>OLQJ01000021.1_pt1 | contig 155099 bp, 136 predicted proteins | sample 1673231 | NCBI WGS metagenome assembly OLQJ01 (sample SAMEA3136769, study PRJEB25190) | human gut metagenome | biome: human gut; feature: human-associated habitat; material: faeces | place: Austria | collected 2013
CGATTCAATCTCGAAAACAGCATTGCCCAGTTGACAAAACTATAGGAACACCCCCCCTACCGCGGAGAATCGAACTCTGCGCAGGGCGCGGGCGTAAAGAAGGCACTGCGGCAACGCAGAGTGAGACGTGCATTTCCAATGGCAGCTCAGGCGGAAAGCGCGTCCCGGAATCCGCGCTCAGACTGGGACGTAGTTTCCGGATGGTGCCTCAAGCGGAAACTACGACCCGGAATCGAGCCGTAGAGTGGGACATGCTTTCCCAATGGCAGCTCAAGCGGAAAGTACATCCCGGAATCCTCATTCGGAATGGGATGCAGTTTCCAAATGAATGGCTAGCGGAAAATTCATCACAGAATCGCCCCTCAGACTGGGACGCGCTTTCCCGGCGGCAACTCATGCTCTGGGGTTGGTTGACCGCCACGCCCTTCTCAACTCCAAAACCTATGCGCCCTCCATTCCAAAACTGGGTAGAAGAAAGCCAAAACGCAATCGCAGGAGGTCAATATGACTGCAGAAGATAAAGCAAAGAACGCCGGCAAGGTCGCGCTCGTCCTGGAGGGCGGTAGTTTTCGTGGACAGTTCACCGCAGGTGCGCTCGACGTTCTCATGGAGGCCGGCGTCGAGATTCCGGCGGTATATGGCGTATCGGCAGGTGCTCTCAACGGCGTGAACTACAAGTCGCACCAGATCGGCCGTGCCAACCGCATCAACCTGGCTTTCTGCAACGACAGCCGCTACATGGGCGCCGCATCGTTTGCGTCCACGGGCTCTATTGTGGGTTACGACTTTATCTTCAACGATGTCCAGGACCGCCTGGACCCCTTTGACAATGAAACGTTCGACGCGAGCCCCATCGAGATGTACGCCGTCGCGACGGACATGCTCTTTGGAACCGCCACGTACCTGCCGGTCAAAAGCGCCGTACTTGACCTCGACGCCGTGCGCGCCTCGACGTCACTGCCGCTGGTGACGCCGCCGGTCGAGATTGACGGGCACAAATACGTCGATGGTGGCGTAGCCGATTCGGTCCCCATCGAGCACGTGCTGGAGGAAGCGGGCTTCGATCGCGCGGTTGTCATTGTCACGCAGGACCGCTCGTACGAGAAAAAGCCCTACGAGTTTATGCCCGCCGCACGTGCCCGCTATGCCGACTACCCCTACCTGCTCGAGGCTATCGAGACGCGCCACGACCGCTATAACATCCAGCGCATGCATCTATGGAAGTATGAGCGCGAGGGCCGTGCGCTGGTCGTTGCTCCGCAAAAGCCGGTCGAGGTCGGCCACGTTGAGCACGATCCGGCAAAGCTCCTCGACCTGTATATTCAGGGCCGCCAGGAGGCAAAGCGCCTACTGAGTGATATCGAGGCGTTTGTCGAGCGCTAGCGTCGCGACGTCGTGACCCATGGACGACATGTGCAGAAACTCTGGTCGGAGCCAAAATTCCTGTTGACTCGGGCGGCGAGCGGGGTAATATGGACGGGTTACTTGCAGAGCCCCGTGAATCTCTGTAACAACACGTACTGTACATGGAGGAGTCTAAGTGATTTCGAAATCGACTCACTACGCCAAGCAGGGCGAGGTCCAGCGCAACTGGGTTCTCGTCGACGCCGATGGTGCTGTCCTGGGCCGTCTTGCCACCCAGATCGCAATGATCCTGCGCGGTAAGAACAAGCCCCAGTTCACGCCCAACAGCGACTGCGGCGACTTCGTTGTCGTCATCAACGCCGATAAGGTCCAGCTTACCGGTAACAAGGCCGACACGAAGACCTATTATCGCCACAGCGGCTACAACGGCGGCCTCAAGGCTGAGAGCTTCCGCCAGGCTATGGAGAAGCACCCGGAGAAGGTCATCGAGCGCGCCGTTCGCGGCATGCTGCCCAAGACCACCCTCGGCCGTGCCCAGATGACCAAGCTTAAGGTCTACGCTGGTGCCGAGCATCCGCACGCTGCCCAGAACCCCACGAAGATTGAGCTGGAGGCTTAAAGATGGCTGAGAACACCGTTGTCTACCAGGGTACCGGCCGTCGTAAGAACGCCGTCGCCCGCGTCCGTCTCGTCCCCGGCACCGGCAAGGTGACCATCAACAAGCGTGACGCCGAGCAGTATTTCGGCCGTCATCAGCTCGTTGAGAACGCCCTTGCTCCCTTCAAGGTGACCGACACCGCCGGTCAGTTCGACGTTATCGCTCTGTGCGATGGCGGCGGCATCTCCGGTCAGTCCGGCGCTCTGCGCCTGGGCATCGCTCGCGCTCTTCTGAACGCTGGCGACTACCGTGCTGACCTCAAGAAGGCCGGTTTCCTTACGCGCGATGCTCGCGTGGTCGAGCGCAAGAAGTACGGCCTCAAGAAGGCCCGCCGCGCTCCCCAGTTCTCCAAGCGCTAAGGTTTTATCTCCTTACGAGATACAATGTACAAGCGGGGCCTGCCGATTGCTCGGCGGGTCCCGCTTTTCTTTTTCGACTAGGGTGGGCGACTGCGTTTTGCCCACTTGGGAAGGAGCGATCCTATGCCCCAGAACATCTTCGGTACCGATGGCGTCCGTGGTGTCGCCAACGCCGATCTTTCGTGCGACCTCGCATTTCGCCTGGGCCGCGCGGCGACCAAGTTCCTTGGCCCGGACATCTGCATCGGCCGCGACACGCGTCTTTCGGGTACCATGCTCGAGAGCGCGCTGACCGCCGGCATTATGGCCGAGGGCGGCCGCCCGCACTGCTGCGGCGTTATCCCCACGCCCGCCGTGGCGCTGCTCACTGTTCAAAACGAGCTCGATGGCGGCATCGTCATCTCCGCTTCGCACAATCCGCCGGAGTTCAACGGCATCAAGTTCTTTAGCCGCAAGGGCATGAAGCTTCCCGATGCTGTCGAGGAAGAGATCAGCGCCTGGGTCATGTCCGAGGAGGCCATGGCTGCCGACACGCTGCCGACCGGTGCCGGCGTGGGCCACATCATCAAGATGAAGGACGCCCGCAAGGCATATGTCGATCATGCCATCAGCACGCTCGACGGCCTTAAGCTCGACGGACTGGTTGTTGCCGTCGACTGTGGCCACGGCGCTTCGTGCCAGACCACGCCTGCCGCGCTGCAGCGCCTGGGCGCCACGGTCCACGCCATCAACACCGATTACTGCGGCACCGACATTAACGTCGAGTGCGGCTCCACGCACCTTGAGCCCCTGCGCGAGCTTGTGCTGCGCACTCACGCCGATATCGGCCTGGCCCACGACGGCGACGCCGATCGCGTACTGTTCGTGGACAGTGAGGGCAACGAGATCGATGGCGACTACATCCTGGCCATCTGCGGATCCGACCTCGCCGCTCGCGGCAAACTCGCCAACTCCGAGATCGTCTCGACCGTTATGTGCAACCTTGGTTTCTCCATCGCTATGAAGGAGCAGGGCTTCGAGATGGTTCAGACCGCCGTGGGCGACCGTTACGTTCTGGAGCGCATGCTCGCGGACGGCGCCGTCATCGGCGGCGAGCAGTCCGGCCACATCATCTTCCTGGAGCACAACACCACCGGCGACGGCTTGGTGACGGCCCTGCAGCTTCTGGCCGTGCTCAAGCGCACCGGCCGCACGCTCACCGACCTTGCCGGCATCATGAAGAAGTACCCGCAGGTGCTCGTCAACGTGCATTCGGACAACAAGGCCGGCCTGGACGATTGCCAGCCCATCTGGGACGCCGTCGCTACAGCCGAGAAGGAGCTCAACGGTCGCGGCCGCATCTTGGTGCGCCCGAGCGGTACCGAGCCGTTGGTTCGCGTTATGGCCGAGGCCGAGACGCACGAGCTGACCCAGCGTGTTGTCGACGACATCGTCGAGGTTGTCAAGCGCGAACTTCCCTAATGGTCAATAACGGGTGCCAAGTGGTAAACTGTTAAGGCTATTTTGATTGATTGGTATGTCCGAGGGGGAGCATGTTCACTAAAGTCCTAAGGTCTTTTGGTATGCGTGGTCGAGTCCTTACGCTGGATGCTCCCATCTCGGGCGACGTCATTCCGCTCTCCGAGGTAAACGATCAGACGTTTGCCACCGGCCTTTTGGGCCAGGGCGTGGCGATTCAGCCTACCGGCACGCGCGTGATTGCGCCGGCAGACGCCAAGGTCGAGGCCATTTTTCCCACGGGACACGCCGTTGCGCTTAACACGGTCGATGGTCTGGACGTGCTCATCCACGTTGGTTTGGACACTGTTCAGCTCGAGGGCAAGCACTTTACCGTACATGCGCAAGTGGGTGACATCGTCCATAAGGGCGATGTGCTCATCGAGTTCGATCGCGAGGCAATTGCTGCCGAGGGTTACGATGTGACGGTTCCTATCTTGGTGTGCAACTCCGTTGAGTTCTCGAGCATCAAGGGCTCCGTTGGCGAGCATGTCGAGGAGATGGACCAACTCATCGTCGCTCGCGAGCGCTAGTGAGCGCGCCTGGCCTTTAGCCTACAATTCAAACACGTTTACGGAGGGCGCCCTTGAAAGAGGACGCCCTCCGTGGCAAGATGGGATTTGTCCGAAGCTAAACAGCTTTGGGTCACCGTGGACGGGCAGGGGCCTCGACGCGGCTAGACACGAGACACATACATTACGCGACCTCGCCCTGGTGGCCGCACACGTTGGTTGCGGCCGACGCGGGCCGCGGGCAAGTGCTTGTAAGGGAAGCCTTGCCTCTCTTGTACGAGAAAGGACGCGTAATGAAGATCATTAAAGCTAAAGACTACGAGGATATGAGCCGCAAGGCCGCCAATATCATCTCGGCCCAGGTTATCCTCAAGCCCGATTGCGTGCTGGGTCTTGCCACCGGCTCCACCCCGATTGGCGCCTACAAGCAGCTCGCCGCTTGGTACGAGAAGGGTGACGTCGACTTTGCCGAGGTCAGCACCTACAACCTCGACGAGTATCGTGGCCTTTCGCACGACGATCCCCAGAGCTACCACTACTTTATGCGTGAGAACTTCTTCGATCACATTAACATCGACCTGAACAACACGCATGTGCCCGATGGCTCCAATCCCGACGCTGCCGCTGCCTGCTCTGAGTACGACAAGATTGTCGCTGCTGCCGGTTACCCTGATCTGCAGCTGCTCGGCATCGGTAACAACGGTCACATTGGCTTCAACGAGCCCGATGATCACTTCTCCAAGGGTACGCACTGCGTCGACCTTACCGAGAGCACTATTCAGGCCAACAGCCGCCTGTTCGACAGCATCGACGACGTGCCCCGTCAGGCCTATACCATGGGCACTCAGACCATCATGTATGCCCGCATGATCCTGGTCGTCGCCAACGGCGAGGCCAAGGCGCAGGCCGTACATGACATGTGCTATGGTCCGGTTACCCCCCAGTGCCCTGCCTCGATCCTGCAACTGCACACCAACTGCGTTGTCGTTGCCGACGAGGCCGCCCTTTCGCTCTGCAAGTAGCGATAGCCTATCACCTCGACATAGCTTTGCCGAAGGCCTCCGCTTTGCGGGGGCCTTTTTGCTGAGCGCGCGCCGTGTGCTTGACGAAAATCTTGCCGCGAACTTGACGGGTGCGTCAGGTGCAGCATGATTCATTCCATAACAGATACTATGCATAAATGCTATGAAAAGGTCGTAGACGGTAGCTGGCGTTAGGTGAGTTGCGCAACACAATTGAACAGCGCTCATTTGAGGTACACTGCCAAAGGATGGGACAAGCTGGCAAGCGCATTGACCTGCGCAAAGACTGATTGGTTGGGGGATAAGTTTCAATCGGACCACGCTGAACAAAAACTTGCCATTTGCGTACCAACAAACATCCTAAACCGTAGTATCGCTCTATTCATCTAGCGATACATATGGTCTAGCGTTACGGTGTCCATGTGGTCGAGTTGAGGAGCGGGCATGGTTAACGATTTGGGCAATACGGACGACCTCGAGCTTATGCCGCTGGGCAGTAGTTATACGGTGCGGCGCGATCGCTTGATGAACGAACTTATCGCCAAGGGCCGAAAGGCCGGCATCGTAGTCCTCTACGCGCCTGATGGCTTTGGGAAAACCTCGGTGCTGCTGCAGTATGCCCAAGAGGTTAAAAACGATCCGACGCGAGGTCCCGTGCGGATCATTGAGGCAGACCGCGCCATTGGGCGCGAGGTGTTTATGCAGCTCGAGGTCGTTACCGAAGAGCTTAAGGACAAGCCGCACTCTCTGATTGCAATCGATAACGTGCCGAACCTCAGCCAGGGCGAGACCGAGGAGCTGATCGACCGAATCCGAAGCCTGCGTGCTATGGGGGTTGGGGTCTTTATGAGCTGCCGTCCTTCGAATCGCCAGCTGATTCATGGACTAGGCGATTCGATTAAAGTCAACGCGCAGATGCTCAAGGTGCATGCCTATGAGTATTCGGCGTGGGCATCGGCGTTTTCGATCAGCACATCGCTTGACTTCTATCAGCTTACGCAGGGCGTGCCCGAGCTCGTCTCGGCTATGCAGTCGGGACTATACGGGCAGGGAGACGTTGCCCAGATGCTCGAAAACGAGATCGTCAATATCTACGGTGCGGCACTTGTTGATCTGGCGTCGCTCGAGAACAACGCCCTGTTTAGTGTGGCATGCTTGATGGTCTTAATGGGTGAGGGCAATATTTCGGAGCTCGAGGCTTGCGGTGTTAGGCTTTCGGCGATTGACCAGTCCTATCTTGTCCGCGATTATCCCATTTTTGGCGTCGATCCGGCAGACCGGAGCTTTACCTGCTTGGGTACCGAGGACAACGCACGCCTGCGATTGCGCAAGCTGGTTGCCGAAATTCGCCCCGAACTCGTTGTGCGGGCGGCACGTATTTTGATTAAAGCAGGGCGCTGCGATACCGCGATGGACCTCGCCGACGCGTTTTTGGACCGCAGTGCGGTGTTGGAACTTGCCGGGCAGTATGGGGTCGATCTGGCCCTGACGGGGCATGGAGGGGATATCTGCCGCGCGGCGCTGGGAAAGACCGAGGCAGATGGCCGGGCATCGGAGCCGACGCCTGACGAGGCACTTGGCATCTATCTGGCGGCGGTGAGCGTCTCCAATACAAAGCTCGCGCGGTATATGGCCTCAATTATCGAGCGTGCGGGCGAGCAAGCGATTTGCGAGCTCGATCCCGTGTCGTGGAAGGTGGCGCACGCGTTTACGGCCGCCTGTTATGGAGATAGTGGTCTGGGGCTTCCGGCAAGCCATGCAACGTTGGAGAGTGAGGCGTCTTGTGCCGCACTCGACATGCTGTCCGCACATGTCGAGATAAAGCATGGGCTGACCGAGCGGGCGAAGGGTGGTGAGATCCTCGCGGGGCTCAAAACGGATAAGGCCTACGATTGCGAGCTCGATATCGCGGGGACGTTTGTGCGGGCGGACCGCATGTTGACGGAGCTGTTTGATGGGTCGTATGCAGGGACTGACGAGCGTGATGACGAGATGGCCCTGACGCTCGAGGCACTCGAAGCGCGTGGAATCCGAGCGCTCGCCATCTGGGTGCGCATGGTATTATCGGCGCGGCGTCTGCTTGCCGGCATGCCGGTGACCGACGAGCAGGCATTCAATGAGCTCGACCGTTTTGCCGTGCGCGTGCGTGACAATCAAGTCCAGTTGTTTGGCTTGATACTGGAAGGCTGGCAGTCGCTGGCTGAGGGGCGTCCGGTCAATGCCAAATTCCGTGCGGTGCAGGTGCTCAGACTTGCCGAGGAATCGATTGGATACATTCGCGACAACGCACTGCTGCTAGAGCGCGCGGCGTACTTACGCAATACATCGATGGTATCGGTGCGCGAAGAGGCAGAGCTGCTCGATTTGAGCCGAACGCAGGTCGGTGGTGCCGAGGCATGGATGGTGGCGCTGCATTTGGCCTCCGCGGGCCGCGATAGCGACCTTGCAGCCTGGATGTCCATGAACCGCCTGGGGATTTTGGATCCGTCGTATCGGCTGTTTGCGCGTCTTGCAATGCATTGTCTGGGTGAGCCGGCTGCTAGAATTCGAAAGAAGCTCCCGGTGCGCGAGCTGTCGCGGTATTCGCTGCGTGACGACTTTGAGGGCGAAGGCGAGCGTCTGTTCCAGGCTGGCGATGCCGAGGGTGTCGATGTGATTGGCCATATCGAGATCCGCATGTTTGGGGCGTTTCGCGCCGAGCGCGACGGGTTTCCCATCACGGATAAGATGTGGCGCCGCAAGAAAGCGGCGACGCTTGCCGAGCGGCTTGCGCTGGGCATGGATGCACTGGTCGACCGCGAGACGCTGGCTATGGAGCTGTGGCCCCATGCCGAGTTCAATAGCGCCCGTAACAATCTGTACTCGACGATATCGCGCCTGCGTTCGGCCTTGGGGCCGACACCGGATGGCAAGTCGTGTGTGCTGATTCAAAACGAGTGCATTGGGCTTAACGGCGATTACGTCAAGACCGACGTGCGGTTGTTTGATCAGATAAGCCGCGAAGTTTTGGGAAATCGCACGGGTGCGCGCGGACCCCATCTGATCGAGCTGTGCCTTAAGATCGAGCAGCTCTACGCCGGCCCGTTGTATGTTCCCAATGGCTGTAATCCCACCTACTTTTTGCGTATGCGGCGCATTATGGAATCGAAGTATATCGACTGCATGATTCGGGGTGCGAATGCCGCCCTAGAAGAAAACGACCTGCAGTCGGCGGTATGGCTGGTGGAGTCGGGGCTGCGGCAAGAGACGGCGCGCGAGGACATGGTGCGTTGCGCTATGCGCGTCTACGGTGCGGCGGGGCGACGACGCGATATCGTCGAGCTGTACAGTGGGCATATGCATCACCTGAGGGAGCAGGTCAATGGCGTGCCCGAGCCCGAGACGCGGCGTCTATACGAGCGCTTGGTGGAGGGCAGGCTTAACCGCGTGCTCGTCGAGCGATAAAAAAGAGCGTCCGAATTGCTCGGACGCTCGCAAGCTTGATGTATATTGGCTCGCCGGATCGTTGGCTCTTAGACGAGCTTAATCTTCTCGATGTCCTTGCGCGAGGACTCGCGATACAACGAGAACTTGCGGCCGATAACCTGGACGACCTCGGCATGGCAGCGCTCGGCGAGCTCTTCGGCGGCCTCGCGGGCGGAAAGGCTGGAACCATCGAGTACGGAGCACTTAACGAGCTCGTGCTTCTCCAGGTAGGCGACCGTCTGTTCGACGGTGCCCTCGTTGATGTCGGACTTGCCGATGATGATGGCGGGGTTGAGGTGATGGGCCATGCTGCGAAGCTGCTTGACCTGGGCTCCTGTCAGTGCCATGGGTTCTCGCTTTCTATGTTATGGGGCACCCCACGATGGGGCCTTAATCTACGTGAGCTGTCCCACGATAGCGCAGGAACGGCGCGGTGTGGGGCGTGTTTGCCCAGTTCAAAAAGAATGCGGATGCCGAGCGGGAGAACAGCGCGGGTTACAGGCGGACGTGTACGGCGGCCGAAAGCGGTCTATGGACGGCCCGAAGAGACCGGCTCCCATGCAATAAACGCCCAACGGACTTTGCGGACGTGGTCGAGCATGTAGCGCCCCTGCGGCACGCCCTTGGACCCCGGCTCGCCGGCATGGGGATTCTCAATCATATGCTGAGCGACGTAGGCGCGCAGACGGTCGATCTTATCCTCGTTACTGTGCTCGAGCATGCGGGAGAAGTCCGCCACGCCCGCCTCAAGGCTATCGAAGGTATCGCGACGAGGTGATTCAAAGTACGTAACCTGCGGCAGGGCACCCATCTGAATGAGGATATTAAAGGCATACACAAAGCCATTACTGCAGGTAACCGAGGCACCGATGGCGTTCATCAGGTGCAGGTCATAGCGCGGGCTGGAGTTGGCGACCATCGTGACAGCACAACGCCGACGAGCCGTTCGATCAAGCTTGGCAAGCGCGCCTTTTAGGTTGGTCGTGGTGACAGAGCGACTGGCAAAGGCAACATCTACCGCTTTCGCGACCGGCCCAACCAAATCCCAGTCATCATCCCAAGCAAGCTCAAGCGGTGTAATGCAATCCTCGAGCCCATAGTACTCAATGCCAGCATCAAGCGTGCCTAACATAGCAGGAGAAAAGTCAGCAGCAATCACAGGATGTCCAGCCTGAGCAAGCGGAATAGCAATCGACCCAGCCCCACACCCCATATCCAGCACGGATTCACCAGGCTTTAACGCCAACAGCTTCATAAAGTCCCGGGCATACGGAGCAGTCTCAAGCGGCCGAAAATGCCGAGCCCGTTTATCCCACTCAAAAGAATCATCAGCCCGCCGCCGACCAGCCTGCAAGCGCATCCATTCGCCATTCCAATCAGCAGAAAGCAGCTCAGAGTGAGCATCTCCATCAACCACGGGCCAACCTCCTAGCAACAAAAAAGCGACTCCTCCCAAAAGAAGAGCCGCAACCAGCATATATCAGAAAGAACCGATCCAACGCCAAACCGCCGTATCGACCATGTAGTGCAGGAGCGAAGCAACTGCAACCGGGATAGAACTCAACTGAGATCCCGATGTGCGGGAGCCCCGGGGAGGGCAAATATATAAGGTCGATCGCGAGTTCCGCACGAGCCGGAGAGCACTTAATGTGCTCTCCGAGCGAGTCAGGACTGTCCGAGCAGGCGACCTTATATATTTGCCCTCCCCGGGGCTCCTCGCCAGTCCCCCTCAGCTAGTTCTTGAGCGAGTTCAGCGGCGCCGGGAAGCGTCCACCACGGTGGGCAAGCACGGTGCCGGCGTTGGGGTTCACTGGCATGATGGGTGCACGGCCAAACAGGCCGCCGTACTCGACGCAGTCGCCCACGCCCTTGCCGATGGCGGGAATCACGCGGACGGCCGTGGTCTTGTTGTTGATGACGCCGATGGCCATCTCGTCGGCGATGATGCCGGCGATGGTCTCGACCGGGGTGTCACCGGGGATGGCGATCATGTCCAGGCCGACGGAGCACACGCAGGTCATAGCCTCGAGCCTCTCGAGCGAAAGCGCACCGGCCTCGACGGCGGCGATCATGCCGGCGTCCTCGGACACGGGGATAAAGGCGCCGGAGAGACCGCCCACGCTGGAGCTGGCCATGACGCCGCCCTTCTTGACGGCATCGTTGAGCATGGCGAGCGCGCAGGTCGTGCCCGGGCCACCGCAGGTGCCCACGCCGATGATCTCGAGGATGCGCGCGACGGAGTCGCCGATGGCAGGCGTGGGAGCCAGCGACAGGTCGACAATGCCCTTCTCGACACCCAGGCGATGGGCGGCCTCGCGGCTCATGAGCTCGCCGGCACGGGTGATCTTAAAGGCGGTCTGCTTGATCTTCTCGGCGACTTCCATCATCGATGCGGAATCGGGCAGCGTCTCCAGGGCTGCGGCCATAACGCCGGGGCCCGAGACGCCTACGTTGATGACGGCGTCGGCCTCGCCACCGCCGTGAACGGCGCCCGCCATAAACGGGGAGTCCTCGACCATATTGGCAAAGCAGACAAACTTGGAAGCGCCAACGGAATCCTCGTCTGCCGTAAGCTTGGCGGCATCGATGATGGTCTGAGCCGCCATGAGTACGGCGTCCATGTTGATACCGGCGCGCAGGCTGGCGACGTTGACGCTGGAGCAGACGCGGCTGGTGGTAGCGAGCGCCTGGGGGATGGACTGGATGACGCGGCGGTCGGCGTCGCCGATGCCCTTCTGGACAAGTGCGGAGAAGCCGCCCAGGTAATCGATGCCGAGCGTCTCGGCCGCGCGGTCGAGGGCATGCGCGATGGGGGTGAGGTCCTCATCCTTGCAGCACGCGGCAATCTGCGCCACCGGGGTGACGGAAACGCGCTTGTTGACGATGGGGATACCGTACTCGCGCTCGAGGTTCTCGGCGGTCTCGACCAAGTGCTCAGCCGTGTGCGTCACGTGGTCGTAGATCTTCGTGCACATGCGGTCGAGGTTCTCGTCGCCGCAACCCATGAGCGAAACACCCATGGTGATGGTCCTGATGTCGAGGTTCTGCTCCTCAACCATGCCGCGGGTTTCCGCGATTTCTGCGGGCGTGATCGCCATCCTTGCACTCCTATCTGCCAAAACGAGCATAGTCTTATCTATTTTAACGTGCCGCACGTGCCAAGTGGCGCATGCGGCACGTTTTGGTGCTTGGTTGTTTCCGTTGTGTTACTGCCCAAAGACTTCTTCGGCGATACGTGCGCTTTCGGCGGCGTCTTTGGCGTAGTAGTCCGCGCCGATCTGCTTGGCGTATTCGGGGGTGAGCACGGCGCCGCCCACGATGATCTTGACGCCCGGAACCTCGGCATGGAGCAACTTGATGGTCTCCTCCATGGCGACGACCGTGGTGGTCATAAGCGCCGAGAGGCCGACGAGCTTGATGTCGCGCTCCCGTACGGTCTTGAGCACCTCTTGCGGGTCGACGTCGCGGCCTAGGTCAAAGACGGTATAGCCGTAGTTATCGAGCAGCATTTTGACGATGTTCTTACCGATGTCGTGGATGTCGCCCTTGACGGTGGCCACGCAGATCTTACCCTTATCGGCAATCTCGCCGGCGGGCATCAGCCGCTTGATGGTGTCGAAGCCCACGCGTGCGGCCTCGGCCGAGGCCATGAGCTGCGGCAAGAAGAACTTGCCCTGGTCAAAGAGGACGCCGACCTCGTCGAGGGCGGGGATAAAGTGATTGTTGATGAGGTCCATGGCGTCGTGATCTGCCAGCAGACGCTCGGTTTCGGCCGCGATCTCGCCTTTGCGGCCCGAGACGACCATGTGGCGGATGGGGTCGTCACCGGCGCTTGCGGTGGTGCTTGCGGCAGGCGCGGCATCGCTCGATGCTGACTGAGCGGCCGCCGGGTTTGCGGCGATCTTGTACGGATCGGTCCAGCCGGCGTAGCGCTCGATGTATCCGGTCGAGCCCTCGTCCTCAACGCTCAGGACACGATAGCTGTAGACGGTATCCATAAAGCGCTTGGAGCCCGGGTTCATGATGGGGGCGTCCAAGCCTGCGCCGAAGGCGGCAGCCAAAAAGACCGAGCCCAGCAGCGGGCGGGCGGGCAGACCAAAGCTGATGTTCGACACGCCGAGTGCGCACTTGACGCCCAGGCGCTCCTTGCACAGGGACATGGCACGTAGAATCTGCTCAGCCTGGCGTTGATTGGTCGAGGCGGTCATGACCAGGCAGTCGATGAGGATGCGGTCCGGGCCGATGCCGTAGCGGGCGGCCTCGGCCACGATGCGCTCGGCGATGGCGAAGCGGGCCTCGGCGGTATCGGGGATGCCGCCTTCGTCGAGTGTGAGGCCGACGACGTTGGTGCCGTAGTGGGCAACCAGTGGAAAGATTTCGTCCATGATTTGTTGCTTGCCGTTGACCGAGTTGATGATGGGCTTGCCGGCGTAGCGGCGCACGGCTGCCTCGACGGCTGCGGGGTCGGTGGAGTCGATCTGCAACGGCAACAAGGTGGAGCCCTGGAGCTGTTCGGTTGCCTGCTGGATGATCTTGACCTCGTCGATCTCGGGCAGGCCCACGTTGACATCCAAGATGTCGGCGCCCTGTTCCTGCTGGCTGATGCCCTGGCTCACGACGTAATCCAGGTCGCCGTCGCGTAGGGCCTGCTGCAGGCGCTTCTTGCCGGTGGGGTTGATGCGCTCGCCGATGACGGCGATCTTGTGGCCGTCGCAGGGAAGGTCCACCACGGTCTGGGCGCTCGTGACCGACATACTGGGCTTGCGGCGGCGCGGACTGGGCGTGTGGTTGTCGATAAGCGTGCGCAGGGCCGCCATGTGCGCCGGCGTGGTACCGCAGCAGCCGCCCACGACGCTCACACCGTCGGCGATCATGCCGGCGACGGCCTCGGCGTACTCGGGGGCTTGGATGTCAAAGACGGTATTGCCGTCGTCGTCCACGCGGGGCAGTCCCGCATTGGCCTGCACCATAACGGGCTTGTCGGTAACGGTGAGCATGCGTGCGGCGAGCCCTCGGAGCTCGGCCGGTCCCTGGCTGCAGTTGATGCCCAAAACGTCGGCGCCGATGGCGTCGAGGGTGATGGCGGCGACCTCGGGGCTCGTGCCCAAGAAGGTGCGGCCGTCTTCCTCAAAGGTCATGGTGGCAAAGACGGGCAGGTCGGAATTCTCGCGGCAGGCGAGGACGGCGGCCTTGATCTCGGCAAGGTCGGTCATGGTCTCGATAATAAAGAGGTCCACACCCGCATCGACGCCGGCGCGCACCTCCTCGGCAAAGAGGTCATAGGCCTCGTCGAAGCTGAGGGTACCCAAGGGGCGCAGCAGGGCGCCGATGGGGCCGATATCGCCGGCAACGTAGCGGGCGCCGGCCTCGCGGGCGCAGGTGACTGCCACGGCAAAGACGTCTGCCACGGTGGCGGCGCCGTCGAGCTTGTGGGCGTTGGCGCCAAAGGTGTTGGCGGTGATCACGTCACAGCCGGCCTCGACGTACTGACGCTGGATATCGGTGATGACCTGGGGCTCCTCAAAGTTGAGCAGCTCGGGCAGGGCGCCGGCCTCCATGCCGGCCGCCTGCAGCATGGTGCCCATGCCGCCGTCGAACAGCAGGTGCCCCGTGCCCTCGATGGCGGCGCGCAGGCGATCGTCCTTAATGCGAAGGTCGTCGATCGTGCGCGTTTTGTACGCGGCACCGTTGCAGCGCGCAGCATTGACGGGTGCCGCCAGCGCGGTGCCGTCGGAATCATGGGTGATAAGCGGGGTGAACATCAATGGCTCCTAATGGCTGGAATAGCAGGTGGTGTGGGCGGCGCGGAAGCGGCAGTGCTCACGCATGCGGCAGATATTGCAGGTGGGGCGACTCTGGGCGTCGTGGACTTCGCCGTCAAACAGGCCGATCACCGCGGTCACGCTTTTGGTGGGCATGAGCAGGCTGGTGGGGGTGACGGTAAGTCCAATGAGGCGCGTGGCGTTGAGTGCATCCACGATCGAGCGCTGGGCAGAGAGTGGGCAGTCGCCATAGCCGGGACTGAAGCGCCAGTTGCCGGCGAGCCCGTGTGCAGCGGCCGCAGCCTTGACCTGCTGGTCCATCTGCTCGATGGCGGCTTCTACATAGGCAGAGCATGCGGCGTCGAGCACGGCGCCTTCCAGGGGTTGCTGGGCTCCGGTGGTTCGCAGACGGCGTTCGGCAGATATCCCGAGGGTGCAGGCCATGAGCGCCGCCAGGCGGGCGTCCTTAAGGTGGCGATAGATATCGCGACCGCGCAGCTCAACGTTGGTGCTGACCAAGCGGATGCAGGGCTCGCCCTGCTCGTCGACGCCCGTGGCATCGACGGCAAACACGCGTCGCACGCCGCGGGGCTCGATATCCAGCTCTAAGCGCTCAACGACAAGCTCAATACGCTGCGACAGCTCGGGCTCAATCTGCTGGCCGCCGTAGCCCAGATACCGCAGCATCTCGGCGCGGTCGACACGAGGGTGGTGGGCAGCGTCGATACGGTAAAGCGCCGGCGACGCAAGGTCGGCCGGCACTTCAACAACGGTTGTATCGACGTGCGGTTTTTCCATTACCCCAGGCGCTCCATAATGGTCGCGGCGATTGCAGGACGGTTCATAGTGTACAGGTGCAGGCCGTCGGCGCCGTGCTCCTTAAGGTCGCAAAGCTGACGAGCAGCATAATCTACACCGGCTGCCTGCAGGCTCTCGGGGTCGTTCTCGTACTTGGCGAGGATCTTGATGACGGGGGAGGGCAGCGACGCGCCGCACATAAAGACCATGCGGCTGATCTGCGACTTGCCCATAAACGGCATGATGCCCGCGGTAATGGGCACGGTGATGCCGGCCTTGTCGGCAAGCTCGCGAAAACGGTAGAAGCACTCGTTGTCAAAAAAGAGCTGCGTCACAAAGAAGCTTGCGCCGGCATCTTGCTTTTGCTTGAGGTGCTCGACCGAGACGTTGAGGTCCTCGCAGGCAATGTGGCCCTCGGGGTAGGCTGCGGCGCCCACACAAAAGCCGGCGTCAACGAGCTCGGGGATGAGGTCGCGGGCGTAGGCGTAGTCCGAGGCGGGCTTGTCGTCCTCAGTCGCGCCAGCGGGAAGATCACCACGCAGGGCCAGGATGTTTTCAACGCCGGCGGTGCGATACTCGTCAATCTTGGCGGCGATGTCGGCGTGGGTGCGGCCCACGCAGGTGAGATGCGCTACCGAGGGCGTATCGAATTCGCTCGAAATCATATGCGCGATGGGGGCGGTGGTGGCACCGTTACCCGAGCCGCCGGCCGAGCAGGTGACCGAGACAAAGCTCGGTGAAAGCTTGCACAGATTGCCTGCCACTTCGCGAGCCGTGTCGAGGGTTAGCTCGCCCTTGGGCGGGAACATCTCAAACGAAACGGGTGTGGTGCCCTGGGATGCTGCCTGCTTAAAAACCTCGTCGACGCGCATATCGTGCTCCTTTAGATGCCTGGGTGCGATGTTTTGTTGCAAGGATTCTACAGCACCACTGCGCTAAGGTGGAGTTTCTCTCGCTATTTGGGGATACCAATCGAAAATGCTTCGCTATCGGCATTTCCTATAACAGGGTAGTCAATCTAAGATGGGGCTATATTGAATGGTATTTGATGCGAAATACCAGTTAAGAAAGCCCCGTCCCAAATTGACTACCCTTAAATCATGGGGAGAGGTCTGCAATTTATACAGTTGATTGGCCATTAAGGGCGGCAGCGCCGCTGTGATGCGGTAACCTCATTGATTGGTTTCGCGACAGCAACATAACGGTAATGTCGCGGAAACACGGCGAGTCTAAGCTATGACTCGTTCGTTAGTAATCAACACCGCATCTCACGCGGTGCCGATACGAAGGGAGTTCCGTATGGCCGAACTTACTGACCGCTTCGGGACCATGGTGTTCTCTGAGGAAGTCATGAAGGACTACCTCCCCAAGGACATTTGGAAGCGCCTTGCTGCAACCCTCGAGGACGGTGAGCCGCTCGACCTGGATGTGGCCAACGCCGTTGCCCACGCCATGAAGGTCTGGGCCATCTCCAAGGGCGCGACGCACTACGCGCACTGGTTCCAGCCGCTTTCGGGCATTACTTCCGAGAAGCACGACAGCTTCCTCGAGCCCAACCACGACGGCACCGCCATCACCAAGTTTACGGGCAAGAACCTCATCCAGGGCGAGCCGGATGCCTCCAGCTTCCCCAACGGCGGCCTGCGTGCCACCTTCGAGGCCCGTGGCTACACCGCTTGGGATCCTACCAGCCCCGCCTTCATTAAGGACGATGTCCTGTGCATCCCCACGGCTTTCTGCTCCTACACGGGCGAGGCCCTGGACAAGAAGACCCCGCTGCTGCGCTCCATGACCGCGCTCTCGCGTGAGTCCAAGCGCGTTTTGGCGCTGTTTGGTAAGACCCCCAAGAAGGTCGTTCCTTCCGTGGGCGATGAGCAGGAGTACTTCCTGATCAAGAAGGACGCTTACCGCAAGCGCAGGGACCTGGTCATCACCGGCCGCACCCTCTTTGGTGCTGCTCCCTGCAAGGGCCAGGAGCTCGAGGAGCACTACTTTGGCGCTATCCGCCCCACCGTCTCGGCCTATATGAAGGACCTGGACGATGAGCTGTGGGCGCTTGGTATTCCCGCCAAGACCAAGCACAACGAAGTCGCTCCTTGCCAGCATGAGCTTGCCCCTGTCTATGGCGAGGTCAACGAGGCCATCGACCAGAATCTGGTCATGATGGAGAAGATGAAGCTCATCGCCTCCCGTCACGACTTGGTCTGCCTGCTGCACGAGAAGCCCTTCGAGGGCATCAACGGTTCGGGCAAGCACAACAACTGGTCGCTTGGCACCGAGTCCGAGAACCTGCTCGACCCGGGCGACACCCCGCTCGACAACCTGCAGTTCATCGTCTTCCTCACCGCGGTGATCGAGGCCGTCGATAACTATCAGGAGCTCTTGCGTGCCTCCGTTGCCTCGGCCGGCAACGATCATCGTCTGGGCGCCAACGAGGCTCCTCCGGCGATTATGTCCATCTTCCTGGGCGACCAGCTTACCGAGGTCGTCGAGAAGATCATCGATGGCAAGGCTTCCGTCCATGCCACGCGCGGCGTGCTCGACCTGGGCGCCGATACCCTGCCCAAGTTGATGCAGGACAACACCGACCGCAACCGCACCTCCCCGTTCGCCTTCACCGGCAACAAGTTCGAGTTCCGTGCCTGCGGCTCCGAGCAGAACGTCTCCGACTCCAACCTGGTGCTCGATGCCGCCGTGGCCAAGTCGCTCAAGTCCTTCGCCGACGCACTCGAGGGTACGCCCGAGGATAAGTTCCAGGACGCCGCGCTCGAGTACTGCAAGAAGGTGCTGACCGATCACCAGCGCATCCTGTTCTCCGGCGACGGTTACTCCGACGAGTGGCCCATTGAGGCCGAGAAGCGCGGCCTTGCCAACAACAAGACCACGGCCGACGCCCTGCCCGCCTTTGTTTCCGATAAGGCTATCGCGCTCTTTGAGGAGACGGGCGTCCTGACCAAGGCCGAGGCCCAGTGCCGTTACGACTGCAAGCTCGAGAAGTACAACAAGCTCATGAACATCGAGGCTACCACGATGGTTCGCGAGGCGCGTCGTACCTATCGCCCGGTCATTACCGCCTACGCCACCAAGGTCGCTAAGGGCCTTGAGACTATTCGTGCCGCCGGTGCTGAGGCCGCCATGCAGTGCGAGCAGAACACGCTCAACAAGCTCTGCAACGGCATCACCGCCATCAACGACTCTATCAAGGCGCTCGACGCCGTGCATCAGAAGGCCGAGGCCCTCGATGGTCAGGAGCAGGCCAATGTGTACGCACACGAGGTCGTTCCCGCTATGGATACGCTGCGCGCCGCCGTGGATGCCATGGAGGAGATCGTGGCCGCCGACTACTGGCCGGTCCCGACCTACGACGACATCCTGTTCTATGTGTAACAGACGCGTTTGATTTTGCGCTCGAAGGGGTCTCGCCTGTGCGAGGCCCCTTTTTTGTCGCCCGGGTCGTCTTTGAACATGCTGTCGAGCGAGCGTTTCGCGCGGGGCATCTTGAAAGTTGTAACCTGTTTTGGCATGCGGATGTTTCGGGCATTTGTTCATAAAGGGGAGGATTATCCGATGAAGGTATTCGATATCATGTTTAGCCCGACCGGCGGAACGGAAAAGGTATCTAACTACATTGTCAATGCGTTAGAAGGGGAAACCGTTGCTGTAGATTTGACCGATAGCGGGCTTGGCTTTCGTGCGATTGCGATGACAAAAGAGGATGTGGCCGTGATCGCGGTGCCCTCGTATGGCGGGCGAGTCCCGGCTGTGGCTGCGGAGCGCTTGGGTATGATGCGGGGAAACGGTGCGCAGGCGGTTCTAGTTTGTGTTTACGGAAACCGCGCGTATGAGGACACACTGGTCGAGCTTGAGGACGCGGCAAAGGGCGCGGGCTTTCGGGTGATCGCGGCGGTTTCAGCTATCGCCGAGCATTCTATTGTTCGCCAGTTTGCAGCCGGTCGGCCAGACCCACAGGACGCGGCGCAGCTCGCTGGGTTTGCGAATCAGATTCAGCAAAAGATATCTGCAGGAGATGCTTCTGAGCCGGCTATTCCGGGCAATCGCCCCTATAAGAAGGCCGGGGGCACCAGTATGGTGCCTAAGGCTACAAAAGAGTGCACCGCCTGCGGGGCTTGCGGCGCAGCGTGTCCCGTTGGCGCTATCGATAAAGACGACCCCAAGCGGGTGGACAAAAAGGCCTGCATTTCATGCATGCGCTGTGTGTCTGTATGCCCGCGGGGCGCGCGTGGGCTAAATCCTGTCATGCTCTCTGCGGCTACCAAGATGTTGAGTAAAGCCTGTGCCGAGCGGAAGGAGTGCGAGCTGTTTATCTAGCGCAAGGGCCTTGAGTACTTTCCGTTTTATAACGGCAAAAAACGAACCCGTCGGACCTTATATCCGGCGGGTTCGAACATTTTAAAGTTGGTGCCCCCAGCGGGATGTCCGCGTGCGGCTGGCGCCGCCCGCTTCCGCTGCGTCGCTCCGCTCCTTGCGTGCTGCGCTGGAAAACGCTTGCGCGTTTCCTCAGCTCCGCACCCTGTCGGGTTCGAATTCCGGCGTATGGGTAGCAAAAAGCCCGTCACCGCAAGGGCAACGGGCTTCTCAGTTTAAATGGTGCCCCCAGCGGGATTCGAACCCGCGATATCCACCTTGAAAGAGTTGGAGCAACCCTCCAAACATGAAACTAACTGCTATTTCCCGCCTGCTAGTAGCGCATAAAACTACAAAGTGCGCAACGTAAAACAAAGTAATACAATGAGTTTGGCGCACATTTGGCGCACGGTTTGGCGCACATGCCAACGGGACAGGGAAAGGCGGGGCTGCTATGGCCTACTATTCGAACGCTTGCGTGCGCGCCAACGGGACGAAATGGCGCGGACAGCTGCAATACAAGGACGAGGCGGGCAAGTGGCGCAAACGCACGAAGACGCTTTCCTCCAAGGGCAAGCGCGCGGCGCTGAAAGAGTTGGAGGAATGGCGCGAGGCCATGGAGGCCGAACACGCCGCCGAGGTCCGCGCCGAGGCGCTGGGCACGCGCGAGGGCGAGACGGTGGCGGAATACGTGGGCCGCTATATCGAGGCCAAGGCAAAGGCCGACAGCATCGACAGGTCTACGGCGAACGGGTACCGCGGTATGCTCGACAGGCAGATAGCGCCCTATGCCGAAATAGGGGGCGCGGAGCTTGCGGCGCTCACCCCCGCGGCTGTGTCCGCTTGGGTGGGCGAGCTTTCGGAGCGGTACGCCCCCGTCACGGTTCGAAAGTCCTTCAACCTGCTGCGCGCGGCGATGCGCGAGGCCGTGGACCGCGACATAATCGCCAAGGACCCCACGCGCACGGTAAAGCCCCCCAAGAACCCCAAGGCGAACCCCAACGCGCTAGACGATGCGGGGATAACGGCGCTAAACGCGGTTCTCGACAGCGTGGAGCCTAGCCCCGCCCTGCTGGGTATCCGCATGGCGCTGTATACGGGTATGCGCGAGGGCGAGCTGTGCGCCCTGCGGTGGGGCCGTGTCGATTTGGACGCAAAGACGATAACCGTATCCGAGGCGTTGGGCCGTGACGGTGCCGAGTACTACGCGAAACAGCCCAAGACGGGGGACAGCGCCCGAACGGTGCCGATATTCCCGACACTTGCCGCCGCGCTCGCAAAGCGCCGCGCCGAGGTCATGGCGGCGTGCCTCGCGGCTGGGGTCCCGTTCTCGAATGATCTATACGTGCTTGGGGACCTGCGGGGCGGATGGATGCGCCCCCAGCAATTAAGCAGGAAATGGCGCGCGTTGGCGGACGCTTTGGAGATAAAGGGGATAAAGGGCACGCGCCCGACATTCCATGACCTGCGCCACACGTTCGCAACGGTGGCGATTAAGGGCGGCGCGGACGTTAAGACCGTCTCTAGCCTCATGGGGCACGCGAACGCCGCCATGACGCTCAACACGTACGCGAGCGCGGACCCCAAGGCCAAGCGCGCGGCGGTCGCTGCGGTGGGCGCGAGCATAGGGGCGTGCCGTCCCGCCGAGGTTGTGGAGCTGATGGGGACGGGCACCTATGGGGCGTAGGGCGTACGGGCGCGGCGAGGCCGCGGAGGTCCTAAAGGCGCTGGGATGCCATCCGAGCGCGGCGCGGGCCGCTGGGGCCGTGCTTGCCGCCGCGGTGGCGACTACCTCCCCCCACGCCGCAACGGAGGCCATACGCCGCCACATGCGCGAGCTTGGGACGGATGCGGATGAGTTGGCGGCGCTGCTGGGCAAGGACCCCACGACCGTTCGCCGATGGGTTAGGGAACCGTGGCTGCTGGGGGGCAACGCCGAGGGCGAGGCCGTACGCGCCTCGATGCTGTGTGCCGCGCTCGCGGCGGCGGGGCGGATGGACGGGGCCACGCCCGCGGACGAGGCCCGCGCGCTTGCCGCCGCCATGCCGAGCGCCCCGCCGAAAGACGAGGCGGGGGACGATGCGCGGCGGAGGCTATCCGCCGCGGTGGCGGCGCGATGCCGAACTATGCCGCTCGAAAGCCTCAAGGCGCTCGCGGCGGTCGCTAAACAGTTGGACGCGCCACGGGCCGATATCTGGTGAGTTTGTGAAACGGCGTGGGCATTTTCGGGCGTTGTATCGTTCCTCCCGTTATGACCGTTTTTGAATACGGCCCCAAAAACCCGCGCGGGCGTAAATGCCGCATATCGCCGCGGAAACGCCCGCGGCCCCGTTCCCGCGCATGGGCAACAATTCTACGCAACGTAAACAAAACGAGGCGTAGGAGGCTAACGGACATGACGATACCGACAGGACCCGAGAAATGCGCGGAGCTTGCATACACGGGGCGGTTTGACGAATTGCCTAACCCTATGACGGTTGACGAGGCCGCGGCGGTAGCGCGCCGCTCGCGCGCGACAATCGCCCGCGCGTGCCAAAAGGGCCGTATAAAGGCCGTCTCATTCGGCGGAAAGTGGAATATCAACCGTAATAGCCTGCTCGAATATGCGGGCCTTGAATAAGCCCCGCCTGCCCTATACGAAAGTGTACCGCGGCGGACAACGGGCGATCTCATACACAACGAGCGGCAAGGCCGCGGCGGTGCTGGTTAGCCTGATGCGGTTCGTGGGCGAGGACAGGCGGGTATCCATGCCGCGCACCCTCATAGCCGAGGACACGGGCCTAACAGAAAGACAGGTAAAGGACGCTATAAGGTCGCTGAAACGGACGGCGGTACCGGACCCCGACACAGGGCGGGCCGTGCCGCTCTTGGAGGTCCTAAAGGACGGGCACAACGGGGCCGCGACCGAGTACCGTCTGAACGTCTCGAACGTTGACGCGGTGCCATGGGGCTATAAGAACGCCGCGCGCGGCGGGGTAGGGGCGTGGCCTGCCGCCCCTACGGGTGCCCGTGTTGGCGTAGGTGCGTGGCCTGCCACCCCTACAATGGCCCGCGATGGGATAGGGGCGGAGCCTGCCACCCCTACGGGTGCCCACGTTGGCGTAGGGGCGGAGCCTGCCACAGTAGGGGTGGAGCCTGCCACAGTAGGGGTGGCAACCAAGCACGGTAGGGGTGGAGTCTGCCACCCCCTAATAGATAAAGAAATAAATAAAAAAATAAAGGAGGCGGGGAAAGGGGAAAACGGGGAGTGGAACGGGAAACCCTTCTTTCGTTCCGAGTGCCCCGTATGCGGTAGGCAACACGCTTTCATGCTGAAGGGTCCCGAGGACGGGGCGGGAACGTGCCCGAGTACGGGCGGCGAAGTGACGGCCCCGCCCCCAGACGGGCACCGTATCGCGGCCCGAGGCGGCGCGTACGTCTTGGAATGGCTGCGCGATGGGCGGGCGTGAGGCACCGAGCGGGGGCAGACCTCCCCCGCCTCCCCACGGGCGCGCCCGCGGGCATAGCGCCTATATAGCGCGATCTGGTTATTTCCACATCTGGGCGGCGGCTTGGGCCGCGCGCTGCGGAAACATAAGGCATGGAGGGATGAATGAATAAGGGAAACGAGGTCGGCGGTGGTCATGGCCTGCCGTCCGTGTGTGTGTACGAGGACGGGGGCCGCTACCGCGCCCGCGCATATTTCGGTAGGGACGGACTCACGGGCAAGCCCATAAGGAAGGGGCGGACGCTCGCGGCTACCGACAGGGTGGGGGCCGAGGCCGAGGCGGCGGAGTGGCTTGCGGGCTTGGCGGGGGACGGCCCCGCGATGGACACGGCGGACGCGGTGGCGGCGTACGTTGACGGCATGGAGGCCGAGGGTCGCCCCGCGGGGACCGTTGCCAAGTACCGCGGCTTTGCGAGGTGCCATATAGCCCCCGCGTTCAGGGGCGTACCCGTTGACGAGGTTACGGCGGAGGACGTGGAGCGGTTCGAGCGCGGCCTGCTGATGGGCGTGAGGGGCCGCGCCCCGCTCGCGCCGTCAACGGTGCGCTCTGTGCATTTCGTCCTAAAGGGCGCGTTCGACCTGATGCGGCGCATGGGGCGGATACGGGCAAACCCCGTCGATTCGGTGATGCCCCCGCGACAGCAAAGGACCAAAGCGCGCGCTCTTGACCAAGCCGAGCTTGCCGCGCTTGTGCCGCTGCTCGATGCCGCGATGGGGGGGCGAGGGCGCGGGGACGAGGCGCGGCGCGGCCCGCGCGGCGGCTTGGGTGGCGCTGCATACGGGGATGCGCTGCGGCGAGGTGTGCGGCCTCACGGTGGGCGATCTGCACGCGGCGGCGGGCGAGGCCCCGCGCCTCACGGTTACGGGCACGGTGCGCGATGCAAAGGGCGGGCCGTGGAGGTCCCGCACAGGCAAGACGGACACCTCTATCCGCCCCGTTTCGTTGAGCGCTGGGGACGCGGCGGCGCTGCGGTCCTATATCGCCCTGCGCGATGCCGCAGCAGCCCCCTCTATGCCTATCGTGTCCGTGTCTGGGGCGTTCCTTTCCCCCAGTGACGTGTCACGCGTTTTCAAGGCGGACGTTCGGGCGCTGGGGCTGTCCGATGATATCCACTTTCACACGTTGAGGCATACTCATGCGTCTATCGCGCTTGCGGCGGGGGTCGATTTCCGCACGCTCGCGGAGGTCTTGGGACATGCCAAGGTTGCTACGACACTTGACGTTTACGCGCACATGATGGGAGGGCGCGACCGTGAGGCCGCGGAGACGTTCGCGGCGGCGCTGGGGCGCTTGGCGGGCGGCGGCTCGCCCCCGTGCGGGGATGAATAAGGACGCTGTCCGTAAACGGTCCATACCAAACCGTGCCAACGCGGGCGAGGTCCCACAGTTGGGGCGTTGCCCATACCGTAAACGGTAGGTCTTTGGACGGGGTGCCCAGACGTTCACGCGGACGGCGTGCGGTCCATGCGCCCGTTTCGCCTGATCTCATAGCGCCCTCATTCGTTTTCGCAGATGGCGAGGGGTGGGGGTATGCCCCCTCCCGCCCCCTCGCGGGCGCGCCCCACGGCATAGCGCCTTTTTTTCACGGGCCAAAAACAAAGGTCCATAGTCCGCGGCCCCCGTGCATAAACGCCGCTGCCGCGGTTTTCGGCTTTTATTGCACCCCGTTGGGCACCGATGCGCGCCCCGTCCGTGCATAAAGCCAAACTTGCCTCATGGGCTAAAACGGGTGGCGCTGGGGCGCGTGGAGGCCACTACGGGGGTCTTTCTGCGGGGAGTGGCGGGCCACCATCCCGCGTCAGGGCCGCAATACCCCCCAGCCGATGGAAAAGACAAAAACGCCCCGCCGAGGGGCAGAAAGAAAGGTACGGAAATGGACGGAATTACAGATAGGGAATACGTGGACGGGATAGAGCCGTACATGGTCGTTGCGGGGGAGTGCCCCGGCGCGCCCGCGGGGTCCATCGTGAACATATTCCCGCACGTGGGTTGGTCCGAGGCTGGGGAGGTGGTGACGTACGCGAGCGGGGACGGGCGCGGCGGCGTGACGTTCGGGCGCGTGCTTGACGTTCTGTTTAGGGGCGGCGACGCGGTGTATCTCATTGCCCGACAGGACCCCGCCGAACAGCCTATCGAGGTGCCCGATTCGGAGGTCGTGGGCGAGGTGCTTTCGATAATGCCGCCCGATGAGGTGGCGGCGCTTATCGCCGCCGAGTTCCAAACGGCGGGCGGGCGCGGCGGGGCCGCGGGGGTTGGCCCCGTCCGCGTGTCGCGGCCCCGCCGCGCCCGCCACAGGCGTTAGGGTCGCTGGGCGGACCCCATGCCGCGACCCCGCCGCCACGCGGTATCTTACGGGGTCATGGATACGCGCGCCCCCTGCCGCGTGCCGCCCTCACGCCTCCCACGGTGCCCTAATATCGAGTGCGGCGGCGAGTGGCGGGCGGATGCCCGAGCGCGCCCGCCATATGCCCCTATTCGGCGCGTTCGGCCTTTGGCGGGGCCGTTGCCGCCGAGTGGTGCGCCCGCGGCCCGAAAGGGGTCAACGGGCGCGCTGGGGGCGGTCCTCCGGCAAACCGTGAAAGGTGGAAAGCATGGCAGACGATAGCGGGGCAAGGTTTGAGGCCGCGGGATGCGGGGGGGGGCGCTCATGCGCTATCGCTCGCGTTCGATAGCGCGGAGTATGCGCTTTCCGCGCTGCGGGGGCTGTCGTGCATAGCGTCAGGCCTAGCCGTTACGGAGCTGTCGGGCCATATCTATTCGGGGGATGCGTGGGGGCTAGTGGCAGATATCACGGATGCCGCCGCCGACGCGCTGGGGCGCGAGTTTTACGGCGGGGGCGGGGCCTAGCGCATAAAGGGAATATCGAGCGCCGAGGGGCGGGCCGTTCCGTGGGGCGGTCCGCCTTTCGCTTGGGGTGATCTGCGCGCGGTCGCTGCGGTCCGCGCCGATGGGGCGAGGGGTAGCCGAGCGGACGGGCAAAGGCGCACGCCGAGGGGTAGCCAAGGGGTAGCCGAGGCCGAGCGCCCGAGGGGTAGCCGAGGGGCGAGCAAAAGCCCAAGCAAACGGGCAAGCAAACGGTTAGCAAAGGGGCAAGCAAAACGGTAGCCGAGGGGCCGAACGGGGCAACTGAAAGGCCCGTGGCGGGGCCGCTCCCCGTGCTGGTGGGGGTTCTCCCCGTTGCCCCGCGGTGAATCGCTGGGGCGGTTTTCGGCTGGTTTGGCGCACATTTGGCGCACGGGCTTGGCGCACATGCGCCGAAACGAAAACAGGCCAAGACGAAAAAACGCCTTGACCTGCGCAAATGCTGTGGTGCCCCCAGCGGGATTCGAACCCGCGATATCCACCTTGAAAGGGTGGCGTCCTTGGCCGCTAGACGATGGGGACAGCGGGAAAGAGTATAGCAGACTTTTTTGCCGGCGCGTATATCGTTGGCAAACTGGAAAACCACCACAAAGGAGTAGGCTTCTATTCCGATTTTCAAATATCTCAATCTGTAACATCTGGGCGGGCAAATCGGCTCTATCTGTTACAGATCGAGACAGACGGCAGGCGTCGGGACGAACATCTCATTCTGTAACAGCAAGACGACTTTTAACGGTCTAAATGTTACAGATTGAGACAAACCGCTGGGACGGGGCAAAACCACCACAAAGGTGGCTGTCCCCTTTGTGGTGGCGGGGCGTTAGGGGAGGAGCTTCATGGCGGCGTCGTGGGCGGCGTGCTCGTAGGTGTCGTCGAGGGACTTGAGCGGCAGCAGGGCTGTGGCCTGTGCATCGCCGCGGCGCTCGAGGGCGTGCGCGATGAGCCAGTCGGCGAGCTCGGGGTTCTTGGGCAGCGCCGGGCCATGCAGGTACGTGCCGATGACGCCCTTGTAGATCAGACCCTCGAAGCCGTCGTCTCCGTTGTTGCCGGTGCCCGTGACGACGGACGTTCCAAGCGGCGTGGCATCTGCGTCGAGCAGAGTGCGGCCGCCGTGGTTCTCGAATCCCACAAAGGGCTCGGGTGCCAGGTCGGTCTTGACGGCGACGTTGCCGATCAGACGGTCGGAGCCGCGCACGGTCTCGGCGGCAATGATGCCCATGCCCTCAATGCGATTTTCGCCCATATAGTACGAACGGCCGAGCAGCTGATAGCTGCCGCAGATGGCGAGCAGCGAGCCGCCGTCCTCAACATAGGCCGCAACCTTGTCTTTTTGAGCGAGCAGCTCGTGTGCCACAGCCAACTGATCGCGGTCGGAGCCGCCGCCCATCATGACGATATCGGCATCATGCAGATCGAGCGACTCGCCCATACGGACCTCGTCCACGCGCACGGGAATGCCGCGCCAGGCGCAGCGGCGCTCGAGAGCGATGACGTTGCCGCCGTCGCCGTAGAGGTTGAGGGCATCGGGGTACAGATAGACGATGCGCAGCGGGCGCGAAAGCTCGGTCGGCGCGACGCCGACGGGGACAGCGCTCCCATCGGCGCGTGTTACGGCGCAGGAGGCAACCGAGCTCGCATCGGTATCCTTAAGCCCGTCGAGCTCCTTGACCAGCGGCGGAAAGGCCGTGTAGTTGGCGACGGCGTAGAAAGTGTCGCCAGCCTCCTCGTCTGCCACGGCGCCGATTGCCTGCTCGATATTCGAGATGATGGCGGCGTCGATGCCGGCGTACTTGAGGCGCACCTGCATGTCGTGCGCGCGCGTGCCTCCGGCAAAGGCGACAAGACCCGGCGTGTCGGCGATGCGCTCAAAGTCGACGTCGTAGATCCACGATACATCGTGGCCGTCGGCATCGTTGTCGTTGAGGAAGAAGGCGCAGAGCCTGCCGCCTGCCGTTTTAATGGACTGAATCTGGCGATCGAAACCCACGGGATTTTTGGCCAGGTTTGCCTCGACGGTACGGCCGGCGATCTCCCAGCGGCCCATACGCCCGCCGGCGGGGATGTAGGCATCGAGCGTGGGCTGCAGATGCGCCGCGTCCACGCCCAGCTCGTGGGCGGCGAAGAAGGCTGCGGCTACGTTGTAGACCATGTACAGGCCGTTGTAGCGCGTGGCGATGTGTACGGCAGCCGCGTCGGGCGCAGATCCAAAGACCAGGTCAAAGCCGTAGCCGTCGCAGCCGAGCTCCACGCCCGCCACGCGACGGACAAGCCCAGGGCGGGCCCAGCCGCACGAGGGGCAATGGTATGCGCCAAGCTGTCCGTACTGCACATAGTCGTACTCCAACGGCGCGTTACATTGCGAGCAAAAACGCGAGTCGCTAATGCGATCGGACTCGGTGCCCGTGGCACCGTCGATGCCAAAGGCGATGCTTGCATTGGGAACGCGCGCGGCGATCGCGGCACACAGCGGGTCGTCTGCGTTGTAGATGAGCGTCGTTGCCGGTGAAAGCTCCAGCGCGTGGGCGATGACGTCCTGGGTGTGGTCGATCTCGCCGTAACGGTCCAGCTGGTCGCGGAACAGGTTGAGCAGCACAAAGTACGTCGGCTTGAGCTTGGGCAGAACGCGTACGGTGTAGAGCTCGTCGCACTCAAAAACGCCCACGCGCTTGCCGCTGCTGGTGTGCTTAAGGCCGCCGCGGGCCTCGAGCAGAGCACCCACCACACCAGGCTCCATATTGTTGCCGGCACGGTTGCACACCACGGTAGCACCGCTGGCAGCAACGGCGTCGGCGATGAGGTTGGATGTGGTGGTCTTGCCATTAGTGCCGGTGATCACCACGCTGCGGTCGACCAGGCTCGCGAGGTCGCTTAGCAGCTCGGGGTCGATTTTCATGGCGATGCGGCCGGGAAGCACGCCGCCCTGGCGCTTGAGGACGGAGCGCAGCCCCCAGCGAGCGATATCGCTCGAGGTGCAGGCAAGAGATGAGCGGAGGTTCATGAAGCCGTTCCTAACATAGATGACATGGTCGGGGCGATCGCGTCGCTAAAAGCCGTAGCGGCGCGCAAATTCCTGGGCAAGCTGCGATACGTCTTCGCAGGCGTTGGCCCAGGGGGCAAAGTCGGGGGTGTCCGAGATAATGCCGTCGGCTTCCCAAACCGCCTGGTGCGAGAGGTCCCAGGGGTCGCGCGGCTCGGGTCGGCAGGGAAGATACGGCGTCTGGTACATGGGGTTCAGCAAGAAGAACGCGCCGCCCTCGCAACGGTTGGCGAACTCACGCAGCGCGCGCGTCGCCGGGCGCATCTTGTTTGTTTTGAACAGCAGAATCGTGCGGGCGAGCAGGTACCAGGGGGAGTTCTCGAGTGCGTCTGCCCCCATCTGCTCCTCGAGCTGATGGGCCAGGGCAAAAAAACCGTCCTGGTCTTCCAAGCGGGCGAGGGCAAGCAACACGGTGCCGGCGGCCCGGGTGGGATAGCCCTCCGCCTTAAGGACACGGCGAGAATAGTTGGCGGCGGCGCGGTAACGAGCGCTCGCCATACACAGCTGCGAGATGGCCTCGAGCGTGTGGAGCCACCCGATTAGAGCCGGCTCGCTCACGGTAAGGTCTGCTGCGGTGATACCGTCGGCCAAAACATTATTGGCCCAGTAGTGCGGAGCCTCCATATCAAAACCGGGCACGCTCTGTTGCAGGTAGTCGGCCGTGCTCGCCTCGAGCTTCATCAGGTCGCCCAGGCAGGCATCGACGGGCGTGTCCGCCAGGATGATGGCGAGCAACTGCGCATCGACGGCAAGTGCATCGACGCGGACGATCTTGAGCAGCTCATCGCGCATATCGTCGAACAGACGGTTGCGCGTCTGCTCAAACTCCTCGTCGCTGCCCATGTCCTCGATGCGGCGAAGCTCGTCAAGCAAATGACGATGAACGCCGGCATAGGACAGCAGCGCTTGGGCATGCTCGGTCTGCGCATACTTGTGGGGGTTTGCGCTGATGTCGTTATGGACAAGCTCGCGTGCTGCATCGGTGAGTTCGGGGTGCGACGCCAGATAGGTGCGCTCCAGATAGGCGGGGATGTAGACGCTCGGATCCATTAGAGGTCTCCTCCCTTAAACGGCAATCCCTGTTCGGCCGCGCGCAGGATTCGTTCGTCGATCTGAGAGCGCACGATGTCGTTGGTGGCGACCCAGGCGGCAAAGCTGGCGTTGTCGGGCGCGCCTAGGCCCTCCTGCAGCACCGGCGTCGCCTCGGACAGGGCAAGGACAAGCTCATCGGTGGAGCCCGGACCTACGTTGACGCGGGCATAGATGCCATCGGGAAACTCGGTTTGGAAGTAGAGTGCTTCGGCTGCGTGCGGGCATGAGCGCACCAGGATGCGCAGGTAGTGCTCGGCGCCCTCGTAATCCAGTTCGCGCCAGGCTGCGCTCATCAGTGCGATGAGCGTCCACGGGTCCAAGTCGCGCTCTGCGTCCTTGGGACGGCGGCGCAGCGGCGTGTTGGCAAGATAGGGTACGGAGTGGGCGGAACGAAAACGCTTGAGCTCCTCGGCAGGGTATTCGAGCTTTGCCATGGCAAGCATCGCGGTATGGCGGACGCCAGCGGGGTCGTTGGGCGCAAAGTCCAGGCTGCGATTCGCGGCATCCAGCGACATGCGGTAGCGGCCGCTAATGAGCGCGCGCGATGCCAAGGCGGCAAGCCAGCGCAGGTAGGGACGGCGGGTCAGGTCGCCTGCGGCCTCACGCTCGTAGGGGTCCTGTGCCGAGGCAATCTTGAGCGCCAGGTCGTGCTCCACCTCGTCGCACTTGGACACCAGATACTGTACGTATTCCTCGTTGGATTCGGCGGTGAGCGCCGTCAGCATGCGCTGGGCATCCCAGTTGGCCGGATCGAGCGCGGCTGCCTCGCGGAGCATGTTCTCGGCGGCTGCCTCTTCCTGCTCGGCTTGGGCATCGTCGGGGATAAAGGGAATGCGGTAGTCGACGGCCTCGACCACCTTGGCGATCAGATGCCCGGCGCGGTCGCGGTCGTGCACGATGAGCGGCGCGGGGTTACGGGTGAATTGTTCCATCAGACGCTCGACGGCGGGGCCGTCAGTGAGCGGGATATTGTCGCGGCGCAAGGCCTCAAGAACGAGGCGATGGCAATCCTCTTGAATGGGATCGAATGCCATGGGGCCTCCTTTGCTGCGGTTAGGGTTCAAATGTCTCTATATAAAGTTCTAGTTTACCCGCATGTGGCACACCGGGGGTGCCGCGCTTGGACTTGCACCTTTGCACCACGAAGACGGATGTCGCACAAATGTCGGCACCTCGGTTGCGCGGGTGGTATCACAGTGCCGTAAACGGTCGATTTTTGGCGGCGAACGGGGCACATTTTGGAGGGGCACAGTCCTGCCCGGGATATGTGGTTAACCCTGATAAAACGTTTGCCCAGCTTGGGAGTATGAATGCCCCACAAGGGTCTTCAGGGATAGAAAAAACGTTTCATCATTATCGGCTTTAGGTGAATAACTGACCAACCAGAACGGTAAAATAGTGTTTGTCTGAGCGTTGAGACGTTCAGACATCGCGCATTGTCATCGCCGGCAACGCGCAAAACGGTCCTAACGGAGCCAATCGGGTGCTCCGTTATATACGCAAGTCTAAGAGGGGCTTGTTTAGGAGGCACAGTATGGGACGTTTTACCAATCCTCGCGATCTGTACTTTGGTGAGGGCGCTCGCCACGAGGTGAAGAACCTCAAGGGCAAGAAGGCCATCATCGTTTCTGGCGGCAGCTCTATGCGCCGCGGCGGGTTCCTGCAGGACGTTGAGGCCGACCTTAAGGAAGGCGGTTTCGAGGTCAAGCTGTTCGAGGGCGTCGAGTCCGATCCGTCCATCGAGACGGTCATGAAGGGCGCCGAGGCCATGCGCGAGTTCGAGCCCGACTGGATTATCGCCATCGGCGGCGGCTCGCCCATCGATGCCGCTAAGGCCATGTGGGTCTTCTACGAGTATCCCGAGGAGTCCTTCGATAACATCATCCAGCCGTTCAGCTTCCCCGAGCTGCGTCAGAAGGCTCACTTCTGCGCCATCTCCTCTACCTCCGGTACCGCTACCGAGGTCACTGCCTTCTCCGTCATCACCGACTACGCCAAGGGCATCAAGTACCCGCTGGCCGACTTCAACATCACCCCTGATGTCGCCATCGTCGACCCCGAGCTCACCTACACCATGCCCGCCAAGCTGTGCGCTCACACCGGCATGGACGCTCTGACCCACTGCATGGAGGCCTACGTTTCCACCTGCGCCTCTATGTTCACCGACGCCAACGCTCTGCACGGCATCCGCGAGATCGTCGAGTGGCTGCCCAAGTCCTATGCTGGCGACCATGAGGCCCGTCAGCACATGCACGAGGCTCAGTGCATCGCCGGTATCGCCTTCTCCTCGGGCCTGCTGGGCATCGTTCACTCCATGGCTCACAAGACCGGTGCCGCCTTCGAGAACGGTCACATCATCCACGGTGCTGCTAACGCCATGTACCTGGGCAAGGTCATCCAGTGGAACTCCAAGGACCCGCGTGCTGCCGAGCGTTATGCTTACGTGGCCAAGGAGATCCTGCACCTTCCCGGCGAGACCAACGAGGAGCTCATCGCTGCGCTCGTCCAGAAGATTCGCGACCTCAACGACCAGCTCAACATTCCGCAGTCCATCAAGGATTACGCGAATGGTGGCGTGAAGGTCGACGCCGAGAACCCGCAGATGGTTTCCGAGGAGGAGTTCCTCGCCAAGCTGCCCGAGATCGCCGCGAACGCCGAGCAGGACGCCTGCACGCCGGAGAACCCGCGTGAGACCAAGGCTGCCGACTTCGAGAAGATCCTCAAGGCCTGCTACTACGACACCGACATCGATTTCTAATCGACTCTTGTTATCGTAACGAGGGGCTCCGCACGTATCCGTACGGAGCCCCTTTCTTTTTTCTTTTAGAGAATGGGATAGTTATGGCTGCAATTTTCAATAGCCCCAGCAAGTACATCCAGGGTCCGGACGAGCTCGCCAAGCTCGGCTCTTACGTTGAGCCGCTCGGCGCTAAGGCCCTCGTCATCGTGACGCCTTCGGGCAAGAAGCGCGTCGGTGCCAAGATCGAGGGCGGCTTTGCCGAGGCCAAGGCCGAGCTGCTGTTTGAGGACTTTAACGGCGAGTGCTCCAAGGGCGAGGTCGATCGCCTGGTTGCGCTCGCCCGTGACAACGGTTGCGACATCATCGTCGGCGTCGGTGGCGGCAAGATCCTCGACACCGCGAAGGCCGTCGCCTATTACCTGGAGTCCCCGGTTATCATTTGCCCCACCATTGCTTCGACCGATGCCCCGTGCTCGGCGCTTTCGGTGCTCTATACCGATGACGGCCAGTTCGACAAGTACCTCTTCCTGAAGGCAAACCCCAACATTGTCCTGATGGATACGACGGTTATCGCGGCGAGCCCGGTGCGCCTGACGGTTTCCGGTATGGGCGATGCGCTCGCAACCTACTTTGAGGCCCAGGCGACGCATGATGCCGACGGTGGCACTTGTGCCGGCGGCAAGGGCGGAATGGCCGGCTTGGCGCTTGCCAAGCTCTGCTACGAGACGCTTATGGCCGATGGCGTCAAGGCCAAGGTTGCGCTGGAGAAGGGTGCGCTCACGCCTGCCGTCGAGCACATCATTGAGGCCAACACGCTGCTTTCGGGCATTGGCTTTGAGAGCTCGGGCCTCGCTGCTGCTCATGCCATCCACAATGGCCTGACGATGCTGCCCGAGTGCCACAGCATGTATCACGGCGAGAAGGTCGCCTTTGGCACTATCGTCCAGCTGGTGCTCGAGGATGCCCCGACCGAGAAGCTCGAGGAAGTCTTGGGCTTCTGCATTGAGCTGGGCCTGCCGGTCACGATGAAGGAGCTGGGCGTTGCCGAGGTTACGCGCGAGAAGGCCATGATTGTTGCCGAGGCCGCGTGCGCGCCCGAGGACACCATGTGCAACATGCCGTTTGAGGTGACGCCCGAGATGGTCGCAAACGCCATCCTGGGTGCCGACGCGCTGGGCCACTACTATCTCATGGATGAGTAAATCAAGCTAAGGAAGGGGCAAAGCCAGCAGATGGCTTTGCCCCTTTTTGCTATGGTGCAAAGGGGTCAGGTTGCTTTGCACCAATTGTTGTTGATGAAAGGGCGGATTCTCGTATGGCGCTTCCCATGGTTTATGGCGGTCCCGGTCGGTATGTTCAGGGGCCGGGTGAGCTCTCGCGTCAGGGCAGGTATTTGTCATGGTTGGGTTGCGCTGCCTATGTCCTGTTTGACCAGGGCACCGAGGATCGGCTGTGCAGGCAGATCGTCGATGGATTTCTGGACGAAGATCTAAGCGAGCCATTCTTTAAGATCTATAACGGTCCGTGTACGGAAGAGGCCGTTGTTGAAATGGCTAAGGAAGCCCGGGCTGAGTATTGCGACATGGTGGTGGGTATTGGCGGCGGCAAGATGCTCGATATCGCCAAGGCCGTTGCGTTTTATGCCGAGTTGCCGTTGTGCGTATGCCCCACGGCGGCTTCGATGGACGGTCCGTGCAGCGCGATTTCGGTGTTGTATCACGAGGATGGGTCGTTCGACCGCTACCTGATGCTCGAGAAGAATCCAGACCTGGTCGTGGTCGATACCAACGTGGTCGCGGCGGCCCCGCTGCGTATGACGGTCGCTGGCATGGGCGATGCGCTGGCAACGTACTTCGAGGCGCGTTCGTGCGCCGCGGCGCACGGCGTCAACGAACACGGTGGCGCGCCGGGGCACTTGGCTTTGGTTGCGGCTCGTGCCTGCTATGACACACTCATGGAGTGCGGCGTCGCTGCCAAGCGCGATCTCAAAAAGGGCCGTATATCGCCGGCGGTTGAGCGCCTGATCGAGTGCAATATTCTGCTCTCGGGCGTCGGCTTTGAGAGCGGTGGCTTGGCGTTGGCACATGCCATCGCCAACGGGTTGACGATCCTGCCCGAGTGCAAGGCCATGCACGGCGAGGCCGTGGCATTTGGCCTAGTGGTCCAGCTTCGTTTGGAGCGTGCGTCCGAGCTTGATCAGGTGCTCGAGTTTTGCCAGCGCGTCGGCCTACCGACGACGCTCGCGGAGCTGGGACTTGGCGAGATTTCCGTTACCGACCTGATGAGCGTTGCAGATGCGGCCTTTAGAAACGAACGCAATATGGCTAACGAGCAGGCCAAGGTGACCAAACAAAAGCTTGTGCAGCTCATGTGCGAGGCATAGCTTGGCGTTTGATCGATCTTGTGCAATCGAGGCGGCGATAGGCTATAGACTATTTGCCTCAAAGGTGCGCCGCGTGTAATTTGCCCGAGGCGTGGGCCGATAGCGTATCATTATCTCTTGCTTGTTTGCACTGCTCAGGGAGGGGCCGCGCATGGCGCAGGAACACGATCTGTTTGATGACATTATCGAGATCAGCAAGGGTTTCGACTTTCTTAAAAACCCGCTTGGCGGCGTGACCGATGCACTCGATCCGTCGGCGCCGCAGTGGAACCCTGCCGACTACAAGGAGCGCCCGCGCGGCAACACCATTCCGTGCCTGACCTGCAAAAACGAAAAGAGCGGCTGCACCGCGTGCATGGACGTGTGCCCGGTCAACGCTATCGAGGTCGAGGAAGACTCCATCGAGATCCTCGGCTCCTGTCGCAAGTGCGGCCTGTGCGCCGCTGCCTGTCCGACCGAGGCGATCATCTCGCCGCGCCTGGCGCCCAAAAACCTGTATGACGACATTGTCTCTGCTGCTACGAGCCATGAGACCGCTTACGTCACCTGCACGCGCGCCCTCAAGCGCATGCCGCGCGAAAACGAGGTCGTCGTTGCCTGCGTGGGCGATATTACGGCCGAGACCTGGTTCTCGGTACTGGCCGATTATCCCAACGTGAGCGTCTACCTGCCGTTGGGCGTGTGCGATAAGTGCCGCAACACCGGTGGCGAGGATATTCTGGGCGAGGCGATTGCGAAGGCCGAGGAGTGGTCCGGCACGGGTATGGGCTTGGAGGTCGACCCCAAGAGCCTCAAGTGCCATAAGCTTCGCGAGTACGAACGCAAGGAGTACATGGAAAAGATTGCCCGCACCACGGGCCTGACGGTGACCAAGCTTAATCCGGCGACGGCGGCGCTGGCCTCGGTGACGCAAAAGCTCAAGGCCCATCGCCATCAGATTACCCAGCTGGAGCGCACGCTCAACACCATGTGCGGCACCACGACGACCAAGCGTCGCCGTTCGCTCACGCACGGGCGGCAGCTGGTGCTCTCGACGCTGCAAAACCACCCCGAGCTTGCCCAGAACATGCAGGTGAGCACGCCGGAATGCGATTTTGACAAGTGCACGTCGTGCGGCGAGTGCGTCAACGTGTGCCCCACGTTTGCCTGCGATTTGGTGGGAAGCGGCCGCTTTGCGTTGGAGTCCACGTATTGCCTAGGTTGTGGAGCCTGCGTCAAGGTGTGCCCCGAGCATGCGCTCAAGCTGGTCGAGCACGATGCGTCCAATCTAGTCGTTGTTGACCCCGAGGCCGAGGAAAAGGCCGCTCAGAAGGCCAAGGCCCACGAAGAAGCGGAGAAGGTCAAGGCCGAGGCAAAGGCTAAGCTCGGTAAGATGCTCGATCAGGTGGAGAAGCTCGCGGACTAGCTAAAAGAGCGTAAATGATGGCCAGTGGGACAGGTACTGCCCCACCGGCCAAAAAAGTTGCGGTGGAATAGTTCCCGTTTTGCCCTTAAGCTGGCCATTCTAGGAACTATTCCACCGCAACTAATAGATGGTTAGCCCATGCTGCTCTGATGGGTCTCGCTGCCGTTATTGCGGCGGTTGACCGTTTCGTGGAGTAAAAAGAAGCTGGGAACCTGCTTTGTCTCGGTGTATTCCATAAGGATGCCGTCGGCGTTGTAGGTCTGTCCGCGTATAACGGCGAGTGCGTTAAAGTCGTCGAGATCGAGCACGCGCGCATCTTCGGGCGTGGGATGCTCAATCGTTACATCGCGTTTGCCCGTGGCAATCTTAATGCCAAGGCCTTCTTCGAGGTAACGATAAATCGAATCGTTGACAATCTCGGGTGTCAGTCCCGGTACCTGTGAGCTTAGGTAATAGGAGTCGTCGGAGCACACGGCTCGTCCGTCTGCATAACGGATGCGTTTGGCGCGCGTGAGCTCGCAGCCTTCGGGAAACCCGGTAATCCTGGAGAGTGCCTTGTTACAGACGAGGAGCTCAAAGACAGTGGTAACCGTTTTGAGCTCAAAGCCTCGGCTGGCTGCGATTTCCTTAAAGGTCTCGAGTCCGCCGCCACCACGATTCGTCTCGTCACTGATGTTGCGAATGACGCGCATGCCTTTGCCTTGCTGGGGGAGCACGTAACCATCTGCCGCAAGCATCGAGATGGCGCGACGGACCGTCATGCGCGAACAGTCAAACAGCTGCGTGAGCTCAGTCTCCGAAGGCAGATAACTCTGATAGGCGTATGTGCCGTCGTCAATCGACTGCTTCACGTTGTCATAAATAGTTTGGAAGATGGCTCGCGCCATGACGGTCTCCTAGAGCTGGGTGCGCGAGCGGTGGATGAGGGCCGCCCGCGCAGGTGTCAAGTGATTTACTTGCTGGGGTCGATTATATATTTACCCATGGCACGCAGAGCTGGGTCTGACAGGATGGCGCCGAGTTCGTCGAGGGAAGCCACCTTGGCGACCATCGAGGATACGTCGAGCCTGCCAGAGTCGATGAGCTCGAGCGCGCGACGCTGCGTATAAGGGTTGATGTAGGACGAGGTAAGCACAAGCTCCTTCTGGAAGACCTCGAAGGGCTTGACGGTGATTGTCTCATCGGGCTTGGTGAGGCCGAACATCATGACCGTAGCCTTGTGGCCGGCGATCTGGATGGCCTGCTCGATGGTGACGGGCTTGCCAACACACTCGATAACGACATCGACGTTGCCGACGCCCTCCTGCTTCAGGCGGGCCGGGACGTCCTCGTGGATGGAATCAATTGCCAGGTCGGCGCCGAGTTTGAGCGCAACCTCGCGCTTGCCTTCGACAGGCTCGAGCAAGACAACCTTGGTGGCGCCGGCGTTTTTAGCAAGCTGCATCATGAGTAGACCGATCATGCCACCGCCGATAACGACAACTGTGCTGCCGGGCTTGATGTTGCACATATCGATGCCGTGCAGGCAGCAGGCGACGGGCTCGGTCATAGCACCCTGCTCAAAGCTGGTGTGATCGCCCAACTTGTAGACTTGCTGCATATCGACGGAGCAGTACTCGGCAAAGCCGCCGTTAACGGTGGTGCCGTAACCGGTCATATGCTCGCAGTAGTGGTTGATTCCGTCGCGGCAGGGTTCGCAGCAGCCGCAGGGATGGTTTGGGTCGATGCACACGCGATCGCCCGGTTTAAAGCCAGCGACGTCGCTGCCCACGGCCTCGACAACGCCCGCAAACTCATGACCAAGGATCGTGGGCGGGGTAACGTCGGCTGCACCCTTGTCGCCTTCATAGATATGAACGTCGGTGCCGCAGACGCCGCAAGCTTTGACGTTGATCAGAACGTCGCGCCTGCCCACGGCCGGCTTTGCCGATTCCTCGACTCTGAGGTCGTGCTTTCCATAGAAGACCGCGCTTTTCATGGTGACTCCTTAACGTGGCGGTGAATGTTGTAATGAAGTATAGGCATGTCTATAGATATAGACAAGCACATCTAGACAAGTAGAAAAGAAATATAAATTGCAGCCATCAGATATGTCGGATTTAGCAGGCAAAATACTGGACTTATACCGTTTACGGCCAATAATCGACCGCTGACCGAACATAGAAATCGTATTAACTTGTCTAGATAAGTGATATGATAAAAATAGAAGCGCAAGAAGCCGGGGACACGGGCCCACCCGTCCTATTGCACGAGGTACACGCAAACGGCGCGTCTGCGGTCTCGAGTGAAGCCAAAACCGCAGTCGCTCCGAATGAAGAGAGGGGGATCCCCCGTCATGATGCAAAAGATACAACGTTTCGGCGGTGCAATGTACACGCCTGCAATTCTTTTCGCATTTTCCGGAATCGTCGTTGGCCTGGGTACGTTGTTTACCACCGAGGCGATCTTTGGCGAGATGGCCACTGCGGGCCATCTTTGGTTTGATTGCTGGAATGTGCTGCTCCAGGGTGGTTGGACGCTCTTTAACCAGATGCCGTTGCTGTTTTGCGTAGCGTTGCCAATCTCGCTCGCGAACAAGCAGAACGCTCGCTGCTGCATGGAGGCTTTGGCCATCTACCTTACCTTCAACTACTTTGTAAGCACAATCTTGGGGCAGTGGGGCCCTGTCTTTGGTGTCGACTACTCTGTCGAGGCGGGCAGCGGTACTGGTCTTGCCACTATCGCAAGCATCAAAACGCTTGATATGGGCATCATGGGCGCGCTCATTATCTCTGGTATCGCCACGATGCTGCATAACAAGTTCTTCGATACCGAGCTCCCCGAGTGGTTGGGCGTGTTCTCGGGCTCCGTGTTCATCTATATGATCGGTTTCTTCGTTATGGTTCCGGTCGCTCTTATCGCCTGCTTGGTGTGGCCGCATGTTCAGGCTGCTATCTCTGCCTTCCAGGGATTCATCCTTTCCGCCGGTACGTTTGGCGTGGGCGTCTTTGCTTTCTTCGAGCGTGTGCTGATTCCTACAGGCCTGCATCACTTTATCTATACGCCGTTCTATTACGACAACGCGGCGGTCAACGGCGGCATCTTTGCCGCTTGGGCCAACATCCTGCCCCAACTGGCTGCCGATCCGAGCATTGCTCTTAAGGATGCCGCACCCTGGGCTGCCTATACCTGCCCTGGTTGGACTAAAGTCTTCGGCTCGCTTGGCGTCGCCATTGCGTTTTATATGACCGCCAAACCCGAGCGCAAGCAGCGCGTCAAGGCTCTGCTGATCCCGGTCACCCTTACCGCTATGCTTTGCGGTATCACCGAGCCGCTTGACTTTACCTTCCTGTTCATTGCGCCCGGCCTGTTCGTCGTCCACTGCGTGCTCGGAGCGCTCGGCTGCATGGCTCAAAACCTCCTTGGCGTCGTGGGCATCTTCGACGGCGGCATCATCTCGATGCTCTCGTGGGACTGGCTGCCCCTTTGGCCGCACACGGTCTGCAGTACGCCATCTCCATCCTTGTCGGTCTGTGCTTTACCGCTCTTTGGGTCGTGGTCTTCCGTTTCTTGATCGTCAAGTTCGACTTTAAGACCCCCGGTCGCGAGGATGACGATGTTGAGGTCGAGCTCAAGTCCAAGGCCGACTACAAGCAAAAGCAGGGCGGTGCTGGCAAATCGGTCGCCCAGAGTAAAGATGATGAGCGCTTGGTGCTTGCCGAGAACATCCTCGATCTGCTCGGTGGCGCGGATAACATCATCGATGTAACTAACTGCGCTACCCGTCTGCGCGTTAACGTCAAGGACAAGGGCGTCGTTGCACCCGAGGCTTCCTTCAAGGCGATCGGTACGCATGGCTTGGTGGTCCAAGGTCAGTCAATCCAGGTCATCATCGGCCTTACCGTCCCGCAGGTTCGTGAGAAGTTCGAGAGTCTTCTGAAGTTCGAGAGTCTTCTGTAAACCATCGTCCATCGAAACAATCGGCCTTGCAGAGCCGGTATGCACCGCAAGGCCGATTCTAGAGATAAAAAACTCCACTTCTAGGTAACAATTCCAAACCGCGCAAGGCCGCGTGCGGGGACGGATTGAGCAAGCGGCCAGAATGAGGAGGACATCATGTCCAAGAAGAACTATGCCGTGACCATTGCCGGCGGTGGCTCTACCTTCACCCCGGGCATCGCTCTGATGCTGCTTGAGGAGCGCGACCGCTTCCCGGTCAACAAGGTGACCTTCTACGACAACAACGCCGAGCGCCAGGAGACCGTGGCCAAGGCCTGCGAGATCTACTTCCACGAGAACGCCCCCGAGGTTGAGTTTAGCTACACCACCGACCCCGAGACCGCATTCACCGGGACCGACTTCGTCCTTGCTCACATCCGCGTCGGCCTGTACGCCATGCGTGAGCTCGATGAGAAGATTCCTCTCAAGTACGGCTGCGTTGGCCAAGAGACCTGCGGTGCCGGCGGTATCGCCTACGGCATGCGCTCCATCGGCGGCGTCATCGAGATTCTCGACTACATGGAGAAGTACAGCCCCAACGCCTGGATGCTCAACTACTCCAACCCCGCAGCTATCGTCGCCGAGGCCTGCCGCGTGCTGCGCCCCAACAGCCGCATTATCAACATCTGCGACATGCCGATCGACCTCATGGATAAGATGAGCCGTATGTGCGGCATCAAGGATCGTCGCGAGCTGCAGTACAGCTACTACGGCCTCAACCACTTTGGTTGGTGGAGCAAGATCTACGACAAGGAGGGTAACGACCTCATGCCGCAGATCAAGGAGCACATGGCAAAGAACGGCTACTTGGACGGCATTGAGCACGAGGCCGGTAAGGAGCAGCACGTCGAGGAGAGCTGGATTCACACCTTCGGCAAGGCCAAGGATGTCTATGCTGTCGATCCCGAGACGATTCCCAACACCTACCTCAAGTACTACCTGTATCCGGACTATGTTGTCGAGACGTCTGACCCCAACTACACTCGCGCCAATGAGGTTATGGACGGCCGCGAGAAGAAGGTCTTTGGCGCTTGCCGCGACATCATCGCCAAGGGTACTGCCAAGGACGGCGGCTTTGAGCCCGACGTACACGCCAACTACATCGTCGACCTTGCCTGCGCACTGGCCGAGAACACGCTCGAGCGCTTCCTGCTGATTGTCCCCAACGATGGTGCTGTGCCCAACTTCGACCCGACGGCCATGGTCGAGGTGCCTTGCATCGTCGGCTCCAACGGCTTTGAGAAGATCTGCCAGGGCCCGATTCCGCAGTTCCAGAAGGGCCTGATGGAGCAGCAGGTTTCCGTCGAGAAGCTCGTTGTCCAGGCTTGGGTCGAGGGCAGCTACCAGAAGCTCTGGCAGGCGCTCACGCTCTCCAAGACCATTCCTTCGGCAAGCGTTGCTAAGCAGATCCTGGACGAGCTCATCGAGGCCAACAAGGATTTCTGGCCCGAGCTTAAGTAAGGACTACTGTCTAGAACTCTCACGCATCTCTGCTTCATTTGCGCCGCCGCGGTGTCCGGATTCGCCCGGATGCTGCGGCGGCGCTATACTTATGAAGTTTGAAGTACCTGTACCAAAAGGAGCTGTCGTGTCCCTTTCCATCGGTATCGTGGGCCTGCCCAACGTGGGCAAGTCGACGCTGTTCACCGCGCTTACCAAAAAGACCGGCCTTGCCGCCAACTACCCGTTTGCCACGATCGACCCTAACGTGGGTATCGTCGATGTGCCCGATAGCCGCCTGCAAAAGCTCGCCGACATCGTCAACCCCGGCCGTATTGTGCCGGCTACGGTCGAGTTTGTCGACATCGCTGGCCTGGTGAAGGGTGCCAACGAGGGCGAGGGCCTGGGCAACCAGTTCTTGGCCAACATTCGCGAGACCGACGCCATCTGCGAGGTCGTGCGCTACTTTAAGGATCCCAACGTCATGCGTGAGGTGGGCCGCACGGGCGAGTTCGTCGATCCCGCCGGTGACGCCGACACCATCATGACCGAGCTTATCCTGGCCGATATGGGCACGCTCGAGAAGCAGCTGCCCAAGCTCGAGAAGGAGGCCAAGCGCGACAAGGAGCTCATGCCTAAGTTCGAGGTGGCCAAGCGCCTGCTTGCTTGGCTCAACGAGGGCAAGCGCGCCGCATCCATGGAGATGACCGACGAGGAGCGTGCTGCCGCCAAGGGCCTGTTCCTGCTCACCATGAAGCCCATCCTGTATGTGGCCAACGTGGACGAGGATATGCTCAACGACGATCTGGCGCCCATCGATGGTGTCAAGCCGCTGCCGATTTGCGCCAAGATTGAGGCCGAGCTTTCCGAGCTCGATCCCGAGGATGCCGCCGATTATCTGGAGAGCCTGGGCCTGGAGCAGCCCGGCCTGGACGTGCTCGCGCAGGCGGCCTATAAGCTGCTCGGTCTGCAGTCGTTCTTTACGGCCGGCGAGATGGAGGTCAAGGCCTGGACGGTTCGTCAGGGCGCGACCGCCCCGCAGGCCGCCGGCGTCATCCACACCGACTTTGAGCGCGGCTTTATTAAGGCCGAGGTCATTGGCTATGACGACTACATCGAGCTCGGCGGCGAGCAGGGCGCCAAGGCCGCCGGCAAGCTGCGTATTGAGGGCAAGGACTATGTCATGGCCGATGGCGACGTCGTGCACTTCCGCTTCAACGTGTAAGGACGACGCATATGTTTAAATATGGCAAAAAAGCTGGCTACATGGGTATTGCGCTGCTCGTACTTGCGGTGATTCCGCTGGTGGTTGCAGCGTGTGTTATCCCCAACATTGGCCCCGAGGTGGCAACGAAGTTTAACGCAGCCGGCGAGGTGACGCGCTGGGGTAAGAGCTACGAGCTGCTGGCACTGCCGGTGCTCAACCTACTGCTGAGCGTGGCGACGTACTTTACGGCGGGACGCCAGGCTAAAAACAATGATGACTCCGCTGTGATGGCACGCCTTGCGTGCGAGCGCTACCTGCGTAACGGCTGCATCACGGGCGTGTTCCTCAATGTAATCAACGTCTACTTTATGTATTCGGCGATTACTGGAACGGGCTTTGGCTTTGGTTTCTAGCTTGTCCTTTTAGGCAACGAGCCTGCACGCATATTCAATGGCTGCTGCGAGGCCGCCGCTCGATCGTGGTTTAAAGACCATGTCGGCGGCGGCCTCGTTTTCGTATCCGGCGCCGCGAAGGGCAAGTGCGATACCGGCTTCCAGGAGAAGGGGCAGACCGTGTTGGCTGGTTGCGATTACGGCAGCCTGATTGAGCGAGCAGCTGTGCGCTTGGCATTGGATGGCAAGTTCACCTTGCGCCGGGCAAGGGACCAGAACGGCGGCGACGCGACTTGATAGCAATGCAAATGCTGTGCGCTCATCGGGCGAAAGGCATTCTGCTTCAACGACGACGAGCTTGGGCGGCGCGCTGTTTGTGCGAAGCGTGGCTCGGTACATGCGGACCGAAGAACCCGACATAGAAAACTCCTGTGTATTCGGCAAAACATAAACTATAGTTTACGTTTATGTTCGGCTCCATTTCAAACTCGGCTGCATGGACGAACGTGCGAAACAGATTCTTGGCAGGCGGGTCGAAGAGACACGCAGGGACCTTGGTATCTCCAAGGTTGATTTTTGTGTGGCGACAGGAATCAGCCGACCCTACCTCGACCGAATCGAAGATGGGACGGCAAATTTCACGCTCAAGGTTCTATTTAAGATCGCGCCCGCACTCGGCATGACGGTGTCAGAGCTTCTCGAGGGTATCGAATAGGGGATACCCGTCGACAACTGAATTACACCATCGGGATGCGGTCGTGGTTGACTTGGCTGTAGAACAGGCGCTGGATCTCGGCGGCATCACGTGACTGGCCGAGTGCCCACATGGTTTTGGCCACGAGCGTCTCGGTGGTCATGTCGTCGCCGCGCAAAATACCCCGATGATCGGCATAGGCACGGCCGACCTCATAAACACCCAGGTCAAGGCCCTCTTCGGGGACCTGCGTGGTCATAACGACGGTGCGGCCCGAATCGACCCAGCGGAAAATCGCCTCTTGGAACGACTCGCCCGACTCACCAAACTCGGGGATACCGCCGATGCCAAAGGTCTCCAGAATCACGGCGTCGTAGCTATCGGCAAGGGCGTCGAGGATGCCCGGGTTTACGCCGGGCGTAAGCTTGAGTACAAATACGCGCGGGTCGATGCTGTCGTAGAAACGCACCGGGTTTTCGCCCTGACGAGTGCCGTGGAGCCCGTTGCGCACGATGCGGTCGTTGCGGATGTAGGCAATGGGCGGATAGTTGACGCTGATGAACGCGTTAAAGCTCATGGTGCGCTGCTTGCGGGCGCGCGTGCCGGCAATGGCGACGCCGCCAAACACAATCGACACATCGTGCGAATGCTCGTCGAGCGCATAGAGCAGGCTCTGATACAGGTTGAGCTTGGCGTCAGTAAAGGGGTTGCCCATGGGCTTTTGCGAGCCGGTGAGCACGATGGGCTTGGGGCTGTCCTGAATCAGGTAAGAAAGCGCTGCTGCGGTGTAGCTCATGGTGTCGGTGCCGTGCAGAATCACGAAGCCGTCGTGGTCGGCATAGCCTTCGACGATGACATCGCGGATGCGCATCCAGTCGCTTGGGCGCATATTGGTGCTGTCGATGTTCATGGGCTGCACGACGTCGAGCTCGCAGAGGCCCGAGATCTCGGGGACGCTCTGGGCGAGCTCCTCACCGGTCAGGGCGGGGGAGAGGCCGTTGCCGTCCTCGGTCGATGCGATGGTGCCGCCCGTGGCGATGAGAAGGATGCGCTTCATGCTGGTATTCCTATCGTATTTGCCGCCGCAGAGGCGGAGTCGTTCGGCAGTATTGTGGCACAGGGCGTCCAATGTTCAAACGTATTACATCATCTGTAACGTTTGGTAACACTTCAATCGCCGTCAAATAGGGGCCAGGTCGTGCGTTTGCCGTGCGCTGATGGCTGCGAGGGTCGAGAAACCCCATATAACGTGTACACTATGAAAGTTATTTTTGTTCATTCACGCGGGTGGGCACCGGCTCCCCGCCAACAAGAGGGGGAAACCATGGATCAAAAGGCTTCCGCAAAGGTCCTCGTACTCGACTTTGGTGCGCAGTACGGTCAGCTCATTGCCCGTCGCGTCCGCGACCTCAACGTGTATTCCGAGATTGTCCCCTGCGACATCTCGGCCGACGAGATTCGCGAGATGAACGCCTCTGCGCTCATCCTTTCTGGCGGCCCGGCCTCCGTGTACGCCGAGGACGCTCCGTCCATCGATCCCGCCATCTTTGACCTGGGCCTTCCCGTCCTGGGCTTTTGCTACGGCCATCAGATCACGGCCGTGACGCTCGGTGGCAAGGTCGGCCACTCCGAGGTGGGCGAGTACGGCCGCGCCACCATCACGCGCACGGCCGGCGCCAAGCTCTTTAACTCCACGCCCATGGAGCAGACCGTGTGGATGAGCCATCGCGACGCCGTTTCCGAGGTGCCCGAGGGCTTTACCGTTACCGCCAGCACCGACGTGTGCCCGGTTGCTGCCATGGAGTGCCCCGAGCGCAAGATCTTCACCACGCAGTTCCACCCCGAGGTCAAGCACTCCGAGTATGGTCAGCAGCTGCTGAGCAACTTCCTGTTTGAGATCTGCGGCCTGGAGCCCAACTGGAGCATGGACAACCTGGTCGAGACCATGACGGCCGAGTTCCGCGAGAAGGTCGGCGACGACCGCGTGATTCTGGCCCTGTCCGGCGGCGTCGACTCCTCCGTCGTGGCCGCCCTGGGCGCCCGTGCCGTGGGCAAGCAGATGACCTGCGTGTTCATCAACCACGGTCTGCTGCGCAAGGGCGAGCCCGAGCAGGTGGAGGAGGTCTTCACCAAGCAGTTTGACGTCGACTTTATCCACGTCCACGCCGAGGACCGTTATGCCGAGCTTTTGGCCGGCGTGACCGAGCCCGAGGAGAAGCGCCGCATCATCGGTACGCAGTTCTGGAAAGAGTTCTTCGCCGTGGCGCAGCAGCTCGAGACCGATGGCAAGCCGGTCAAGTACCTGGCTCAGGGCACCATCTACCCCGACATCATCGAGTCCGGCGCTCGCAAGACGGGCGGTAAGACGGCCACCATCAAGAGCCATCACAACCTGATCCCGTTCCCCGAGGGCGTGCACTTCGACCTTATCGAGCCGCTCGACCACTTCTTTAAGGACGAGGTCCGCGCGCTTGGTCTGGCGCTTGGCCTGCCGGGTCACATCGTGTTCCGCCAGCCTTTCCCGGGTCCGGGTCTGGCCATCCGCATCATCGGTGCGGTCGATAAGGAGAAGCTCGAGATCCTCAAGAACGCCGACGCTATCGTGCGCGAGGAGCTCGACGCCTACAACCAGCGCCTGTTTGAGCAGACCGGCGAGCGCAACTCCGAGCACAGCTGCTGGCAGTACTTTGCGGTTCTGCCCGACATTAAGTCCGTCGGCGTCATGGGTGACGAGCGTACCTACCAGCGCCCGATCATCCTGCGTGCCGTCGAGTCCAGCGATGCCATGACCGCCGACTGGGCCAAGCTGCCCTACGACGTGCTGGCCCGCATCTCCGGCCGCATCGTTGCCGAGGTTCCCGGCGCCAACCGCGTGTGCTACGACATCACGTCCAAGCCGCCCGCGACGATCGAGTGGGAATAGAACAGACGTTCGATTCTGTGTTATAATATCCTGCAATGGGCGCGGCCTCTTCCGAAGGCGCGCCCATTGCTATATTTGGTCGGATATCGACGGAAACCCAAGCTCAGGGAGGTTTGTTGCGATGGCATACGATTTCAAGAAGGAGTTCAGGGAGCTCTACAGGCCGTCCGGCAAGCCGAGCGTCGTAACCGTTCCGCCTATGAGCTACGTCGCCGTGCGGGGCAAGGGCAATCCCAATACCGAAGGCGGCGAGTACCAGAACGCGTTGCCGCTGCTCTACGGCGTCGCTTATACCATCAAGATGTCGAAGAAGGGCCCGCGAGAGATCGAAGGCTATTTCGACTTCGTCGTGCCTCCGCTCGAGGGCTTCTGGTGGCAAGACCGCACCGATGGCGAGATTGATTATGCGCGGAAGGATGACTTCAACTTCATCTCGTGCATCCGTCTGCCCGATTTCGTCACTCGCGAGGACTTCGACTGGGCAGTTTCGGAAGTTGCCGCCAAGAAGAAGCTGGACTTCTCGGCGGTCGAGCTGCTGAGGGTCGACGAGGGCCTTTGCGTTCAGTGCATGCATACCGGGCCTTACGACGACGAGCCGGCGACCATAGACGCCATGCGCACATTCGCGGCGGAACGGGGCTACGCCCCCGACTTCTCCGAAGCCCGTCTGCATCACGAGATTTACCTCTCCGACCCGCGCAAGTGCGCGCCGGAGAAGCTCAAGACCGTGATCCGTCATCCCATAAAGTTGATTTAGCGAAGCGAGTGACGCCGATGGCTTCGGCTTTTTGGGGGCTCACCGTGGCGTAGTCGGCAACGGGACGCGCCATGCGACCGGTGGCGGAGGCCGAGGCGCGGGAGCGCGCGTTCGTTTGCACCGCCTCGCACGACCTCGTCACCCCGCTCATGGCGGTGACCGCGAACTGCGACGTGCTTGAAGCGGAGGCATCCGATCAGGCCGGCCTTGCGTCCTGGGTCGTCAACATCCGTGCAGCGGCGGACGAGATGGCGACTCGCATCGCTGACATGCTCATGCACATGGGCGGCGACTAGCCAGGGCGATCCCTGCAACGGGCATTATTATCCGGGAAGCGTTTGATTGCGAGGCACTCCGGTGTGAGGGCCTGAGTCGTTAGGCCCTCATAGGGGGACCGCGATGGTGGCCACCGCGCCGCCCGAGGGGCTGTTGGCGAGCGAGACGGAGCCCCCGTGGGCGCTCGCGGCCTCGGAGGCGGCGTGGAGGCCGAGCCCGTAGTGGCGGCCTCCGTCGCGCGAGGAGCGGGAGGAGTCGTCTGTGAAGAGGCGCTCGCAGCCGCGTTCGAGGGCGGCGGGAGAGAAGCCCGGTCCGTCGTCGGACACCTCGATGACGAGGTGGCCGCCCTCGACGTCGCAGGAGACCGCCACGCGCGAGCGCGCGTGCTCGGCGGCGTTGGCCACGAGGTTCGCGGCGGCTCGCGCCAGGGCGGTTCGGTCGAGCGGGACCTCGGGCGCGCCCGCGACAGCAGGGCCCGTGGCCGCGTCGAGCGTCACGCCTCGCGCCCGGGCGATCTGGGCGGCCTCGGCGAGGACCTGCTCGCAGAGCTCGGCCGGCCGCATGGGGGCCCTCTCCGCCCCGCCGGACCCGCGCGAGGCCTCGATGAGCAGGCGCACGTAGCCGTCGAGCCTTTCGACACTGCCGGCTATGTCGCGCGCGGCGGCCGCGAGGTCGGCGTCTTTCTCGTCTTCCAGCTCCTCCGCCACGAAGTCGGCGTTGGCGCGCAGCACGGTGAGCGGCGTCTTGAGGTCGTGGGCGAGCGACGCCACCTGCTCGCGCTGCCCCCGCTCCGCGGCCCAGCGGGCCTCGAGCGACTCGGCGAGGGAGGCCCGCATGGCGTCCATCGCGGCGAGGACGTCGTTCACCTCGCGCACGTTGGTGCTGCCGACCGCGAAGTCGAGCTCCCCCGCGCCGACGCGCTCCGCCGCCTCCGCGAGTGGCGCCATCTTGCGCGAGATCACGCGGCTCGCGCGGCGCGCCACGAGCGCGAGCGCGAGCGCGCTTCCCGCCGCGGCGCCGACGAGCATGAGGTTCTGCGGGTTGGGAAGCAGGCCGGCGAGGTCGCGCGAGACCCACTGCGGCAGGTACTCGCTGACGAGTGCGCAGGCCCCGCCGCCCTTGAGCGGGAACGCGGCGTAGGTGAGGCCCGAGCCCCCGCCCTCGATCTCCACTGTGCCCGGATCCGCGGCGAGTGCCGCACGGGCCATTTCCGTCGCGCCCTCGAGCCGCGTGCCCTCGAGGTCTGTCATCAGCACGTGTCCGTCCTTGTTCAGGATGAGGTAGCGGTACGCCGTCGGCACGTCCTGCTGCCCGCAGACGCCGTCGCGTGCCAGGCCCTCCGCGACCTCGCGCGTATTGGCCGGCCCCCAGCTTGCCTCGTAGACGAAGCCCGCGTTGATCGCCGCGGAGAGCGCCATGAACGAGGCGAGCCACGCCGTAGCGACCGCCGCGAACGCGTAGGCGAAGTAGCGCGCGATGACGAAGGAGAGCGGCATGCCCCCGCGACCTCGCGCCCCGGTCCTCAGAGCTGCCACTTGTACCCCATCCCCCAGACGGTCGCAATCGGATCGGCGCCGGCCTCGGAGAGTTTCCTCCGGGCGCGGCTGACCTGCATGGATATGGCCGCGTCGTCGGCGTCGCTCTCCCAGCCGAGCACCGCCTCGCGGATCTGCGCGCGGCTCATGACCTGCCCGGGGTGGCGGGCGAGGTACTCGCAGATGGCGTACTCGGTGGGCGTGAGCGGCACGGCCTCGCCACCCACGGCGAGGCCGCGCCCCCCGAGGTCGATCCGCACCTCCCCGAAGGAGAGGGCGTGCGAGCGCGGCCGGCGCTCACGGCGTAGATGGGCCGCGACCTTGGCGCGCAGCTCCGCGGCCCCGAAGGGCTTGCGGACGTAGTCGTCGGCGCCCAGGCCGTAGCCGGCCACGGCGTCCTCCTCGGCCACGCGCGCGGTCAGGAAGATGATGGGCCCGTCGAAGTCCGGGCGGATCTGCCGCACGAGCTCGAAGCCGTCGAGCCCCGGCATCATGACGTCGCAGAGCACGAGGTCGAAGCGCGAAAGGTCCATCCCCGGGACCGCCGTCGGGTCCGCTGCCTTGACGACCTCATGGCCGTCGCGGCCGAGGACGCGCGCGAGCGCGTCGAGGATCGCCCGCTCATCATCCACTGCCAGTATCCTCGCCATATTCGACCTCCTGAAACTCCCGTTGCATTGTACTTGCGCCGCGCTCAGCGGTCTAGAGCCCCGCGCGCAGCCGCGGGCGCCTCGGCCGCATCGCACGCGCGGTAGCGCACGCCCGAGCCGCCGCGCGCCTCGATCTCGAGCCAGCCCTCGCCGTTCGACTCCCGTCCGAAGAAGATGAGCTGGAGCTCTCGGACATTGCCCCTGTCGTCCGCCGCGTCCACCAGGTAGACGTAGTTCGCCCCCGCCCCGGTGGCGTCAGCGTAGGAGCTCGCGTGGCTGCCGGGCTCGGGCGCGGGCGCCCACATGGTGATCTCAGGGTTGGGCAGCACGCGGTCGGCGATCGAGCGCAGCGCCGACCCCCAGCCGGCGTCGAGCAGGGCATTCCCGCCCAGGACGAGCGCTACGGAGAGGAGGACGAGCACGGCGGCGAGCGGCTTCCTACTCATCTGCCCTCCCGTCCTCGAAGCGGCAGAACCAGGCCAGAAGGACGGCGGCGGCTGCCAGGGCGAGCACGAGGCCAGCGAGCGCAGTCGTGAGGAGAGGGCCCGCCGCGCGTGCGGCGTCGATGAAGGCCTCCACCCCGAGCGACCCTAGGCGCGCGGGCCAGGCGAGCGGCACCCAGCTCAGGGGCGTCGCCAGGGCACCGGTGAGCTCGCCGGTCATGAGGCCGTGCGCAAGTCCGCCCACTGAGAAGAACGCGAGGAGCATTCCCGCCGCGCCGGCGCCGATGGCGGCGTTGCGGCCGAGGCGCAGGGCCACGCCGAGCCCCAGCGCGTAGAGGGGCAGGCTGCCCAGCACGATGCCCGCCCAGGCGGCCGCAAGCGGAGCGGGCCCGAGCGGCAGGCGCCCGGCGACGGAGAGCACGGCCCCGAACACGCCGAGCGCCACGGCCAGCGTGCCCGCGCCGAGCGCCGCAAGGGCGAGCAGCTTCGCCGCGACGGCGCGCCCGCGCGAGGGGACCGCCGTGAGGTTGGCGAGGCGCCCGGCAGCGCGCTCCTCGTCCACGGCGAGCCCGCAGACGATGGCGGACATGAGCGGCATGAGGGCGCCGAGGAACTGGGCGTAGGCGTCCGCGCCCAGCGCCGGGTCCCATCGGGTAACGGAGAAGTACTCGCCGCAGGCAAGACCGGCTGCCAGGCCGCAGACGAGGTGCACCGCCGTGAGCGGGGAGCGCGCCAGGCGCAGGGCCTCGGAGAGCAGGGCCCGCGGGAGAGTCATGCGCGGCGTCGGGTCGGAGAGTCGTGTCATGGCCATCACCTCTCCTCGGAGCGCGCGAACCAGGCCGCGCCCGCCGCCGTGAGCGCGGCGAACGCGAGCGCGCAGACCGCAAGGCCCGCCAGTGTGAGCATGCCGTCCGCCGCGAGCGCCCCGCCGAGCGCCATGTCCGCCGCGAGTGGCTCGCCGCTCGGCAGCACGGGGATGAAGCTCGTAGGGATGACCATGCTCGCCGACGGCGGAAAGAGCTGCGGCAGCGGCACCAGCGACCAGGCGAAACCACCCACGAGCTGCGCGGCGAGCGGGCAGAAGATGCCCGCGAGCATGCCAAGCCGCGCCGTGAGGAAGAGCCCTGCGGGGATCATCCACGCCGCGGTCACCGTGTTGGCGAGCGCGCAGAGGAGCATCGTGAACGTGCCCGCGGCCGTGAGGCCCTGCGAGGAGAACGCCGATCCCGCGAGGTAGATGCCGAAGACCACGAGGTTCGAGAGCGCGCAGAGCGCGAGGCACCAGAGCGCCTTGGCCCACCAGGCGCGCCCGAGCGGGAAGCCCAGGCCCAGAAGCCCCCGCATCCGCGTGCGCGCGTCCGCCCGCGCGACGCACGCCACCACGAGCGAGAGAGACACGGGCAGGAAGAGCGCGTACCAGTAGTTCCACGCGCTGAAGATCTGCACGCCCCGGTAGGGCATCGCGCCGAGCAGCGGCATCGGCAGTGCCATGAGCACGGCCAGGCGAACCGGTGCCGCGTGGCGCGACTTCAGGGCCTCGGCGCGCAGGCCCGCGAGCAGGCCGCCTTTCTCGCCCGTCATGCCGCCACCTCCCCGTGCGCTCGACGCCCCTCCCGGCAGACGCTCATGAAGAGTTCCTCGAGGTCCTGCCCGGGCCGAAGCGCATCCTCGTAGGCGAGGCGCCCCCCGTAGATGATGCCGATGGTGTCAGCCATCTGCTGCACCTCGGAGAGGATGTGGCTCGAGACGATTACCGTCGTGCCCGCCGCCGCGAAGCCGCGGATCTGGTCGCGCAGCTCCTCGATGCCGATGGGGTCGAGGCCGTTGGTGGGCTCGTCGAGCACGAGCAGGCGTGGCCGGGCGATCAGCGCCAGCGCGAGCCCCAGGCGCTGCCGCATGCCCATCGAGAAGCGCCCGGCGCGCTTCTTCCCGGTGTCCGCGAGGTCCACGGCGGCGAGCACCTCATCTACGCGGCTCTCGGGAAGGCCCAGCAGCGTGGTGCGCACGCGCAGGTTCTCGCGCGCGGTGAGGTTGGGGTAGAGCGGCGCCTCCTCGATGAGGCTGCCGATTGCGTAGAGGTCCTTGCGGCGCCAGGCGTGCCCGGCAAAGAGGATCTCCCCGGCCGTCGGCCGCAGCATCCCGCGGATCATCTTGAGCGTTGTCGACTTGCCGGCGCCGTTGGGGCCGAGCAGCCCGTACACCTCGCCCTCGCGGATATGAAGGCTCACGTCGGCCACGGCATCCTGCGCCTGGTCGCCGCGGCCGAAGCGCTTGGTGAGCCCGCGCGTCTCGAGCATGTAACCCATGGGTTCGTCCTTTCTCTTCCGGGCGCGCGGGCCGAGTCGCCGTGCCCGCGCGCCTTACCTTTCGGGTTCACCATCCATGGTGGGGCGCGTTTCTAACGAAGCTGTAACGGCCGTTGGGCTCTTTTGGCGCCAGCCCTTCTCGATCCGTACGCCACTCATGGCATGTTTATCGCGATAACAAGGACGGAGGTGCCCGTGGCACGCAATAAGTACCCGGAGGAGACGGTCGAGAAGAATCTCGACGTTGCCGAGCGGCTCCTCGTGGAGCGCGGCTACGAGCACACCACGATGATCTGAAGAGCAATACGCTAAACCGAAAAAGGTAATCGAAGCCGCGCTTGTGGACTTATCGAGGGTCGAGATTCCCGCCCCATCCATCGGCACCCAGCAGAAGGTCGTCGACATCCTCAACCGCTTCGACTCCCTAACGAAATCGCTCACCGACGGTATCCCCGCCGAAATCGAGGTACGCCGGGCGCAGTACGGGTACTACCGCGACCGCCTGCTCGACTTCCGAAACTAAGTGAGAATAAGTTATCGGTACGCTTTTTTATAAAATGTAAAAAAGTACCCCCATAACTGATAAAATGGACACTGAAAAAAGGGGTGCATCTTGCGTATATACCGACGTGAAAAGTATCTGAAGCGAATGCGTGGTTTCTACCACGATGACGGGATGATCAAGGTGATCACCGGTGTTCGCAGATGCGGTAAATCCTGTCTCATGCAATCAATCGCAGACGAGCTTGTGGAATCCGGCGTAGCGAGCGACCACATCATCTATATCGACCTCGACTCACGGGAGAACAGGAAGGTCAAGACGACCGATGAGCTCGAAAATCTGATTGATATGTCGACTCCAGCAGACACTGAGGGGACGAAGTATCTCTTCATCGATGAGATTCAGAGCGTCAAGGAATTCGAGCTGCTCATCAATGGCTATCGGACAGATGGCGGTTGGTCCATCTTCATTACCGGTTCGAATTCATATCTGCTTTCTGGGCAGCTTGTCACAAAGCTGACTGGTCGCTATATCGAGTTCGAGGTGTTCCCACTCGACTTTGCGGAATATATCGATATGAAGCGTTTTCTCGGCAAGCCTGTCAATGACGTTCTCGTGGGAGAGTTTACCGAGTACCTGACCCTTGGAGGATTTCCCAAAGCGTTGGAGTATGAGGGCGAGGATGAAAAGCGCACCTATATCAAGAGTGTTATTCATGAGATCTTTGAAAAGGACGTCAAACATTCGAACAAGATTAAGAATGTCTCGGTTTTCGATGCCGTCCAGACGTATCTCATCAACAACTTTGGTGCGCCGACGAACCTGAAGAACCTCCTTGCGTACTTCAATGATGTCGAGAAGATTCCCATCAAGCGCGAAACGCTCAATCGGTATATCCAGATTCTTGTTGACGCGAAGATCCTTTATCGCTGCTCGAGGTTCGATCTCAAGTCTCGGCGATCGCTTATCCGCGAAGAGAAGTACTACCTGGCTGATCCCGGCTTCTATTTCGCCATGAACACGGATGCGAGGATTAACTACGGGCCGGCGTTGGAGAACGTGCTCTACCTCTATCTTGCATCGCGTGGGTACGAGCTTTCTGTGGGCCGTATTGGGAAGCTCGAGTGTGACTTTATCGCTCGTAGGCGCAATGCTTACGCCTACATCCAGGTCTCTATGTCGATTGCCGACAGAGGCGTCGAGGAGCGCGAGTACAGGCCGTTCGGCCACATCAGGGATGGGTATCCGCGCTACTTGTTCACGCTTGATCCTCTATTGCAGGAGAGGGATGGCGTCAGGCACCTTAACATGGCGTCGTTTATGCAAGATGGCGGTGATCTTATTTGAGCGGCGGCCAGATTCTTTTGCTCCCTAGTGCGCAAACAGTGCGGGCATCAAATGAGGACCATTGCCTCGCGTAGAATCGATAGATTGAGGACTTGTTTTGATGTTGACAAGCTTTTGGCCAGTGACTCCTATTGCCGAGTGGGAATAGCGGAAATAACAGCCTCCGGACCTTTTGGTTCGGAGGCTTTCTTTTTCGTTCTGTTCGGAAGGAGCTCCTTGCCAGAGTCCCATGGATAGCGAACGGCTTTATCGAGCGTGTGCGTTTTCGTAGGCGCCTTTGATTTCTTCCGGCAAATTGTCGGGAATCAGCGTCTCCAGCCTATCCTCGCTGCCATCTTGAATCGATTGCTCGTAGTACCAGCATTTGAACTTCAACATGTCCAGGGCACGGTTCATCTTCGCGATCTCCGACTCCATGTGGGCCTTCCGCTCCTCGAACATGGCCTTGCGCTGGGGGTATGTTGATGGACCCTCTGCACACCATTCCATGAACAGACGGATGTCCTTGATCTCCATTCCCGCCTTCTTCAGGCATTCGATGACCCGAAGCGCCTCGAGTTCCGTATCGCCGAATCGGCGAATGCCGGACGTCCGCTCCAGCCCCGGGAACAATCCCTGCTTGTCGTAATACCGCAGCGTTGAGGCGGGCAAGCCGAACATTTCCGCCACCTGTCCGATTGTGTACATGGCCCCTCCGAATAAATCTCGAATTCATTCCTTGACCTAAAGTCAGGTTTAGGTATTACCTTCATTCTCGTCAATACAAATCGGTAGCGCAAGGGGTGGTCCGTAATGGGCAAAACGGTTTTCGCCGGCGGCGTGAACGGTGTGGGCGATATCGCCGGGCATCCCGCTCTGGAACAGGCGCAACGAATGGGCATGGAAATCTAGGCGGGCTACTTAGCCGCGCGGAGACAGATTCGTGTCCAGAACCATCGATAGGAGGAAATCGATCATGGCAATTAAACAGACGGCGGGTAGGGATGCTCTAGGGGACTTTGCCCCCAAATTCGCACAGCTCAATGACGATGTGCTGTTCGGCGAGGTGTGGAGTCGAGAAGACGGGCTTTCCCTTCGAGACCGCAGCGTGGTGACGGTTGTGGCCCTGATGGCGCAGGGACTGACGGACTCCTCGTTCCAATATCATCTGATGTCCGCAAAGAACAACGGGGTGACCAGGGCTGAGATAGCGGAAATCCTTACGCATGCGGCGTTTTATGCGGGATGGCCCAAGGCGTGGGCGGCCTTCCGCATGGCGAAGGAGGTCTGGGCGGACGAGGACGACGGCGCCGACGCAAAGGCCCGACACCAAAACGAGATGGCCTTTCCTATCGGTGCCCCCAACGACGCATTTGCGAAGTACTTTATCGGGCAAAGCTACCTCGCGCCCCTTTCCACCGATCAGGTCGGCGTCTACAACGTGACGTTTGAGCCCGGCTGCCGCAACAACTGGCACGTCCATCGCGCCAAAAGTGGGGGCGGGCAGATCCTCGTCTGCGTGGCTGGTCGAGGGTTTTATCAGGAATGGGGCAAACCGGCACAGGAACTGTGCCCTGGCGATGTAGTAAATATTCCCGCGGGCGTAAAGCATTGGCACGGAGCCGCGCCCGACAGCTGGTTCTCCCATCTCGCGCTGGAGGTTCCGGGCGAGGAGACCTCCAACGAGTGGTTGGAGCCCGTGATCGACGAGCAATACCTTAAAGCGACCGACAAGGAGGCTTAGGCATGGAGCAGTTGAAACTGACGCAGGAATGGGACAAGGTGTTCCCCAAAAACGACAAGGTTGAGCACAGCAAGGCGACTTTCCACAACCGATACGGCATCACGCTGGCGGCCGACGTCTACGTGCCAAAGAACGTGGAGGGCAAGCTGCCTGCCATCGCCGTCAGCGGTCCGTTTGGCGCGGTGAAGGAGCAAACGTCCGGCCTTTATGCGCAGAAAATGGCGGAGCTGGGCTTTTTCGCGATTGCCTTCGACCCGTCCTATACCGGCGAGAGCGGCGGTGCGCCCCGCTATGTGGCATCGCCGGACATCAACACCGAGGATTTCTGCGCAGCGGTGGATTTCCTCTCTGTGCAGAATAGCGTTGACCCGGAGCGCATCGGTATCATCGGCATCTGCGGTTGGGGCGGCATGGCAATCAATGCCGCAGCCATCGACACCCGCATCAAGGCCACCGCGGCTATGACCATGTACGATATGACCCGCGTGACCGCAAATGGCTACTTTGACGCCGAGGATTCCGAGCAGGCGCGCTTCGAAAAGCGTAAAGCGCTGAACGCGCAGCGCACCGAGGACTATAAAAATGACAGCTACGCGCTGGCGGGCGGCGTGGTCGATCAGCTGCCCGATGACGCGCCGCAGTTTGTGGCGGACTATTACGCCTACTACAAGACTCCGCGAGGCTACCATCCCCGCAGCCTGGGCTCCAATGGCGGCTGGAATGTGACGTCTTCGCTATCGTTTTTGAATATGCCGATCTTGCAGTACGCCGGCGAGATCCGCTCTGCCGTGCTGCTGGTGCATGGCGAGAAGGCGCACTCCCGCTATTTCAGCGAAACCGCGTACAACAAGCTGACTGGGGACAACAAGGAATTGCTCATTATCCCTGGTGCCAGCCACACCGACCTTTACGATCAGATGGACATCATTCCGTTTGAAAAGCTGAAAGCGTTCTTTGAGGAATATCTGAAATAAGACGCACCTTGCTTTTTACTTATTAACGGTCATGCATTTAGCAAGGACGGTTTGCGGCAAGACGCCTCGCCGCGCTACTAGTCGTCGGCCCGCGCCGCCGAGAGCAAGGCACCCAAGTCTGCCTGGATCGCCTCTGCCTTGCTTCCAAGCTGCAGCGGAGCCGAATCGCCCGAGATGTTCACGCTCAGCAGGTGCGCATCCGGCAGCTTTGCGGTCATGCTCCAGAACGGGAACGTAATGATGCCGGGGGTCATCTCGCCCACGCCGAGCTCCAGCAACAGCACGCGGCTACTACCGCGCTCGCGCACGAAGCGCTCATATCGTTCGAGGCCCTCGCGCCATGCCGCACCCTGCAGAAACGTGTCGTCGCGCACCCACGGCACGAGCTGCCAGCCGCAGTGCGGGCATCGGGGGACGTCCTCGCTGCGGATCTCGAAGCCCGCACTGCCCACGTGGTTGTAACGATTGGCGTGAAGGCGGCCGTTGGAAAGAAACTCATTTCCGTGGGGAAGAAACTTCTCGGTGAGTAAAGCTCATCGGAGCGGGGATAGAGCTTTGTCTGCGGGGTACGAAATGCTGGCTAGCGGTTGCGACGCCTTGTTGCAGAAATGCCAACTGCCGCAACTACACCACCGGCAACACTCAGGGCGGCTGCCATCGCACCGTTGTCGCCCGTCGCGGGTAGGGTGGCCCCGGCTGGTTTAACCGCCGCTACTGCCTTGGTGGAAACGGGATTTGCCGTGGGCTTTTTTGCATTGGGCTGCGGTGTGGGCTCGGGCTTGGTTTCCGGTTCGGGTTTGGAACCGCTCGTATCGGTTGCAATCAAGTGCACGTCACTGTCGAAGACGTAACGGATGTAGTAATCGTGCCGCGCCTCGTGCATAATCCCCTGCCCGCTGTCGAAGTCACGGTCAACGTGTGTGCCAAGGTAGGTTGAGCTGTTGAGGTCCAGCCTGTAAGGGATTTGGTCGTCGGCGTAACTGCCTGTAAAGACCACGGTTGCTCTAACGTGATTGTCAATCATGGTCAGGGCAATAGAGACGCTGGCCTCTTTGGGGTTCTCGGTTTTTATAAGGCTTTCGGTATCGGTGTCGATCTTGAAGAGATGGACGGTGTCGTTAAGCCCGTAGATGAAGTCCTCGGGTTTGTCGGGAAAATCGCATACAAGAGCCTCGTTCTGGACCAACTCGAAAGCAGGGGGTAGCTCCAAATCGTAGTAATGATCGACGGTGGTTGCTGTGAGGCTGCCTTCCGCGTTGACTTCGTCGCAGGTGATGGGTGCTGCGACATCGGGTTCGGGCATTTCGGTCGCCAGTGCTGCGCAGGGTAGCAAAAGCTGCCCTGTCATAAGAATGCTTACTCCGAAGGCGACGACTCTGGCACCTGCATGAAGCTTGACGTTGCGGATAGACGGGCCAGTGCGTTTGTTATGGGTTTGAGGTGCAACATGCTGTCCATACATAAGGCGCTCCTTGTTCGTAGGCCGGTTTCCGTGGATCTATATTGCGCCTGGCCGATGCGGCTAGGCTCTTTCACGCGAACGCTTATGCGAGCAGGGAGAAAGCTCAAGCTAATTTTCCCACAGTCGATACTTTGCGAGCAACGATTTGCTGTTCAATTCTCGGAGAGGGAATCAAGGTGGCCGAGGAGTTATCAGGCAATGAGATTGTGTCTAGAGAACACGAACAAGAGATGTGGTCTGCAGACGACTGAATAGCTCCATCTGTTTTGGTTACAACGAAATGCGTGCCGCGCGCCTGCGGCATGAAGAAGGGAGATTCCTATGAATATCGTTGTATTGAGTGGTAGCCCGCGCAAGGGCGCCAATACCGACACCATGGTCGAGGCGTTTGCCGAGACCGCGCGCGAGGCCGGCCATACAGTCGAGGTCGTCCGCGTTGCCAGCAAGAAGATCGCCGGCTGCCTGGGATGCCAGTACTGCTTTACCCATGAGGGCACCTGTGTGCAGAAGGATGACATGGCCAACGTGATTGAGTCGCTGAAAGACGCCGACATGGTTGTCTTCGCTTCGCCTATCTACTGGTTTGATATCACTGCGCAGGAGAAGGGTGCCATCGACCGCCTGTACGCCTTCGGTGCTACGGGCTTCCCGTTCACCAAGACGGCCCTTTTGCTCGATAGCCACAGCGAAGGCGTCTATGATGCGGCGATCGCTATGTACAAGTCAACCTGCGCTTACTGCAAGTGGGAGGACCAGGGCATTGTCACCATCAGCGGTATGACCGAGCGCGACAGCATGGCATCGTCGCCCAAGTTGGAAGAGGTGCGAGAGCTCGCTCGCAAACTCGCCTAAGGACAAGAAGAACGCATGGCAATCGGTGTTGGTGGAAAATGCTTGCTATCCTTACCAAGAGGAATGCCGATTGCCATGCGTTTGGCTATCTCCGAGACCCTGCTGGGGCCAGAATCGGGCAGCATCGCGAGCAAAAACTCAATGTCTTTATCGGAAAGCTCTCGATAGGTCGTTTCGAGAGAAGCCCGACGTCATGCTTCTCGAGTTGCCTGAAGACGCCATTCATCCCCGTGCGCCAGTTACCCTGAGTCTCCTGAGCATATGTCCAATCGATGCCGACTGGCTCAATCTGAACGCCGCTTATGCACGCGCGAAACTATGAGAGGCGGCTATCTGCCGCTTCTTTGGTTCGCTCGATAATATCTTCGAGCATGCCTGGCATGGCGGAGACATTTGCTGCGATCCATGGTGGCCCCTTTGCAGGTTTTGCTAGTTTTTGCAACTTTTGCTAATTTTTGCAAGTTTTGCTAACGGTTTAACATGTCTTGTGCCGCGGGATTGCAGGAGTGAAAAACGGGGAGTTCTGTTATTCCGACTACGTTGCAACGAGCGGGGCCCGGAGCGCGATGTTGCTGCGCTCCGGGCCCCACCGTTTTGAGAGCTTATGGCGGTTCTGCCGTCGTCCTAGTCAAACAGACTCGGCATGTCGTTTTCTTTCATGAGGGCACCGGCGGAGGGCAGACTCTGCGCGGTGAACTTCTCGGCCGAGACGCCGGCGCCAAGGATCTCCTCGGTCGTGCCGACGGTGGTGACCGAGCGGCCCTTCTTGGCGGTAAAGGCCTGGACACCCTGCGTGTTGGTGGTCGTCTTGGTCTTGAGCAGCGACGTGTTGAAGTTCATCAGGCGGTAGTCGCTCGAGACCAATGCGATGTCGCGGTCTTCCTTGAGCACCTGGGCATACAGCAGCTTGCTGCCGCCGTAGATGGCGTTCTTGAGGCGTTTGCGGTTGGTCTTGGTGACGTATCCAGAAAGCGCGACGCGCACCACGCGGCCGTTCTCAAAGACGAACAACACGTCGGCCTTGTAGTCCTCGGGGTCGATGACCCAGATGACACTCTCGTCGGGTTCCATCTCAAGATCGGTCGGCAGGTACGAGCCCAGCTGGGCCGACTTGGTGTCCTCAAACGCCGCAACCTTGCATTTGTATACCTGGCTCTTGTTGGTAAAGACCAGCAGCTCGTGGGTGTTGGAGGACGGGAACTCGATAAAGGGTTTGTCGCCGTCCTTGTACTTGAGCGTGGTCGCCTTCTTGAGTACGCGGTCCGTCATCTTCTTAAGGTAGCCATCGCGCGAGAGCATGATGGTCACCGGGTACCCCTCGACCTCGGGCTCCAAGCTTACCTCGATAACCTCATGGGGCTCGATCCTGCCCGTGCGGCGCGGCATCACGTACTTCTTGTTGACCGCGGCCAGTTCGTCGCTGATGACCTTCTTGATGTTGTCTTCGCTCGAGAGAATCTCCTCAAGCTCGGCAATCTCGCCCTCAAGCTTGGCAATGTCCTTGGTGCGGTTGAGGATGTACTCCTCGTTGATGTTGCGGAGCTTAAGTTCGGCAACAAACTCGGCCTGGGTCTCGTCGATGTCGAAACCCTTCATAAGGTTGGGCACGACCTCGGCTTCGAGCTTGGTGCCGCGGATGATGGCGATGGCCTTGTCGATGTCGAGCAAGATCGCCTCGAGGCCGTGCAGCAGGTGCAGGCGCTCGGACTTTTTGCCTAGGTCAAAGTTAATGCGGCGACGCGTGGACTCAATACGCCACTTGACCCACTCGTGCAGAATCTGGCGCACGCCCATAACACGGGGATAGCCGTCGACCAGCACGTTGAAGTTGCACGAGAACGAATCCTGCAGCGTGGTCGAGCGATAGAGCTTGGCCATGAGCTTGTCGGGGTCGACACCACGCTTAAGGTCGATGGCGATGCGCAAACCCGAGAGGTCGGTTTCGTCGCGGATGTCAGCAATCTCCTTGACCTTACCCTCTTTGGAGAGCTTGACGATGCGCTCGATAATGACATCGGTCTTGGTGGTGTAGGGGATCTCGTAGACCTCGATGATGCGCTCTTCGGGAATCCAACGCCAGCGGGAGCGGATCTGGAAGCTGCCAAGGCCGGTCTCGATAATCTTTTCCATCTCCTCGCGGCGGTAGATGATCTCGCCGCCGGTCGAGAAGTCGGGCATGGGCATGTACTCGAGCAGGTCGCAGTCGGGATCCTGCAGGTAGTGCATGGTGGCGGTGCAGACCTCGTTGAGGTTGAAACCGCAGATGTCGGACGCCATGGCGACGCCGATGCCCTTGTTGGCCGAGACAAGGATGTTGGGGAACGTGGTGGGCAGCAAACGCGGCTCCTTCATGGCGCCGTCGTAGCTGTCGACAAAGTCGACCGGGTCCTTGTCGATGTCCTTGAAGATCTCGGCGCTGATGGGGGAGAGCTTGGCCTCGGTATAACGCGAGGCGGCGTAGCTCAGATCGCCCGAATAGTACTTGCCAAAGTTGCCCTTCGACTCCACGAAGGGGGCGAGCAGCGCCTCGTTGCCCGTCGCCAGGCGCACCATCGTCTCGTAGATTGCGGCGTCGCCGTGCGGGTTGAGCTTCATGGTCTGGCCCACGATGTTGGCGCTCTTCTGGCGCTCGCCCTTGAGCAGGCCCATCTTGTACATGGTGTAGAGCAGCTTGCGGTGCGAGGGCTTAAAGCCGTCGATCTCGGGGAACGCACGCGAGACGTTGACGCTCATGGCGTAGGGCATATAGTTGACCTCGAGCGTCTGCGTGATCGGCTGGTCGGTGACCTCGGAGTGCAGGCCGATGACGTTCTCGGCGTTAACCTGCTTTTTCTTTGGCTGGTTCTTCGTCTTCTTCTTTGCCACGATATCCTCTTGAACTTCTTATAGGCCGTCGTTATCGATTTGCTGCTACTGCAGGTCCAGCTGGTCCAGGTATTCTTTGCCGTGCTCGGAGATATGGCGCTTGCGGCCTGCCTCGTCGTTGCCCAGCAACAGGTTGAACATGGTCTCCATCTTAGTGACGTCCTCGGGCTCCACCTTGATCAGGCGGCGCGTCTCGGGGTTCATGGTGGTGAGCCACATCATGTCCGGATCGTTCTCACCAAGACCCTTGGAGCGGTTGATGGAACACTTCTGGTCGCCGATTTCTTTGAGGATGCCGTTCTTCTCGAGCTCGGTGTAGGCAAAGTAGGTCTTCTCTTTGCAGTTGATCTCGTAGAGCGGCGACTCGGCGATATACACGTAGCCCTCGTCGATAAGTGTGGGCACCAGGCGATAGAGCATGGTGAGCACGAGCGTGCGGATGTGGTACCCATCGACGTCGGCATCCGTACAGATGATGACCTTGTTCCAGTTGAGGTTGTCCAGGTCAAAGGCGCCCAGGTTCTTGATGCGCTTGTCCTTGATCTCCACACCGCAGCCCAGCACGCGCATAAGGTCCATGATGATGTCGGACTTAAAGATGCGCGGATAGTCCTCCTTCAGGCAGTTGAGAATCTTGCCGCGGACGGGCATAACGCCCTGGAACTCGGCATCGCGCGAGGTGCGAATGGCGCCCGCTGCCGAGTCGCCCTCTACGATGTAGATCTCGCGACGGCTCTTGTCCTTGGAGCGGCAGTCGATGAATTTCTGCACGCGGTTGGCCATGTCGGTCTTCTGCTGCAGGTTGGTCTTGATGCTCTGGCGCGTCTTTTCGGCGTTCTCGCGCGAGCGCTTGTTGATGAGCACCTGCTCCATGATCTTGTTGGCGGCGTCTTTGTTCTCGATCAAGTAGGTCGAGAGGCGTTCCTTAAAGAATGCCGTCATGGCCTGCTGGATAAAGCGGTTATTGATAGCCTTCTTGGTCTGGTTTTCGTAAGACGTTTGGGTGGAGAAGCAGTTGGTCACTAGCACCAGGCAGTCCTGGACGTCCTGCCATTTGATGCCGCTCTCGTTTTTGTTGTACTTGCCCTGTTGCTTAATGTAAGCATCGATGGCGCTAGTGAGGGCGCTACGGGCCGCTTTCTCGGGCGAGCCGCCGTTCTCGAGCCACGATGAGTTGTGGTAGTACTCCTGCATCATGAAGGTGCGCGAGAAGCACATGCACGCGGTGATTTTTACGTTGTAATCGGGCAGGTCCTCGCGATCGCGACCGCGACGGTCTGCCTCGATAAAGAAGGGCTCGGTAAGGTAGTCGGTGCCGACCTTCTCGAGCACGTAGTCCTCGATGCCCTTGGGGTAGCAAAAGTCCTCTTCGGAAAACTCGCCATCGTCGCCCTCGATGCGCAGGCGGAAGGTCACGTTGGCGTTGACCACGGCCTGACGGCGCATGGTCTCGCGATACCAATCGTGGGGAATGCTAATCGAGGTAAAGACCTCAAGATCGGGGCGCCACTTGATAGTGGTGCCGGTGCGGTTCTCGTCGCTGGGCTCAATCTCGAGTGCCTTCTTCTTGGCGCCGACAACCTTGCCCTTCTTAAAGTGTAAGGAGTACTTGTTACCGTCACGCCAGACGGTAACGTCCATGTACTCGGAAGCGTACTGGGTCGCGCACGAGCCCAGGCCGTTGGTGCCGAGCGAGAAATCGTAGTCGCCGCCCTGGTTGTTGTTATACTTGCCGCCGGCATAGAGCTCGCAAAAGACAAGTTCCCAGTTAAAGCGTTTCTCGGAGGGGTTCCAGTCGAGCGGGCAGCCGCGGCCGTTGTCCTCTACCTGAATGGAGCCATCGCGAAAGGCGGTGAGGGTGATGAGCTTGCCGTAGCCCTGGCGCGCCTCGTCAACGGCGTTGGACAGAATCTCGAAGGCAGCGTGTGCACAGCCATCGAGTCCGTCCGAGCCAAAGATAACGGCAGGGCGCAGGCGTACGCGCTCCTCGTCCTTGAGCTGGCGGATACTGTCGTTACCATAGTTTGCGGTGTTTTTTGCCATACTCGCTCTCTCGGTGCTCCCTTGCTGCGTTTAAGTCATATAGATAGTCAAGGTAGCATAGCCCAGCCCACAGACGATTCCAACCAACACGAAATCCATCGAACAATCGTTCGGAGTTCGATGGAGATTCGTTTACTCGGACAAAACCGAGTCGGTTCTGTCCGAGTAAGTTTGAATAGTGAACCGAAGTTGTAATGTCCGCATGGCGATGTCGGACATGGTTTTCATAATGACAGATATAGTTGACATTGTCTGATATATGCAATATATTTCTGTCATGTTGCAACGGATATCTGTCCATTACTACGAAAGGAGCTCCATGCCGGGTAAGAAAAACCTTCGCATGAAGGCGGCGCGCGCGGCGGCTGGCCTTTCGCAAGCCGACTTGGCCCAGGCCGTGGGCGTTACGCGCCAGACTATCGGCCTAATCGAGGCGGGCGGCTATAACCCCACGCTCAATTTATGTGTGGCGATCTGCAAAGCGCTACGCGTTACGTTGAACGATCTGTTTTGGGAAGACGGGATCGACGTCGACCCTAACGCTCTTTAGGAGTTCGCTATGAAATTTGAAGATTTAAAACTCGTGCAAAAGTGGCGTGAATATGCCGGCCCAAAGGATGAGCGCCTGGAGGCTGAGAGCGCGAAGATCTACAAGATTGGTTTCGTGCTGCTTTCGTTTGGCATGTTGATGATATTTTTCTACCAGTTTATAGCTCGACAGGTTGCGTGGGTTCACAGCGACGCCAGTGAAATGCCGCATGGCTTTGCAACGCCGTTCGAGGCAGCCATGTATTTGTGGCTCGTTCTCGTGATGTTGATTTGCGCAGGACTGCAAACGCGGAAGGGCTATGTCGATACCAATCGTTTTGGGCAAACCGAGCATCTTCCTGTTGGATATTTCCTGCTTCTCAGCGGTCTTAGCGGCGCCGCGTTCGCGCTTGTTATTGCCGCAATGCGCTGTATCGCTGAGGCGCAGATCGTACCGCTCGAAAGCGTCTTTTGGTTGGCGAACCTGGCCACGGGCGTGTTCTGCGGTGCGACGATTTTCGCGGCCACGTTTGCTGCCCTGTGCGCAACGTTTTTCACGGCGAAAAGACGCCGTGCCAAGCTCGAGGCAGAACTCGACTCCTCTGACGACATCTAATGCGTAATGGGCTGGCTCTGGGTATTCAGAACCAGCCCATTTGATGTTCGATGAGCCGAGTCGGCGCCTCTCACAAAAGTAACTAGGAGCTAGCGAGGCCTATCCGAATTGGCCTCATTGGCGGTGTCGATCTCGAGCGCCGTGCGGCGGGCGCTGTAGGCGACGAGGCCGGCGCCTGCCGCGGCGAGTGCTGCAGCGGCTGCCGTAAGGGGAACGTTAACATCGCCCGTGCCCGCAAGCGCGCCCGCTTTTCCGGAGCGCTTGTTATTGCCGTGATCCTTGCCGCTGCCGGAGCTGCTTCCGCCGGAGCCGCCGCCCTTGTCAGCACCGCCGTCGCTCGAGCCACCATCGCCGTCTGCTGTCATCGGGGCGTCGTGAAGTCCTGTCGTATCCGCGCTGCCGCATACGCCGACCTGAACTTCTGAGCGCTCGCATGCCGCGTCGGGCACATGAAGCTCGTGCAGCACGGCACCCAGCGCCGAGTTTGCACCCGGTCGAATTTCCTCGAGCGTTATGGGGTCGAGTGCCACCAGGTCACGCGCCTTCGCATACAGCGTGACGCGTTTGCCCACTTCGTCGCTCCAACTCTCGGGGATGGCGAAGCTCATGCGGAACTGTGCCGTGCAACCCGGTGCCAGCACGGCGTTGCCGTTGTCGGCAACCAGCGGGTGCGTTGCAAAACGTGCGCCCAGCGTCTCGAGCGCGTACTTCACGTGTGCCATGTCGTTGGCCGAAGCGTCCTCGGCAAGTTCTGGATCGTAGATCGAAGCCATGCGTGCGTTCACTCCGAATCCGATGGATGCGCTGGAGAACGGCTGGCTGGAGCCCTCTCGGTACAGATCGATCGTGCCGGCGGTCAGCAAGGTGTTGCCGTCGTTTCGCACCGTGACCATGAAGGATTCGCCTGCTGCTCCGGGCACCACCGCGCCCGAGGTAGCGACCGCGCCCATCGGAGTGGCACACGCCACCAAGGGAACTTCGATGCCGTGCAGATTTGCCTCGCTCTTCTCCGCGCTCACAATGTGCGTGGCGAGCGCGGAGAGCATGCCTCCCGACGTCAAAAATGTCGTTATCTGATCGACGGGATGGTCCAGCTCGCACATCACGAACGGCTCCGTGAACAGATCGCCTGCCAAGGTGCTGGCGAAGATGCGGAAGTGCTTGCCCATCACTGCTGCCGGGTTGCCTTCTTCGTCGTAGGTTTGTCCCACCTTGCCATCGGTGTTCTCTACATAGAGCACGCACCTGCCGTTGTTGCTTACGCTAAACGATGCCGGGCCACAGCCTGCGGCACCCACGGGCTGCGTTGCAAATGCCGATGCGCCTCGCGTCCAAGTGATATGCTGCAGTTGCTCGTTGACGGTTGCCAAAAAGCCCGAATGTTGTGGCCACGGCACCGCGTGGGGTACTGTGGCATCTGGTGGCATAACGCCCCAACCCGCGATGGACTGGCCGATCACGGCATACGATGCACAGCCACAACCGTTTGCAGTTTCGTATGCAACGGGCACCACCATTTTGCCGTTGATATTCTCGGGTACGCCCAGCTCGATGCTCGATGGTGCTTGCGGAAAGCGGAGGACCTGACGGAACGTGAGGCTGTCGCCCGAAACGTCCGACCACAGGGTGAAGCACTCCAGCGCAACCTCTGCCTCATTGCCCAGCGCCTTTTCTGCGGTGGTTCCGCGGCGGTGGAGGTAAGCGCCCGACAGGCGCCCGTCGACCAGCGTCTTGCCCACCGTGATGCGTGGACACTGCAGACAATGGTGGCCATCCTCCTGAAGGCGGCCGCGCGAGATGCTGCGCCACGACGTATGAGACATCACGCGAACTCCGTCGTTGCTTATGCGCAGGCGCACAACGGACAGTATGCCGGCTGTGCTTGCCGTATCGAAAAGGGTGTTGTCGCCGTCGGGGCGCTCGCCCGAGACCAGCAGCACGTAAGCGTCCTGGTTTTCTCTTCCGTCCGTATATTCCACTACGTCGAAGTCGTAATCGAATATGCCGTCGCGCTCCACGTCGCCCTCGCCAAAGCCAAGGGGGAAGTCCACGGGCATGGGGGCAGACCACGTGCCGTTTGCCTTTGTGTGCACCACTAGGCGCGAGCGGCCATTGTCGCCATAGCGCACCGAGGCGATACGGAACAGACATTCTACGCCGGCAATCATTGCCAGCTTCATGTGGGCTTCGCTGAGCACGCCAGCAAACAGCACGTTGTCGCTCGAGGGCTTGATGCCGCCACGCTCGTCCTCCGATACACCAGCAGAATTGGCGTTGGGGTCCGCAGCGGCGTCCTTCGCCTGCCCGATATAGGTGTACTTATACATCGTCGCGGCGTTTTCGTCGTTCTCTATCAGTGCATGGACGAAATGCTCGATCTGTCCCGTGTCGTCGCTTTCTGCATCCGCCTCGAGCTCAATGCGCGTGACCGCTTGATCCCAATCGCGCACGACAGGCGCGACGTTTGTCGCGGTGGCTGCAACCTCGGCGCGTGCGAGCAGCTCGGAATTGGTGACAATGGTGGCCGATGCGATAAATTGCGGCACGCCGCCCGCCTCGATGTTGCTGGGCGTGCCGAAGCGGGCATCCAGCGTGTAAGGCGTATCTCCACCCAATGCGAGCTCAGAGCGTTGGAGCACATACTGGTTGCCATTGTTCACCGACATATTCCACGAATCGAGGAGTGTGGGCCACGACCCCGACCAAGCCTTGGTGGTCCACTTGAACATGACGAACTGGAGTATCACATCGACATCGACGTCTGCACCTACGCGCAGCCGCGGAAGCTGGTGTCCATCTGCCTTCTCGTACCCAATGAACAGCGTGAGGGATGCGGTGCCGCGCACGGCAGACGAAGCGACGCCTGCAACGCCGGCGCCAAAGGTGACGGCAAGCCCGATCTGGATGGTGAATGAGCCCGACGTGTTGGAATAGTCGAGCGAAATGTTTTTAAAAAACGCCGCGCCGCTGCCGTGCGTGTGGGCACCCACGGCGAGCGCCAGCTTCGCCAGCACCCAGGGGTTGACGTTTAGGAAAAACGGCACCGGTCCTAGGGTAAACTGCTCGGTCCAATTGAGGTCGGTTCTTACCTGGAAGAGGGCCTTAATATTGCCGTATGCGGGGTCGTTGTTGTTACCCCAGGTTTTGCCCACCCAATCGTAGGCGAGCGAGCCGTACAGCTGTGTGGCGATGTCCATCGTAAACAGCAGCGTGCAGTGGTGACGAAGCAGCTTGGTGTTTCTTGGATCGGTGCCCGAACCGGCACTCATACTCTTGTACTGATTCCACTTCCCCTCCATTTCGTCGAGGTAGCGGTTTGCCTGCTTGGCGCCCGACTCACGCGGCGATTTCTTCCAGTATTCCGGATCCGGATTGCCCGAATCGTTCATGTAGCCGACCGGTTTGTATCCTCCGCCAAACAGCACGTATCCAGCAAACGAGAAATCGAAGAGGATCGGAAATGTGGGCATCCAACAGGTGAACTTGTTGCCGCCGATGCCGGGAAACGCCGCCGGGAAATCAAAGGGAGTAATCTCTTGGTCCATGGTAGTGGGGACGATAGTGGTCGAGCCCGATTCTGCCTTTGCGACCGGCGCGGTGACAACGGCCATGGGGGAGGAGAGCGTGTAGGTTTTGCCCTGGTAGTCGAGCGCAAAGCGCAGCTTGCACCCTTCTTCCAGAAGACCCGATGCTGCGTCGAGGAACTTGTCTTCGAGTGTGAACGTGGCCAGATTATCCGCGCCCGATGCGCTGGCCTTGACTTGGCCGATCTGCGTGACGGTTTCGGATGAGCTGCCCGCGGCGGGCGTCACTTTGTTGATGCGCAGCGTTGCCTGTCCACCCTGTGGCAGATGCGCCTGCACGGTAAAGGCGTGCGTATCGGGCTGCTCGTTTGCCGTGTCGTTCTTCGGCAATGCCATGAACGTAGCCTCAGCGTACTGGATGTCCCACTCGTCGAACGTGAGCTGTCGAAAGTACGGCTCGCCATCGGAGAGCGGACGCGTGGGCGCGGTTATGGCGGTGCCGCCCTGGATACGCGCAAGGGGAATCTCGACATCACGGTAGCCCGCCATGCTAATGGAGATGCCGCCGTTAAAGTCGTACGCGTCGAGAAGCGTCGTCTCGTCCACGTAGCCTTCCGCAAGAGGGGCGACCTCAAAGATGGCCGTGCCCTCGTCGTCGGTAGTGGCGGAGAGCTGCTTGCCCGCGGCATAACGCGACACGAGCGTGACCTGGGCACCCGTGATGGGCGTATTCTTGTTGGCGACGTCGACCACGACCACACCAAACATGGTGCGCGAGAGAACGAGTACCCTGAAGGGGTCTTTTTCGTCGGCATAGGCTTCGGTGGGGGCGAACGGCAATATGAAGGCGTTTGCGCTTCCTGGCACGCGCGGCAACATAATGCTCGCCAGCGAGGATGCTCCGGCAACAAGTAGCGAACGGCGATCAAGCATCTTTGGCTCCCATCCCGCAGGTATCGGTGGAAATAATCCAATTTTGCGAGAAGGCGCCCCGTGGCGGTAGTGCCGTTCGGGGACCAAAATGTCCAATTTGAGTGCGCGAAAGCGTCAGCCCCCCGGAGCGCTTTCGATACGCCGGGCAGTCTGGCCGCTAGCGCAACATGTGGGCAATCAGCTCGGCGCGAGTTCCGATACCAAGCTTGGCATACACTCCTGATAGGCGGTTTTTAACGGTGCCCGGCGACACACCCATATGGCGTGCGATTTCGGCGTTGGTCCAACCGCGGCAGGCGAGCATAGCCATGGTGAACTCCGTGGTCGTTAAATCGTCGGCCACGTCCTCGCCCGAATCGGGGTTGTGGATGCGCCGCCAGCCGTAGCTGAATCGATACGTAATCTCGATGATGCGTGCGAAATCGTCGGGGTATTGCGATTTTAGGCACGCCTCGATGAGTCCCTGCAAAAGGCCGTGGTGCTCGCCAATGAGCTCGATAAGGCCGTCGGGGCGCGCAATGTTCCAAGCAGCTCCGAAGTGCGTTTTTGCAGCGTCGATGTCCTTGAGGCTCATGCATGCCATGGAAGCTGCCAGGTGCAGGAACAGCTCCGAGATGGGATAGCTTCCCTGTTTCATGATCAGGGCATTTTCCGCCATGCCTAGGCTGCGGCCGTATTCGCCGCGCAGATACAAGGCGTGCGCCATCACGTAGCTGGCGAACAGGCGCAGACCTTCGGGCAGATGCGCCGCTAGTGGATAAAACTCTTCGGCAGAATACGGGGAGGGCAAGTGCAGCAGGACGCTCGCGGCCGAGGCGAACAGGATATGCGTGGCGTGGACGGCGGGTGACTCCTCGTCGGTTGGCATATCGAGGATGCCAGCAAGGCACCGGCGGGCGTCGGGGATACGGTTGAGCGACAGGCTGGCATATCCGCAGATAAAGCATGCGGAATAGCGCAGTGCGGGATCGGTGGCGTCAAGATAGGGGCGCGCCGTCTTGGCAGCGAGGGCGGCCTGTCCGCGAAAGTATAGAGCTTCTGCCGCGGCAATGGCGCGCGAATCGGGGTCGGAAATGCCTGCAACCGCAGCGTCAATCTGCCCCGGCACAAAGGCAGTGCACATCAACGGCATGGGAATGCGCGGGTAGCCATCGCAGTCCATCTTCCATCTCCCATCAGGTGGCAACAATGCAGCAATTGTACTCCTGTTGCTCGGGACTGGAATTGTTGGGCATTGCCTACGATTATGCCGAACGCATAAAGGAAGAGTCTATTGGCGATGCTCTCAAGGTGGCTACCGAAGCCAAGCTGACCTCGATATTAGGAAAAATTGCCACCCCTGCAAAAAGCTCTGTCGCAGTGATGGGAAACGCATCTTCTGGGCATTCCGGCGTCTCCAGCTAGCGCTGGACTGCTGCTGTCGCCTGCGCGTTGGCGAGCGGGGCGTGGGGACCGTCCGGCAACCAGCGGTGACGGGCGAGCCCTGCCGCGTGCGTGGGCCTCCATCGGCGTAGACCCATGACCCCTATGGCATCGGAGAAGTCCACCATCGCGTCCAGGACCTTACCGTCCGGCACGCCCAGCCTAGCGGCTCCCTTGAACCCAAGGTTGAAGGGGGGTGTTGTACAAGGCATATGGGGCCGAGTGGAAGTGGATCAAAAGAGCGTTACTTGACGTTTCATGCATAATGCCAACCGCCCCGCGATATCACGTTCGCAGCGCGCAGGGGCCGGAGAATCTTCGCGATGAGAGTTTACGTCTAATACCTTGCATCGTATAGTTTGTATAGCATAGTATATGACGAGAGGAGGTGTGCGGATGGAGGCACAGATGAAGCGCGGCTTCCTGGAGGCCTGCGTGCTCGCGGCCGTCTCCGGCGAGGAGTCCTACGGCTACCAGATCGTGAAGGACGTACCGGCGAGCATGGGGCTCACGGAGTCGACGCTCTACCCGCTGCTCAAGCGCCTGGAGAAGGCCGGGTGCATCACGGCGCGCTCCGCCGAGCACAACGGGCGGCTGCGCCGGTACTACCGCATCACGGACGACGGGCGAGCGCGCATCGAGGAGTTCCTGGCCGAGTGGCCGTCCGTACGGGAGATTTACGCATACGTTGAGGAGGCGCACCATGACGCGCGATGAGTTTCTGGGCCGGTTGGGCGAGCTGCTCGCCTGCCTGCCGGCCGAGCAGGTGGAGGAGACCAAGGCGTTCTATGCGGAGGCCATCGCCGACCGCATGGAGGACGGTATGAGCGAGGAGGAGGCCGTGGCCGCCATTGGCACGCCCGGCGAGGTGGCGGAGGCCACGCTCGACGACCTGCCCGCCGTGCCGCGCGCGATCGCGAGGACGCGCCGGCGCAGCACCGCGCTGCTGTGGGTGCTGACCATCGTGGGCTCCCCGGTGTGGGTGCCGCTGCTCGCCGCCTTCGCCGCTGTGGCCGTCACGGTCTATATCTGCATCTGGCTGCTGGCGCTCTGCGTGTGGATCGTCGCGGCGGCACTCGGGGGCGTGGGCGTAGTTGAGCTCCTGCTTGCCGTAAGCGGCGTCACCATCGGCCACTTCCCGTACGCCCTCGCCTCGGCGGGCGTGGGGCTCGGCCTCGTCGGCGTGGCGCTCTTCGTTGGTGCTGGCGCTTGGGCCGCCTCAAAACAAATTGCGCGCCTCTCGGTGCTCTGGGCGAGGAAGGCCGCCTCGCCCTTCTGGAAGGGTAAGGGCGAGAAGGGCGGCGCTGCCGCGCGTCTCGCGGCGTAGAAAGGAGTGAGTACCATGACCAGCGCGAAGAAGATCTACCTCGCCGTGGCGGGCGGGCTCGTTGCCGCGGGTGTTGTCCTCGCGGGCATTGGCTTTATCGCTTCGGGTTTCGACCCGGCCGTGTTCACAACCCAAGTCGACACGCGCTACAGCACCATCGTGCTCGGCGGCGTCGAGGTGGACGACCCGATGGGCCTCCCCCTCATCGAGCAGCTCGCCAATCTGGGCGAGATCGACACCTCCGGCGTCGCGGATCCCGCCGCGCCCTAGGCGCAGCGAGCCCGGGCGCTCTGCCCGCCAAGCTGCGTAAGCCGGCGAAACCCGAACCTCAACCTCTACGCAACTGGCCCCAAGCCTGCGCCGATTCGCTCTCAGCGCCGCGCGGGGGCCCGTGACGCATGCCCAAAAAGGTACGAGGAGAAAGGAACGCGATGACGACAACCACGCCCTTCCGCCTTCACGGGGCCACGCAGGACCGGAAGCGACTGGGCCGTGCGGTGGGGCTGTGCTTGGATTGGCTACACTGATATGGACAGTTCCGTGAGGGGCGCGAGAGACGGGACTCTGGGGAGATCTTCGAGGAGGAGTGTCTCGACTGGAAGCGCGGGTTCAGTGGAGCAGGAACCTAATCTCTGTCTCTCTTGCTTTTTTGATTTGTTGAGAAGCCGGCATTTGGGGGCATTTTGGATAGCGAACAGTTCAAACAAGAAGCTGAGAAAATAGAACAAAGCCTGAGTGCCTTGAGAGTCGCCGAGCGCAATGCAGTGATTCCCTTCATGAACGGCGACTTTACCCAATGGGATCTATATCTGGCATCCTCCTCTGAGTATGCGATGAGACTGATAGACGGATTCATCTCCATGCTCGAGTCGAGGAATCTTGTTTGCGTCGCCCAGCTTCTCCGCGCACAGGTTGGAGTCTGCCTGCGGACATTCGCATTATTCGCCGCCGAAGACCAGGATGACTTTCTCAAGCAGGTGTTTCAAGGTGTGCCTGTGAACAAGCTGAAAGATTTCTCGGGTGAGAAGATGTCGATGGAAGACTTCAAGACTTACTCGAGAAGTTCGATCCAAAGGTAAAAGATGTATACAAGGTGACGTCTGGATTCGTCCACTTCTCCATTGATATTCTGCCGAGCATGGGTGTGCCTGGGGAGGGCTATGAGGTCGAGTTTAATTTTGGAGCCGAGCCCAACGAGAGAAACAATGCGCCTCTCGTGGAATGCGGCAAGGCGTTCTGCCACTATGTCGACCTGCATCTCCAGATGCTCCATAAGGTGATTGCTTCGGATGAATGGTATGCCGATCGATTCCGTATCGATTCCGATGGTCCTGCAGACGAGGCCTCGAAAAGCGAGAAGGTGTAGGTCGAACGCATTGACGCTGCCTTGACAGCATCCCGATATGATAACGAATGGGAGGTTCCCTGCGAAATGTGCGCCTCTGTATATTCTCGCTAGGACGCCCTCGACCGATAAGGCATCGTTGAGTTCAATTTGAGTTCAGCTCGGGTGCCTGAAAATCGCCCAACTCTGATAAAAGGGGAGACGACGGTACACCACGTAGACGAGAGGCTATGGAAGTGCACGATTTGATTATATTGGCGCGCTAAACCGCCCCGCTGCCCAACTTGAACTCCGCTCACGCGTGTATGGGGCTGCGAGAGGTAACGGCCTGCGGCCTCCTTTGTGTGCTCGATGATATCTTCGAGCATGCCGGGCATGGCGGAGACATTCGCTGCAATCCAGCCGTGTTCAAGCGCCGTTTCGGATAGGAGCGAGAGGGGGCTGTCTTGCCCGTTTCCCTTGCACCCGTAAAGATGGTTGACAGTTTGGGGTCTCCCGGGTCTTTAGCTTTTACCGTGCTAGATGCCTCATGGAAACTGTTGGACTTTAATCAGACAGACCCAGCATGTCGTTTTCCTCCATGAGGACATCGGCTAAAACCGCAACACCTATGCTTGTTTAAGCAAACCTCCTGATAGTCGTGGAGCTGCTGTAGCCCGACATGCAGGACATCGCTCGGCTTAAACACCGGATGCCGCATCCGCGAAACGAGTTGCGGTGCACCCTGTTCCAAAAGGCTGCCAAGTACCATGGCGTGAGCGTTGGGGTAGCCATCATTCAGCGTGGATACATCCGGATGCGCATAGATCCAGACGATTCCAACGTTCTCGTATTTCCCGTGCAGGTAATCGAAGAGGGCAGGCGACACCATACAGTTGCCGCCGACGGTCACGACTCTGTCGGGGTTTTCTGCCGCAAGCTTCCTCTGCGCATCCTGAATCCCCGCCAGGACTTCGTCCTCGGCATAGATGCGAACTGTCTCCCATTTCTCATGTCCAAGTTTTGGGACGCGTTTCACAATGTCGAGTGGGACTCCTGGACAGTCGGATCACGTGGTGGCCCCCTTTGGGAGGGTCACGAGCATGGTGGTCCCGTTCTCGGAACTTGCTTCGACCTCTACCGTGCCGCCGTGCAGGGCTGCAATCTCCCAAACAAGCGCTAGCCCGAGTCCTGCACCGCCGTATGCCCTGCTGCGGGATTTGTCTAGACGAAAGAACGGCTGGAAGATGCTCTCTCGGTACTTCTTGGGTATTCCCGGGCCCTGGTCCTCGACTCGTAGGAGCACGTGGCTGTCGCTGTCGCTGATGGAGACGTTGACAGTCGAGCCGGAGCGGCTGTAACGGATGGCGTTTTCGACCAGGTTAAACACCAGCCGATAGAGGAGCGTGTCGCTCCCGGTTACTAAAGCGTCTCCAGCACAATTGAGGGCTATGCCCTTATCCTCGGCAAGTGGCGCAAGGTCGGTGAGGACCTCTTCGGACAAGGGACCAAGTTCCACATCGTCCTCGCAAGGAACGCTGCGGAGCTCACTCATCTCGAGCAATACCTTGGTCATTCGAGACATGCGCTCGGTTTGTTCTTGTAGCAGGCCGAGCAGCTCGGCTGTTTCGGGTTGCAAACCGGAGTGCTCGGAGATGAATAGCTCAATCTGTGCTTGCATAAGGGCGAGCGGGGTGCGCAGCTCGTGTGCGGCGTTGCCGGTAAACTGACGCTGTGCAGAGAACCCTTCGCCAAGACGGGCGATCATGTCGTTGAAAGAGGCGCTGCATCGTTGCAGCTCGGTGGGCACATCTTCACTGAGTCTGATTTCGCTTAGGTTGTCAGGCTGCACACGCTCAACCTGGGCTGCAAAAGCCCGTAGCGGTTTGAGTGCACGGCCGCTCACAAAGTATGTCAGCACGCCGCCAAGGAGTGTGACTCCAGCCGTGATGCACCAGGTTGTCGTGCCAAAAGACTCCTGTGCGTCGTTTACGACGATCGTGACCTTGTCATCGGGGGTCGCTTTCGTCGGGTCGAACGTCTGGGGCGAATCTTCGCCGGTTGCGTTAAAGGCCGAGATGTTGCTGCCGATGGCATCCATGTAGCGCATGCCCGTATAGCCGACCAGGCAGTTCGTCAGCACGCACGCCGCACACGTGAGCAGTGCCGTCATAATCGTTATGCGCCATTGCAGCGAAAGCCTTTTCATTCGCTATCCTCCATAACGTAGCCCTCTCCAATCCGATTGCGAATCGGGTCGTATCCCAAAGCGATGCGTAGCTTTTTGCGGAGTGACGAGATATGAACGCGGGTTGCGTTGCTAAAGCTGTTCACGCTGCTATCCCAAACGTGCTCGATAAGCTCCTCTTGACTTACCGGACGCCCCTGATTAAGCATCAGGTATTCCAAGATTCCCGTTTCCTTGCGCGTAAGAGATAAAGCCTCGCTGTCCACGGAAGCGATGCGCGCCTTGGTGTCAAAGCGGAGCTTTCCGCAGGTTAAAACTATGTCGCTTTGTGTAAAGCGTCTTAGGGTAAGGCTGCGGATCCTTGCCGCAAGCTCGTCCAGATGGAACGGCTTGGTGAGGTAATCGTTGGCGCCGGCATCGAGTCCGGCGACTTTATCGGATACTCCGCCACGAGCGGACAGAATCAACACCTTGGTCTCGCAGTCGGTTTTCCTAAGTTCCCTGAGCACGGCCATGCCGTCGATACGGGGAAGGTTGAGGTCGAGTACCACGAGGTCGAAGGCCTCAACGTCCAGTAGGTCGAGCGCCTCCTGTCCGTCGTGACAGCAATCGACGCTGTACGCCAAGTTTCGCAAGCTGCGCGCGATTGCGTCACACAGCGCCTGCTCGTCCTCGACGATCAAAATACGCATAACAGTCTCCTTGCACATTCCAAATCGCGCTTAACACGGATTTTATAGTCGATATGGTCCAATGGTCGCGTAACGAAAGGAGTGGTCGAGTTGTTCAAAGCGGTAAAACCCATGGTACAGGTCGCTTTGTTGATCGTCGGAATTGCCATGGTGTGCTTTGGTGTTATGCGTGGCGAGGCGGATGCCGTGCTGGCCAAAGCGATTAGGCTGTGCTTGGAGTGTATCGGAATTGGATAAAAGAGAAAACACTGCGTCGCATGTTTTGGCCCGATTTCGCGGATTCATTCAGGCGGCGGCAACACTTATTACCAACATTCACCTGCCAAACTTTGCCAAAGGCGGCATCTATCAGGGCGCGGGAAAAACAGTCTGCGTACCCGGGCTTAACTGCTATTCGTGCCCCGCGGCATCGGGTGCGTGCCCCATCGGGTCGTTCCAGTCGGTAGTAGGTTCATCCAAGTTCAACTTTTCTTACTATGTTACCGGTACGCTCATTTTGCTCGGCGTGCTGCTGGGACGCTTTGTATGCGGCTTTCTGTGCCCGTTTGGCTGGCTGCAGGAGCTGCTTCACAAGATTCCCGGCAAAAAGTTCTCCACGAAAAAGCTCAAGCCGCTCACATACATCAAGTACGTCGTGCTGCTGTTTGCCGTGGTGCTGCTGCCCGTCTTGGTGGTTAACGACGTGGGGATGGGCGATCCGTTCTTTTGTAAGTACATCTGTCCGCAGGGCGTGCTCGAGGGCGCCATTCCGCTGGCCATCGCCAATGCCGGCATTCGATCTGCGTTGGGACATCTCTTTACTTGGAAACTTGCCGTTCTCATTGCCGTGGTGGTGCTGAGCGTTTTGTTCTATCGCCCTTTCTGCAAATGGATTTGCCCGCTTGGCGCATTTTATGCGCTCATGAATAAGGTGTCCTTGTTGGGGATTCAGGTCGACGCGTGCAAATGCGTCTCGTGCGGAAGGTGTTCAAGGGTTTGTCAGATGGACGTTGATGTGGTCCGGGCGCCCAATCATGCCGAATGTATCCGGTGCGGAAAGTGTATCGGGGCCTGCCCCGTCGATGCCATCAGCTATCGCTATGGCCTGGATGTGTCGGCGGAAAAGATTCCCTTGACCGCCGATAAAAAGTAAACAAGCTTCGACAAAACGGAGGAATGACCATGAAGCTTTCTAAGATTGCGGCCCTGTTTATGGTGCCGGTATTGGCCTTGTGCCTTGTGGCATGTTCGGCGCCCGGTGGCAATGCGAGCGAATCTGCGAGCTCCGATCCTAAGATTGCAGAACTCACTGCGCAGAAGCCGGCCAATGCCGACGAGGCCGCCGAGCTGTATGCGAAGCTCATGCAGAAGGAGAACGAGATCTTTTCGAGTGATAACGCGCTGTGGGAAAAGGTATTCAATGCGGCAAATAAAGACTCGGCAATGATTGAGGATGGCAGCAATTACGGCGATTTTCTGCTCAAGACCATCGACGGCGCCAAGGATGAGTTCACGGCGGATGAGCTTAAGACACTCAAGGCCGGTGCACAGCAGATCAAGGAGATCGAGGACAAGCTCGAGAGCCTGGAGAAGGAGTTCCCCGGCTGTGGAAGCACGCCGAGTGCAGGCGAGAGCGTCGACGCTTCGACCGCTGGCATGACGGCTGGTGCCAATGCTTCGAGCGAGGCGACGAAGTTCCCCAGCTTTACGGGCAAAGACCTGGATGGCAACGACGTGAACAGCGACGAGCTGTTCTCTAAGAACAAAGTCACCGTCATGAACTTCTGGTTCACTACTTGCAAGCCGTGCGTGGGCGAGCTGGGCGATCTTGAGAAACTGAATCAGGAGCTTGCCGAGAAGGGCGGCCAGGTCGTGGGCGTCAATTCCTTTACGCTCGATGGCAACAAGGGCGAGATTGCAGATGCCAAGGACGTGCTGAGCAAGAAGGGCGTGACATATAAGAACATCTGGTTCAAGTCGGATAGCGAGGCCGGTAAGTTTACGTCAAATTTGTTCTCGTTCCCGACAACGTATGTCATCGATCAGAATGGCAACATCGTAGGAGATCCAATCGTGGGAGCCATCAACTCCGCTGAGCAGCGCGCAGCACTCAACAAACTTATCGACCAGGCGATTGCGAATGGCGAGCAGTAAAAAACACGTAAAGCATCGCGAGGATCGTGTGTCGCTGTGCGGAGTAGTCCGCTGCCTTTCAAGATAATCTCCACCATATAGAGGCCCCACTTGGGGCCTCTTTTTTTGGACGCCGTTCCGTTCGTTTTTTGATGCGGTTCCCTACATTCCTCACTGGTGTCGGTGAAAAATGGGGATAGAGTAGGACAAACGCGTCGAATACGAACGGTGGAGGAGAGCGGGCAAGTGCGCCCGTGCAGGAGAGGTTGCCGTCCATGCTGGAGCTCAAAGGCATTTGCAAAAGGTACGTTACGCAGTCGTTTACGCAGGTGGCGCTCGACAACGTAAGCCTGTCTTTTCGCGATAACGAGTTCGTGGCCATTCTGGGTCCCTCAGGCTCGGGCAAAACTACGATGCTCAACGTTATCGGTGGGCTTGATCATTTCGATTCTGGCAACCTGCTGATCGACGGCATCTCGACCAAGGATTTTCACGATCGCGATTGGGATGCCTACCGCAACAACCGCATTGGCTTTGTGTTCCAAAGCTATAACCTCATTCCGCATCAGACTATTTTGGAAAACGTGGAGCTGGCGCTTACACTCACGGGCGTGGGACATGCCGAGCGCCGCCAGCGTGCGCGCGAGGCGTTGGAGAAAGTTGGCCTGGGCGAGCACGTGAACAAGCGCCCGAGTCAGCTATCGGGCGGACAGATGCAGCGCGTGGCCATCGCCCGCGCCCTGATCAATGACCCTGAGATCGTCCTTGCCGACGAGCCGACTGGCGCCTTGGATTCCACAACGTCCGTGCAGGTCATGGACTTGCTCAAGGACGTGGCGCGCGACCGTCTGGTTATTATGGTCACGCACAATCCCGAGCTGGCATACCAATACGCCACGCGCATCGTCAACCTGGCGGACGGCAAGATCACCGACGATTCCGGCCCTTTCGATGTCGCTGACGCCACGCGCCGCGAGGCCAAGCCTACGCGCAAAACCTCGATGAGCTTTGTGACGGCGCTGGGGCTTTCTGCCCGAAACCTCATGACCAAAAAGGGCCGCACGGCCATGACTGCCTTTGCGGGCTCGATTGGCATTATCGGCATTGCGGCGATCCTGGCGCTGTCCAACGGCGTAAACGGCTACATCAAAAAGGTCGAGGAGGATACGCTCTCGAGCTACCCGCTCACCATTTCCAAGCAGGATTACGACCTGTCGTCCATGATGGGCGGACAGGGGGCCACGGATGACGAGGCGTCCAACGGCGAGGATTCGTCCGACGACGGTACCGACGGCAAGGCTCAGGGAACCGATAAGATTCCCGTGGTCACGGCCGTAAAGGATATGTTTGCGAGCGTTAAGTCCAACGACATGACGAGCTTTAAGGCATGGCTTGACGACGGCGGCGATGGTATCGACAAAGAGGTCAACGCCATCCAGTACGGCTACGGCGTGACGCCAGTTGTCTATCGTTCGGGTAAGGGCGACGAGAAGCCTGTCCGGCTGGTGCCCAACGCTATGACCGAGGCCATGAGCGGAGGCGCAAGTTCGGCGGCAACGGTGAGCATGGAATCCATGGGAACCTCGGTCTTTAACGAGATGATCGACGACCAGAGTCTGCTCGACAGCCAGTACGATGTCGTCGCTGGTCACTGGCCCACGTCCGCCAACGAAGCCGTGATGGTGCTTTCGAGCCGTGGCACGGTGGGCGACTACACGCTCTACAGCATCGGTGCGCTGGATATCAATGAGCTTAACAATCTGGTTAACAGCGCCATGGCGGCCGACGGCAAGATCGAGACGCCCGAGACCGGCGCCGACTTTACCTACGACGATGCGCTGTCCACGACGTTTAAGGTGTTGTCGCCGGCCGATGCGTATCGCAAAAACGAAGAGACCGGCATATGGACCGACATGTCTGGTGATGCCGACTTTATGGCCGCCAAGGTTGCCGACGGTATCGACGTGCACATTGTGGGCGTGGTGCGACCTAACGAGACGGCCAATGCGAGCGCGTTGTCTCCGGGCATTGCCTATACGCATGCGCTGACTCGCCGGCTTATGGAGCGCGCCGCCGATTCGCAGATTGTGCAAGAGCAGCTTGCGCATCCCGAGACGGATGTCTTTACGGGCAAGTCTTTCGATGAACTGCAGGGCGAGACCAAGCAAGGCGTGGATCTGGGCAGCATGTTCAGTGTGGACGAGGCGGCGCTCAAGAGCGCGTTCTCGTTCGATACCTCCGCGCTCTCGGGTGTTGCCGGCGGTATGGACCTGTCGGGTCTTGATTTGTCCGGGTTGGATATTGACCTTTCGGGTGTTGGGAAGGACATCGACTTCAGCGACATCATGGCCAAAGCGCCGGCTCCAGATTTCTCGGGCATCTTTGACGGTCTGGAGCTCACGCCCGAGCAAATGCAGCAGGTGGGAACGCTTGTCAACCAGCTGTTTGAGGGCTTTTTGCAGTCTGATCAGTTTAAGGCGCTGACACCCGATGATCTTAAGGACGCGTCAAAGCTTGCCGCCGCGTTCTCGACGTATCTTGAGAGTGATACGGCAGCCCAGCAATACCTGGCTCAGCTCAAGGCACTCGGTGGCGATGCCCTGGCCGAGCGCCTGCAGCGGGCGATGACCGACTATGTGCAAAAGCAGCTGGCTCCGTATCTGCAGCAGGCTATGGATCAGATGATGAAGTCGATCAGCGATCAGATTGCGGCGACGGTGTCAGCTCAGCTCAAGGCAGGCGCAGCAGGGCTCATGGGCCAGATGGCGACGCGGATGTCGTCGAGTTTTGCTAGCCTGGCGAGCGCCATGCGCGTGGATGCGAGTGCCTTTGCTCATGCCATTCACTTCAACATGGACGCCGAGGACCTGAGCTCGCTCATGATGAGCTATGCGAAGGCGTCGAAACTCACCTACGACAACAACCTGACCACGCTGGGCTATGCAGACGAGGCAGACCCCATCTCGGTCAAGATTTTCCCGCGCGACTTTGAGGCCAAGGAGCGCGTGCTCGACCATATCGATGCGTACAACAAGCAGGTCAAAGCCGCTGGTCACGATGAACAGGCAATCTCGTACACCGACTACATGGGTATCATCATGGGCTCGGTGACCGACATCGTGAACACCATCAGCTTGGTGCTCATCGCATTCGTGAGTATCAGCCTGGTGGTGAGCTCCATCATGATCGGCATCATCACCTACATCAGCGTGCTGGAGCGCAAGAAGGAGATTGGCATCCTGCGCGCGATCGGCGCGTCGAAGCGCAACGTGGCCAACGTATTCAATGCCGAGACCTTTATCGAAGGCCTCATCGCCGGCGTCTTTGCCATTGTCGTCGTGGTACTCGTGAGCTTTCCGGTTAATACTTGGGCGCTTGCTGCCAAACAGGTACCCAACCTGATGAGCCTGCCCGTGCAGGATGCGCTGGTGCTCATTGCAATTTCGGTGCTGTTGACGGTCGTTGCCGGCCTGCTGCCCGCCCGCAGCGCGTCCAGGAAGGATCCCGTGGAGGCCCTGCGCTCTGAATAATGTGACAAGGGACGGTCCCTTTGTCACATTGAGCGGCTTGTGAATTCGAGGTCTAATACTTTTCCGAGAAGTGAACGAGTCAAAATGGACCCCCGAAGCGTCGACACTTTTGAGATGCAATTTCCTGCGGTTTTGCCAGCCAAATCCTGCGGGTTTGACGTCTAAAAATGTCGATGCTTCGGGGGTCCAAATACAGCCGTTCACTTCTCGGAAAAGTATTAGACCTCGAGATATAGACGATGTTTGCGAGCGGCAATTAGAGCGTAAGCCTTTAGTTCTTCTTTGCAGAGAGCATGAGCCTAATTTCCGGGTGGGTGTATTCGTCGAACTCTTCCTTGGGCTCGGTGTCAAAGGTGTAGTACGACTTGATAGATTCGTCCTCCGTCTTGATGCTGATTTCTTCATATAGGGATCCGGCTAAAAATGCCTGTTTAAATTCATCCGACAGGCTGCATGGCGTGAGGAGGTCCGGTGTGGCAACGGAAATGTCCAACCCGTTGAGCGGGGCGCAGAGCGTCGCGATATCCTGCTCGGCGCGGGCGAGGTTGTCTGCAGGGCTTGCCTCGGGGTCGATCTGACTGGTGTAATCGACGTCCGTGAGCATGCCGTCTGCATCAAAAGAAAGGTAGACATAGGCTGCTTGAGCGCCGAGGTCATTATCGCGCAGATAGCCGATAATGCGGTAGCCGTAGTCGTGATACGACTCGTACGGGTCGTCTGCGGCGACGCGTTCGCACACGGGCTCCAAGGCATCCTGCGCGATGGCGAGCTGCTCGGCGGCTGCAGCCTTTCTTACCTGAAGCTCGTTATTTCCCTGGACAAACTGAGGGATGTAGACGCCAAGCAGCACAATGGCGGGCAACACCGCGAGAGCTATGATCTGCTTCTTGACGCTTGGAATCGTCACACCGTATGCGTTTGCCATGGCCTCGGCATTGCTCGAGGTCTCGGCCAGCACGTCTGCCGCCGTGGTGACTGCCCCCACGGCGCTGGCGACCTCGGCGGCACCGCCCAGGTTGCGCGCGAGATCGTTGTCGCTGTTCTTGAGCAGGCGGCCGGCAGCTTGCGTGGCAAGTACGCCGGCGACCTCCGCGGAACGGTCCTTGTTGGTCTGGGCTACCGCAAGCCTGCCCTGCAGCTCCTTCCACTGTTTGCCCTGCATCCCAAAGCGTGGTGCAAGGGCGCAATAGCAAAAGATGGCGAGCTCGATTATGGTGAGTGCGATGGCGGTATATATGCCCGCGGGTTGGAATTCCTTTTGGTGGAACGCGATATCGTTGATCATTTGAAGCGGCAACATCAACAGGCATGCTACGAACGACATGATGAGTGCGGTCGCTGCGATCTTGGGGTACATGCAGTACCGCTGGATGCGTTTCTTTTCTCGTTCGGTGAGCTGCTGCATGGGGGCCTCGACTCTCATCGTTTTTGGGCGATGCGCACACGCTCTTGAGTATAGATGAGTGGAGGGTGTCTGTTGTTCAGACATAGCGGTCAACAGCATGCTGTTGGTGATCGTTTGATCGCGAACGTCGTCTTTTGGAGCATGAAGCCGCTGCCGAGGGACGAATAACGAGCAAAGGGGGCCGCCATGGGGCGGCCCCCTTTGCTGTTTGTGGGCATCGGCAAATCGAAGGTGAATGGTTTCCCGAGAAGTGAACGACCTAATTTGAACCCGCGAAGCACTCACGTTTTTCGACGCTAAAACCGCAGGATTTGAGTGATAAAACCGCAGGAATTGGCCTTCCAAAAGTGTCGATGCTTCGGGGGTCCAATTTTACTCGTTCACTTCTCGAAAAACCATTCACCTCGTTTTGCTGGGACGGTTGGAGAGGCGGTTGGTGCCGGGTGGCCGCCTCTGTTTTGGGTGGATTGTCGATTTGGATCCCCGAGGCACCGTGCCACTCGTCGTCCATGGGCTCGAGCTGTCCGTTGCTCGCATCCTTGCCGAGGCAGTCGAAGGTCACATGACTAAATCAACCGTTGGCGGTGATGCCGTTCTCGTGGGCTTCATTTTTCCATGGCATTTTCCCGTCGATTTGTCGGTCTTTGCCGCGTTAGAGGTACCTTGCCGCGAGCTTCTCGAGTTCGGTGTCGCTTACGTTGTTGAGGACGCCGCCGTCAACGATCTTTGCGCCTGGAGCGCTTGCTCTAAGGATCGACGCCGTCTTGCCCATTCCGCTCCCGCCCGAGGTGGCAAACAGGACGATTGTTTTGCCTGTCAGGTTGTAAGACTCGAGGAATGTGTTGACAATCGCCGGTGCCACGTACCACCAGATGGGAAATCCCAAAAAGATGGTGCCATAGTCTTCGATGTGCTCGACCCTGGAGGTTATGGCAGGACGGCAGGAGGGGTCGGCTGCCTCGAGTGTGCTGCGGCTCCGTTTGTCGCGCCAGTCGAGGTCGGCGCTTGTGTATGGATTGGCAGGCACAATGGCGAACAGATCTCCGTCCGCCACGCGAGCCAAGCGAGTGGCAACGTCCTTCGTGGTACCCGTTGCGCTGAAATATGTTACAAGTGTCTTAGCCAATGGAGTTCCTTTCGTTGCTGTGGTTTGGACCTTATGCTGAGGTGCATTTGGCGCTTTCTTTTGACCGCGATGCCGTGCGGTTTGTCCTGCATTCGGTTGAAGCGTTGCGTAGCCGGTAGATAAGATAGTCAAGGCGTTCGAGCTTCTGCTGCCCCGAGTGAATATCATCGAGCAACTCGCGGCGATGTCGTTTTAGCAGGCAAATGCGCGCGCGGTCGCTGGCGGCCGAGCCGTACAGCTCGATAAGCTCTTCGCTGCAGCCGGCATCGTGTAGGCCATCGATGATGTTGTCGTCCATGTCGTCACTTTGTGGTTTTGACTTTGGCTTTGGTGCTACCGGCAAGCGGCTTTTCGCCGGGACGGGCTTTGGGACCAACGAGCGCGTGCGGTTGATAGGGCTCTTCGAGGAAGTCAATCTCGGCGGGGGAGAGCGTTATGTCGAGCGCGGCCACGGCGTCATCGACGCGCTCGGGCTTGGAGCAACCCACGATGGGCGCCTCGACGCCACGCGCCCAGTGCCATGCCAGCGCAATCTGCGGCATCGGCACGTCGTGATCGGCGGCAACCTTGGCCACGCGCTCAACGATGGGCATGTCGATGGCACGGTCATGGTCATACTTGCTGGCCATGGTCATGTCGGTGGTGCCACGCATGCTCGAGCTTTCCCATGTGGGGCGGCAGAGGTGTCCCGACGCCATGGGGCTGTATGGCGTAAGGGCCATGTCGAACTGGCGGCACACCGGAATCATCTCCCGCTCGCCCTCTCGGTACAGCAGGTTGTAGTGGCACTGCATGCTCGTAAAGGGCGTCCATCCGTGGTCACGCGCGACGATCTGCAGGTTGTGCAGCTGGTAGGCATACATGGCGCTGGCGCCGAGCGCGCGGACCTTGCCCTCGCACACCAGGTCGTTGAGCGCTTCCATGGTCTCTTCCATGGGAACGTCGTAATCGAAGCGGTGGATGATGTAGAGGTCCAGATAATCGGTGCCCAAGCGCTTGAGCGAGCCTTCGATCTCACGCTTGATGGCCGCGGCGGAAAGTCCACCCTCGTTAAAGTGGACTTTGCTGGCAAGGACGACGTCTTCGCGCGCAATGCCTAGATCGCGAAGTGCGGCGCCGATGTACTCTTCGCTCGTGCCAGAGGCGTAGCAGTTGGCGGTATCGATAAAGTTGATGCCGACGTCGAGCGCGCGTTTGATGACGGCGCGTGTGTCGTCGGGTCCGATGGTCCACTGGTGATGGCCGGGGTCGGGCTCGCCAAAGCTCATGCCTCCCAGGCAGAGTTTAGAGACTTTGATGCCGGAATGTCCGAGGGCTGTGTACTGCATGCCGTTCTCCTTGTTCTTGAGGGGATGGCTATAGCGTACGTTGATAGGTTGATAATGTATATTGCTTATATCGACTTGCTGGGTATGCGAATATCAAATGGCTAGCAGGCGGGATTCCTTGATTGAGTTGGGGTGCAATGGAGCTACGGACTTTGCGTTACTTTTTGGCGGTGGCGCGTGAAGAAAACATGACCGAGGCGGCAAATGTGCTGCACGTGACACAGCCTACGCTTTCGCGCCAGATAGCCGATCTTGAGCGCGAGCTGGGCGTGGAGCTGTTCGAGCGCACCAATCGATCATGTGTGCTCACGAGCGATGGCATGCGCCTGCGCCAGCGCGCCGAGGAGATCGTCTTGCTGATGGAACAGACCGAGCAAGAGTTGGCGGATCGGGAGCTCGGCATTGCGGGCGTTATCCGCATTGGCGCCGGCGAAACCAAATCGATACGGCTGGTGCTCGATGTTTTTGCGGAGCTGCATCGGAGTTATCCCGGAGTGACGATTGAGCTCTATACCGGTAACGCCGATGCGGTGGAGGAACGCTTGGAGCGTGGCCTGCTCGACTTTGCGTTGTTGCTGGAACCCGTTAACGTCGAGAAATACGAATGGATTCGCATGCCCGAGGCGGACCGAGTCGGTGCCGTTGTCGCTGCGAGCGGTCCATGGGGTGGCCGGGATGTGTTGACGCCTGCGGACGTGGCGAATATGCCACTGCTGGTGAGTTCGCGAACCTCGAATCGAGCGCTGGACCTGGAAGCGTGGTCGAGCGGCGTCCTCAGCGTTGACGAGCTCAATATCGTGGGGCATTTCGATCTTATCGGCAATGCATCACATTTGGTGCGCTCGGGCGCCGCGTGTGCAGTTGGCATTGGAAGCTTACTGCAGGTAGATGAATGCAGCGACCTGCGTTTTATCCCATTTGAGCCGCCACTTACCATTGCGTCGTATCTGGTGTGGAAAAAATATCGCCTGCGTTCCCGCGCCTGTGAAGAGTTTCTGAACCGCTTGAATAGGATGTGACAAAGGGGCAGTCCCTTTGCCGCATTGATCTGAGAGTAGATGTTGATGATTCTATCGTTGGCCCCCATGGAGGGGATTACCGGGCATGTGTTCCGTCGCGTGCATGCGGAGTGCTTTGGCGCGCTCGATTGTTATTACACGCCGTTTTTGCCGCCGCCGCGGGTGGGAAACCGCTTTGGCGGCAAGGCGCTTAAGGAGATCGATCCTGCCAACAACCAGGGGCTCAACGTAGTGCCTCAGCTGATGTCCAAGAACGCGGACGAGTTTGTGTGGGCGGCGCAAGTGCTCGCCGACATGGGCTACCGCGAGGTCAATCTCAACCTTGGCTGCCCCTCGGGGACGGTTGTTGCCAAGGGCAAAGGATCGGGCTTTTTGCGCAACTTGGACGAGCTTGAGGTGTTCTTGAGTGACGTGTGTGAGCGCTCTCCGCTGCCGGTATCGGTCAAGACCAGGTTGGGGTTGGAGAGCGACGACGAATACGAGCGCGTACTCGATCTATATTGCCGCATGCCGCTGGCAGAGCTGGTCGTGCATCCGCGCGTGCAGAAGGACCGTTATGCGGGCTCGCCGCGCAAAGAGTTTTATGGCGAGACGCTGGATCGTGCGCCGTTCCCGGTCGCCTACAACGGCGATATTTTTGATCTTGAGGATATGGACGCGCTGGTGGAGACCTATCCCGGCACGCGCCATGTGATGTTGGGGCGTGGCCTGCTCGCGAATCCCGCTCTGGCTCGCATGGTCAACGGCGGCCTTGCTGCCACGGCAGCCGAACTGCAGCGTTTCCACGACACGCTGTTTGCGGCCTATGCAGAAGAGATTGGCGGTAACGCGGTCTTTCGTATGAAGGAGTGGTGGTTCTACGCCAAGTGCGCTTTCGCCGACCCCACTACCGTTCACAAGCTCGTACGTAAGACCAAAAAGGTCGACGAATACCGCGCCGCCGTCGAGCGCGTCTTCCGCGAGCAGCCACTTGCGCCCATAGCCCGCTTCCACGGCTAGCTAGTCATTGGGGACGTTCTTTAACGACTAGTCATTTAAGAACGTCCCCAATGACTATGTTGCAAAAGCTGTACGTCAGCATCCAAAGATGTCGAAAAATGTCGACTTTGGATGCTGGTGTACATGTTTGGGTGTGGTGAGTAACTAGGCAATCATTGCATCAAGCGTGATGAGCTCCCTGAGTCGCTCCGTGCGTGTTTGCCCATGGCGCTTTGCTTTTGCGTCAAAGGCTTCAAGGACCGATTCACCCACACGTGCGGATAAAACAACGCTTGGCTCGTCAGAAATCGGCGGCCTTCCCAGCTTGATGGTGCGACCCTTCGGCCACTCATCTTTTTCGTATGCCTCCGCGGCCTTTTCCAACTCTCCGGGGGCAAATCCGATCATCTTTTCGAGTTGCTTAGCGTCCATAGCGCCTCCTATCGATCGGCATAATGTCGAGCACAGGTCAACGGATACTCTTTTTGTATACAGTTTTGTAGACAAAAATACAAACAGTTTATCAGGCTAATTAGCTTGTTTTGACCCGCGTGTTCGATAGGAAATGAGCATTGACGGCTTCGATACTCCTTTGCTTTTCAGCCTGGAATTTGGATGCTCATTGAACTTCCGGAGGGGAGCGCTTTATTAAGCTATCGAGATTCTGGGCAGGAGCTCTCACTGGCCTTCGATAATGGGGCCAGCTTAATTCGCGACACAGTGTGTCGCGAATGGGGGTAGTCGTTAGGTGTCCTTCAATGGCTAGTCATATAAGAACGTCCAAGTGCCGGATTATGTCATTTAGTGTCGTCCTCAGCGGCTATTCTGGAGGGTCGTGGTCAAAAAGGGCAAATATGAGTACTGTTGCCATTATAGTTGCATTTATTTTGCTATAAATAGTAGCTCCTGATGAGATTTGTTCCCATTAGGAGCTACTTTTATTAAACATATGAGGAGAAATAGCCTCGTCTACGGACGTATGGAACGTTGAATAGTCCTGAAGTGATCAAAATCGCTGCTACTAAACAGGTAGCAGTACTCATATTTGCCCTTTTTTGACCACAGCCCTCTCGGAAGCCCTTTCCAGAGGCGTCAAACAGCCATAATCCAAAGGTCGCCTCAAACAATTAGCCGGTTAAGAGCGTCCATGACTTCCTCTGCAAAAAACTGTACACCAGCATCCAAAGATGTCGAAAAATGTCGACTTTGGATGTTGGTGTACATGTTTAGGCCGTATGGGGTGGGGCCTTGGACGGACGGGATGCGCGTACTAGAGCAGGTTCTTCTGTACCCATGCGATGATGTCGCTCGATTCGTAGAGTGGCTTGCCGTCGATGAATAGGCAGGGAACCTGGCGCTTTCCGCCGACGGCGATGAGTGTCTGTTCGGCATCGGAATCGGTCGAGATATTGCGCTCGGGGATGGTCGCGCCGTTATCGGCAAGGAAACGCTTGACCTTTAAGCAATACGGGCAGCCGGTCATAACGAATAGCGCGAGCTCGTGATCAGTAGTCATGGGTCTCCAATCGGTTGAAGTTTTGATTGAAATACCCAAAGCCGCCGCGGTCTATGCGCGCGTCAACGACGACTCGATGGCCTGTACCAGAAACGCCGTGGCTCCGGTGCCGCAGGGCTTGTCGTAGTAGTCAACAAAGCGCTGGTCGGCAAGATAGCCGTGGGCGAGGCCCAGATACGCTTCGTTCTGGGGCTCGCATCCCCAGTTGAGAGCAATCCAGCGACGATGCATCGCGACAAGCTTGCGAGCCTCGCTTCCGTCCGCATCGCCATCGCCCATGGCGATCGATAGCTGGCCCAGAACAGCGCGTTCAAGTTCCTTCATGTCGTTCCATGTCTGAGGATCCATGTCCAGTAACGTTTCGTTTGCTGCATCGATAGCCTCATTGCCATAGCGCGCCCGCGCTTCGGCGCCGTAGCGCTCCTCGTTTTCCTGTACGGTGTGCCAGCGCTCCAGTTGCGGCAGGACGGCGCCCATGAGCGAGACGGCTTCGTCGAGCGACATGCCGGTGTTTTGCGCCAGCCGCGGGGCACAATCTTCAATCATCGCCTCCATGGTGGTGCCGTAGGTGTACTTGCCGTGGTCGTAGCACCACTTGCAGTAATGGTCGGTCGTGGCGCCCGTGGCATCGGTGCCGCAGTCGTCGGGCGTGAGTATCATGCCGCAGCTCTGACAATAGTGCTCGGGCATTTCGAGCAGATGAGACAGCGGCTCGCCGGTCACGGCGGCAATGAGTTTCATCATGTCGATGCCCGGTGTGACCTCGCCGCGTTCCCAACGGCTGATGGCCTGGCGTGTGACGAAGAGCTTGGCGGCGAGCTGCTCCTGGGTAAGGTGATGGGCGCGACGGATGGCAATGAGCTTTTCTGCAAAGGCCATAGCGTCTCCTTTCTGCTGGTTGGCGGCTTAAGCATACGCGGCGGCTTGCTCCCCTCCAAGCAACCGTTGGTTGCACGATGGGGGCCGCGACAAAGAATTGCGCGCAACGCCCCACGCCTCCATGCCGTACAATGACCGGCATGAAACCTATTGCACACATACATACCGACCTGCCGCAGAAGTTCGGCATTCCGCGCAACAGCTTTTTGGCGCCCCATCTGCAGGGGCGCATCGTCTTTGAGCCGGAATTTGCCTCCAATGCAGCAGTTGAGGGCCTGGACTCCTTCTCTCACCTATGGCTGCTGTGGCGCTTCGAAAACGGAACGCCCGGCGGAACGGCTAAGGACATAGCCGCCGATGCCAAAACGCAGGACAGGTCCGGCACCAACGTCAAGTGGTCGAAAACCGTGCGTCCGCCGCGTCTGGGCGGAGCCGAACGTGTGGGAGTGTTTGCCACACGCAGTCCGTTTCGCCCTAACCCCATCGGGCTCACCTGCGTTAAGCTCGACCGCGTGGAGCTTACCGACGATGGCCCCATCATCCATGTGCTGGGGGCCGACCTGCGCGACGGTACGCCCATCTACGACATCAAGCCCTACATTCCATTTGCCGACTGTCACCCGGATGCGACCGGCGGTTGGATTGAGGATGCTCCGTGGCAAGAGCTCGATGTTGAGTTCCCGCAAGCTCTTCAAGACATGGTCCCGCCCGCAAAGCTCCCCGGTCTGGTTGAGGTCCTTCGCCAAGACCCGCGCCGCGCGGGCAGCAAGCACGAGCCAAACCGCGTCTATCATCTGGCCTACGCCGGGCTCGACATATCTTTTACGGTCGATAAAACCCAGCTAACCGTGGTCGCCGTCAACGACGCGCAAGACTAACCAGCCATTCGTCCGCACCCGTCAAATTAAGCGCCAAACCCCATGCCAAAATCGCCCGTGCTGGTGGACAATAACGCCTACCAAAACAATCACTTTGCACGGGAGTTCAGCATGAAATACGACTTTAGCTCGCTTATCGACCGCCACGGCATGGATTCCATCGCCGTTGACTCCTGGGGCGAGATCCCCGGTATGGCTCCGAACACACCCGACGAGGGCTTCGACCGCATTCCCATGTGGGTGGCCGATATGAATTTCGCCACGGTGCCCACGGTTCAGGAGCACATCATTCAGCGCGCTCAGCACCCCATGTTTGGCTATTTCAATCCGCGCCCCGAGTATTTCGACCGCATCATCGAATGGCAGAGCCGCCGCAACGGCGTCGAGGGCCTGCGCCCTGAGCACATCGGCTACGAAAACGGCGTGCTGGGCGGTGTCGTGTCGACGCTGCGCGCGTATGTCCAGCCGGGCGATGCGGTGCTGGTCCACAGCCCCACCTACATCGGCTTTACCAAGTCCATCGAGGCCGCGGGCTATCGCATTGTCCACAGCCCGCTTAAACTCGACGACCAGGGCGTGTGGCGCATGGACTTTGAGGACATGGAGTGCAAGCTCGTCCAAGACCACATCCATGCTGCGGTGTTCTGCTCGCCGCACAATCCCTGCGGTCGCGTATGGGAGCGCGATGAGATCGAGCGTGCCATGGACATTTATCGCCAGAACGATTGCGTGGTGATCTCGGACGAGATTTGGTCCGATATCATCCTGCCGGGTCACAAGCATATCCCGACGCAGTCGGTGAGCGAGGATGCCCGCATGCGCACGGTTGCCCTCTATGCGCCGAGCAAGACGTTTAACCTGGCGGGTCTGGTCGGCAGCTACCACATCATCTACAACGAGACGCTGCGCGACCGCGTGTGCGCCGTGTCCAACAAGACTCACTACAACGAGATGAACGTCCTCTCCATGCATGCGCTTATCGGTGCCTATCAGCCGCAGGGCTACGAGTGGGTGGACGAGCTCAACCAGGTGCTTGCCGGTAATATCGAGTACTTCTGCGATTACGTGGACGAGCATTTTGAGGGCGTGTCCTATTCGCGTCCGCAGGGCACGTACATGGTGTTTCTGGACTGCACCGAGTGGTGCCGCGAGCATGGCCGCGATATTCAGTGGCTGCTCGACGAGGGGGCGCGCGTGGGCGTGGGGTATCAGGACGGCCGTCCGTTCCACGGGCCCTGCCACATTCGCGTGAATCTGGCGCTGCCGCCTTCGCGCGTAAGGGAAGCGTGCGACCGCCTGGACCGCTACGTTTTTAATACGCGGTAAGTGTGCGCTGAATGCAGGGCCTTCTGCCAAGTCGGCTGGAAGGCCCCGCATGGTAAAACGTCTGTAACCATTGGACGCTCGAGTGGTTTCGTTTGGTATTATCTTTAGCCATTTCAGTCTGTAAACAGGATCTTCTGGAGCTCGATGAAAAGGCCTCGCCGCTCGGTGTCCATATCGTTGTTTGTCGCGCTTGCAGTGGCGAGTGCCTTTGTCGTAGCGATAGCCGGCTGCTCCGGGTCGAATGGCAGAGCCTCGGTGTCTGCATCAAAAGGCCCGGACGCCACGCAGGTAAAGGACGACGACCTTAAGACGCTCAACGTCGGAAGCGACCTCTATCCACCGTTTGTGTATACCGACGAGTACGGCGATATTGTTGGCCTGGATGTTGAGATATTGACCGAGGCTTTGGCCCGCATTGGTTACAAGCCAAAATACCAGCTGATCGACTGGGAAAAGAAGAAAGAGCTGCTGGCGAGCGGCGAACTCGATTGCGTCATGGGTAGCTTTAGCATGACGGGTCGCGAAAACGAGTATCGTTGGGCCGGCCCGTACCTCGCGAGCCGCCAGGTGGTCGCGGTCGATCCCCAGAGCGATATCTACACGCTTGCCGATCTTGAGGATAAGATCGTGGCGGTTCAGTCCACCACCAAGCCCGAGGACATTTTGCTCAATCGCACAAATGAAAACGTTCCGCAGATCAAGGAGCTCTACAGCTTTTCGGACGGTTCATATCTGAACCCGGCGCTCGTCGAGGGCCTGGTCGACGCTATCGCCGCGCATGAGTCCTCGTTCCTCACCTACGAAAAAGACTATGGTGTGACATATCGCATTTTGGATGAGCCGCTGCTAAAGGTTGGTTTGGGCACCGCTTTCGATATCAACGATACGCGCGGCATCGACGTTAAGCTCGCTCATGCCTATCAAGAAATGCTTGCCGATGGCACCATGGAACGTCTGGTGTCAAAGTACTTTGATGACCCTTCGCCATTTTTGAATATGGAGGGCCTGTCATGATCGATGTGCCCGACCACGCCGTAGAGGAGCGGGACAATCGTTCGACAGGGGCATGGCTCCTTGTCGCTCTGCTGGGGATAGCGCTCTCGGTTGTTGCCGGCATGATGAGCTACGGTTATACGACGGCCCAAGCCGAGCAGCGCTTTGCCGACGTTGTCGATTACGTGGCGACGCAGAGTCTTTCCTACGATGCGTTCAACAGCGCCTATGCGACCAAAAACTTGATTCGCGTTATGGAGATTGCCGGAGAGGCTGCTCGCGATATGGAGCACGACGGTTCGGTGGATAACGCCATGCTGGAGCAATATGCCGACCAGTTCAACGTGAGCGCGCTGATTGTGACGGACGCATCGGGCAATTTGGTGTTCGAGTCCTCGACGGGCGATGTGGGCTACGAGTCTTTCGCTACGTATCTCAAAGAATCACCCGTGCTGGAGGTGGCAACTCATCCGCTTAAGTCCTATACCGCCCGCATCACGCTTGCGGATGATTCGGTCGCAGACATTGGCTGCGTGTCTCGGCGGGATGGCGAGGGCGTCGTTATCGCGGTAAGGCATCAGGGCGCGAAGGCGGTCGCGAGTAATACGCTCAAACTGCAGAGCCTGCTCGAAGGCTACGAAACCATCGATAGCGGCAATATCGTGATCGAAAGCGACGGCAAGGTCGTTGCGACCAATGCCGTTGAACCCACCATATTGGGCGTATTCGATCTGCCTGTGACGGATGTCTTCATTGTCGACGGTATTAAGGATCGATGCCTGGCCGGTAAGGTCAAATTGATTAACGCCGACGGCGAGTGGTATTTGGGCACATTTGGAAAAGCGCACAAATTCTATGTGTACACCTATGCCTCGGCGCGGCATTACTTCGAGATCGTCGCCGCCGTTGTCGCCTGCGTGCTGGTGCTCTACGGCGGTGCAATAGCCGCCGTTGTGATGATGCGTCGCCGTGCCGAGCGCCAGCGCATGACCGACCTGTTGCTGCAGGAGCGCGACTATGGCGACAAGCTGGCAAAGGCGGCGCGCGAGGCCTCGTCCGCCAACTCGGCAAAGACGGAGTTTTTGCGTCGCATGAGCCACGATCTGCGCACGCCTATCAACGGCATTCGCGGCATGGTCGAGGTTGGCGATGCCAATGCGGACGATCTGCAAAAGCAGACCGAGTGCCGCTCAAAGATCTGGACGGCATCGGGACTGCTGCTCGACCTTGCCAACGAGGCGCTCGATATGAGTCGCCTGGAGAGCGGGCAGGTCGACCTGAACCTCGTACCCACAAATTTGGTGGCACTCAACTGTGAAGTGCGCGATATTCTGGAGCGCCAGGCCGAGGAGCGTCTGGTGACAATTATCTGCGACCAGCAGACGCTTGATCATCCCTATGCACGGGTGAGCGTGACGCACCTCAAGCGCTTGTTGCTCAATATTGCCGGCAATGCCGTCAAGTACAACCGCCAGGGCGGCTATGTTCGCCTGGTGTGCCGCGAGGTGGAGCCTGTAGATGGCGTCCCTGTCTATGAATACACGATCGCCGACAACGGTATTGGCATGAGCGAGGAGTTCCAACAGCACCTCTACGAGCCGTTTTGCCGCGAGAAGCAGCAGGTGGAAGGCGCTTCGTCGGGAACTGGCCTGGACGCGCCTATCGCAAAACAGCTGGTCGAGCTTATGGGCGGAACCATGAGCTTTACGAGCGTCTTGGGGCAGGGGACGACGTTTACCATCCGCCTGCCGTTCGAGAAATGCAAGCGCTCCGAGATTCCTCAGGCAGTTCGCGTGGATGCGGGTGATGGCGATGCGCTCCAGGGCTTGCGCGTTTTGCTCGTAGAGGATAACGATCTGAATGCCGAGATCGCGCAGTTTACGCTCAACCGTGCCGGTGCCGTCGTGACGCATGCTAAGGATGGCGAGTCTGCCGTTGAGGCGTTTGCCGCGAGCGCACCGCACGAGTACGACGTGGTGTTGATGGACATCATGATGCCCGGTATCGATGGCCTTGAGGCCACGCGTCGAATTCGAGCACTCGATCGCGAGGATGCCGCGACCACGCCGATTATCGCCGTGAGTGCCAACGCCTTTGCCGACGACCGCAGGCTTTCGCGTGAGGCGGGCATGGATGCGCACCTGAGTAAACCCGTGAGCTCGCAGGAGCTCGTTGAGGCGCTTGCGCACATAGCCGCCGACGCTTCATAAGCATATGGCCCGGTTCCAAGGTGGGTTGGAACCGGGCCATATTGTTATTGATGAGGCCTGCTTTTGGAGCTTACTTCTCCTGAATCTGCTTGCCGCAAAGATGCTCAATCGTAATCTCGTAGAGCTGGACGCCCTTAATGTCCTTGGCGATTTCCTCTTCGACTTCTTCGGCAGAAGGGTAGTACTTAAGGGCGAGCTGGCGGACTTTATCCTCGATAAACGCGGGGGTGTCATTCGCCAGGCGACAGCGGCCAAAGACCACGGTGCTCATTACGTAGGGAGCCCAGTCACCGTCCTGGTACCACTCGTTGCCGTAAACGGTAAAGCAGACTTTGTCATCGCGCTTGAGTGAATCGACCTTGTGGCCGGCCTTGGCGCCATGGAAATAAATCTTGTCGTGCTCGGTGTCAAAGAAGTAGTTGACGGGAATGGCGTACGGGTAGCCATCGTCGCCGTTGACGGCAAAGACGCCGCGCTTGCAGGTAGCGAGCAGTTCGCGCGCTTCCTCGTCGGTGATGGCGCGTTTCTTTCGACGTAAGGGCCTAAACATCGTTGGCGTCCTTTCTGCTGCGTATGGTTGTTGAGCACAAACTATAGCGAAACGGAGCCGTTTTTCTTGATGCGGGCGAGTATGTTTTTGAGCTTGTTAAAATCCAGCGGTTTGGACAGATGGGCGTTCATGCCGGCGTCGTGTGCCGCCTTGGCGTCCTCGGCAAAGGCATTGGCGGTGAGCGCGATGATGGGAATGTCGGCTGCATCGACCTTCTCGCTCAGGCGAATCGCGCGGGTTGCCTCATAGCCGTCCATGTCCGGCATCATAATGTCCATCAGAATGGCATCGAAGCTGCCGGCGGGACGGCCAACGTATAGGTCGACCGCTTCGTTGCCATCGGCGGCGCGAGTTACGACAATGCCTTCGCTTTCGAGCAGCGCCTGGGCAATCTCGGCATTGAGCTCGTTATCTTCTGCCAAAAGAACGTTCATGCCGGCAAGCGAGCAGCTGTCTGCTTGCTCGTCCGCGCGTTCTCTTGCCTGAGGGTCTTTGTCGATATCGAGCGGAATCTGGACGTTGAACGTACTCCCCACGCCAACCTCACTCGAAATCTCAATCGTGCCGCCCATCAGTTCAATAAGCGACTTGACGATTGGCATGCCCATGCCGGTTCCTTGGAACTTGCTGCGCGCATCGTCACCTTCTTGGGCAAACGGCTCATAGATATGCTTTAAAAACTTGGGAGTCATACCAATGCCGGTATCCGAAACGCTAAAGCAAAAGAGAGCGCGCCCGTTATCGAGTGGCTTGGTCTTTGAGCTAAAGGTGACGGAGCCGCCGTGCTTGTTGTACTTAATGCTGTTGTCTAACAGGTTGATCATGATCTGTCGGATATGGGTGGGACTGCCGACCATGTATGGCCCCGTGGCGTACGGCAGACTATTGTCCTGCATTGTGATGCCGTTACTGGACGCGCGGAGCTTGCACAGCACCAGTGTATCGTCACAGAGCTCTTTGAGGTTAAAAGGCGTATGCTCCAGTGTTAGCTTGCGGTCTTCGATTTTGCCCATCTCGAGGATGTCGTTGATTAGCGAGAGCAGGTGATTGGCGGCAACGCGCGCCTTGGCACGGCTCTCGCGGGCGACCTGGATATCGCCTTCCTTCAATTCCTCGATCTCGATAAGGCCCAGGATACCGTTGAGCTGCGTACGGATGTCGTGGCTCATGCGCGTGAGGAATGCCGTCTTGGCGGCGTTGGCGGCATCGGCTTTTTTGCGCTCGGTTCGAGCGCGCACGAGTGCCCAGATGAGCAGGACGATGCCGACCGACAACATACCGATGAGGGCAGCTGCAACGGCGGCACGGTTGCGATAAAGGAATTGAAGCGTGTTGGATTCCTGGGCCGTGTACGACGTGGAGGAGTAATTGCTTGCGGAGAGCGATTCTCCGGCATTGATGATGCCCTTGTTGATGATTCCCAGCAGCTCGGGCCTTCCGCGCGAAATCCAGCACGAGAGCTCGCAGGTGTCAGGGAGCTCGGCCGTCTCGCAGTTCTCGAGATCATAACGGTCGCCGATGGTTTTTACGCGTGAACTGGGGGCGAGGATGCAGTGCACCGTTCCCTTCCTGAGGGCGTCGAACGCTTCATCGTCGGATTGGCATTCGGTCACGGTCGCTGTGGGGAACAGACTTTCGAGTACATTTCGGTTGATAAACGATGATTTGGTACAGGCGATGTTCTGAAGGTCTTTGTTCAGGTTGCTTCCGGTGTGGATGGCGGTGAGGGATGTGGTCCCCAACGATATCGACTGCACAACGCCTGATTGCTCGGCAAACCAGTAATCTCGGTATACCGGCAGCGCAACGTCGATGCTTCCCTTTGACAGGGCCTTTGACATCATCTTGTAGTTATCAAAGGCGACGGTTTTGACCGTAATGCCAAATTTATCGTGCAACGTCGTCGCAAGCGATGCGAGCGAACCTTCCATTTTGCCGTCTTCGTCTTCGTTGCAGTAGGGGAGTTTGCCCGTAATGTAGCCGAGCGTGATGGTGTTGTCATTTGCTTCGAGCCAGGAACGTTCGGGGCCGTTGAGCGATGATGAACCGCTGTTTTGGGCCGAGTAGTTAGATTTGACTTCGTCGATATAGCGTGGGTTGACGCGGGCGATTGCCGACATGGCGGCATTGATGTCGTCCCTTAGGTCGGGGCGGCTTTTGGGGACGGCAAAGTAGTAGTCGCTCGAACCAACGTAGAACATGGGTGACGCATCGGGCGACGAGAGCGTGTCGTTCATGATGATGGCGTCGACCTCGCCGTTTGTGAGCGCGCCAAAGAGGGCGCCGCCAGTGTCGATTTCTTTATAGGTGCAGGTAATGCCTTCGTTGGCGAGCCACTGCTGGCCAACGAAGGTTTGCATAACGTCGGGGTTGTAGCCGATGGTAAGGCCTTGGAGCGCTTGGGGGTCGCCCTTGGCCAGATCGTCGCGATCGGGCTTGGCGTAGATGTAGTAGCGCTCGGTGCCCTCGGGGTTCGAGGAAAAGAGCAGCTTTTGGGCGCGTTCCTCGGAGTAGGAGATGTTGGGCATGAGGTCGATCTCGCCTGCCTCGAGCATGTCCATAAGCTCGGTGAAGGTGCCGGAGACGTATTCGTACCGCCAGCCGGGCGTGTAGTACGACAGGGTCTGGAGGTACTCGTAGCCCCATCCCGAAAGACGCTCCCCGGGGGTGCCGTTCTGGAAGCCTTCGCTGTTGACGAGCCAACCAACGCGGACCGTCTTGACTGGCTGACTAGAGTCATCGGCAAAAGCCTGGGCAGGCGCGATAGAACTCAGCACGACAAGCGCGGCAAGTACAACGGCCAGGGCGCGATATATAACTGAACGAAGGACAGTGGCGGCTCTCACATACAATCCTAACGAATCGAGACATTACCGCATAAGGATACCAGCTCAACCTGCCCAGTCGGCAGCTGGTAGTCATTGGGGACGTTCTTAAACGACTAGTCATTGGGGACGTTCTTGTTTGACTAGTCATTTAAGAACGTCCCCAATGACTAGTTCCGTTTGCGGGGGAGGCGTGGGACAATACCGAGCGAACGTGATTGGGCGTCTGGGAAAAGGGGTCGCGATGAAAAAGCTCAAGACGCTTGCTGACGTGTTGCGCCAAGCGGGCTTCGTGCGCATTACGGAGCTGTTCCTCGTCTTCTATCTGCTGTGCTCGACGGCCGTCTGGCTGTCCGAGCCCACGACCCTCACGTTTGGCGATGGCCTGTGGTTTAGCTTTGAGACGGTCTCGACCATCGGCTTTGGTGACATTCCGGCCGAGACACCGGTTGCCCGCGCCATTACCGTCATTCTGAGCGTCATCAGCATCTTCTACATCGCCATGCTCACGGGCGTGGCGGTGAACTACTGCAATACGCTTATCAAGATGCGTCAAAAGGACACCATGGCACGCTTTATGGATGATCTGGAGCATTTGGAAGAGCTCGATCGCGACGAGCTTGCCGATCTTTCGCGTCGCGTGCGCGAGTATCGTCGACGCCAGCGCTAAGACGAACGTCGTGTGCCATAACAAGGGGGACCAAATATGAACATCACCGTGTACCTGGGTGCCAGTGCCGGCAATGACCCGGCGTTTCTGCCCGCGGTGCAGGAGCTGGGCAACTGGATTGGCGCCAACGGGCACGCGCTGGTATATGGCGGGTCCAAATCGGGCCTGATGGGTGCACTCGCCGATAGCGTACTCGAGGCGGGTGGACACGTGACGGGTGTTGAGCCGAGCTTTTTTATCGAGGCCGAGTTTCAACATGACGGTATCGATGACCTCATCGTGACGAGCGATATGGCGGAGCGCAAGGCCAAGATGATTGAGCTCGGCGATGCGTTCATCGCCTTTCCCGGTGGGACGGGCACGCTCGAGGAGATTGCCGAGGTCATGTCCGCGGTGTCGTTGGGGCACCTGAGTGCTCCATGCATCCTGTATAACCTGGACGGTTACTACAACGACCTCAAGGCGCTGCTCGAGCACATGATTGATAAGGGCCTATCGAGCCCGCGGCGCCAGCACGGCATCTACTTTGCCGACGATTTGCGCGAGATCGCCTCGATTATCAACGGATAAGTCTTGAGCCTGCCCCACTATGACTCCCAATGGTGCCGTTTGCGGCGCAGATGGTTGGCTTGTCTGGGCCACGCTCGCTCTACAATAAAACGTATCTATGTCGACTTTGACCGCGGGAGGACCCGATGGATAACCTTGCCAAACCCACGAACCGAGCGCTGTTTTTGGTCAGCGTTGCCGTGACCGGTGCGTTCGCAGGTGCCGCGGTCTGGCTGTTCTTTTTTGCGATGGAGCACGGTATCGACTATCTATGGACCGAGATTCCGCACGCGCTGGGCGTCTCTTCGCCCGAGCTTGCCAGCGGCCCGTTTGGCTTTCTGCCGTACCCGTTTTTTGTCTGCCTGCTGGGCGGCCTGTTAATCGGTCTGTACGAAAAGATGACAGGCACCAAGACCGATGACCTCAACCAGGTAATGGCTAAGGTTAAGCAAGACGGGCGCTACCCGTACGACAACCTGGGCAAGCTTTCGCTCGCGGCATTGCTGCCGCTGCTGTTTGGCGGAAGCATTGGACCGGAGGCCGGCCTGACCGGCGTTATCGCTGGTCTGTGCAGCTGGGTCGGCGACCGCATGCGTCGCTTTGGTGCCGAGTTTAGGGAGCTTACGCTGTTGGGCACTCAGGCCGCGCTGACGGCGCTCTTTACCGCGCCCGTCTTTGGCTTTGTGGCACCGCTTGCCGGTAGCGCCGACGACCAGGGCGAAGACGCCGACGATGAGTCCACGTCCGACGAGATCACCATCAAGCTGCCCAAGGCGCAAAAGACGGTGGTCTACGGCATTGCGATTGCCGGCGGTCTGGGCACCTACCTGCTGCTTGGCCAGCTTGTGGGCGGCGGCATGGGCATGCCCAGGTTCGAGTCCGCCGAGGTGGGCAACCTAGAGCTTACCTGGCTCATTCCGCTGGCGTTGGTTGGCACCGTTTGCGGCTGGCTGTACTTTGTCTCTGAGCATGCAAGCGAGGCACTGTCCCATGCAATAGGGGAGCGTCCTGTCGTCAAGGCCATGCTAGCCGGTCTGGCGCTCGCCATCTGTGGCACGGTCCTGCCCTATACCATGTTTGCCGGCGAGACCCAGGCCGACGTGCTCATGGAAACCTATCTGACCATTCCCGCCGGCGTGCTTATCGCGACCGGTCTTGTTAAGGCCATGCTGACGCCCGCCCTCATCAACCTTGGTTGGCGTGGCGGCCACTTCTTCCCGGTTATCTTCTCGGGTGTGAGCCTGGGCTACGGCCTTGCCATCCTCACCGGCGCCGATCCGGTCTTTTGCGTTGCCGTCTGCACAGCTTCGACGATGGGCGCCGTCATGCGTCAGCCGGTCATGGTCGTGGGCCTGCTGCTCATGTGCTTCCCGCTCAAGGGTATCGTCTGCATGATCATCGCCGCCGTTATCGCCGCCGGCATTCCGCTGCCCAAGCCGCTGCGCAAGTAGCACGGTTTTTCACGAGTCAATTCCAGGGGTACGAGATGATCCTGTACTTTAGCGCGACAGGGAACAGCGAGCATGTGGCGCGTCGCATTGCAGCGGCGACAAGCGACAAAGTTATGTCGATTGAGCGCTTTGATGCCGAGATCCTTCACCTTGCTGTGATGGAAGGCCCCTGTCGGCTGGGGTTTGTCGCCCCGGTATACGCCTGGGGCTTGCCGACGCCAATGATCGAGTTTTTGAAGACTGTCGACCTATCGGTTGCTGCCGGCACAAAGGGCGGCGAGCGCCCCCTATACGTTCTATGTTTCGACGTACGGTTCGACGACCGGTCAATCGGCCAAGTTTGCCCGCGACCTGCTGCACGAGCGTGGGCTCGAGTTAGATGCGGCGATGAGCGTCAAGATGCCCGATACCTGGACGCCTGTTTTCGATCTGTCTGACCCTCAAAAGGTTGAGGGTATCAATAGAGCTGCCGAGGCGCAGATTGATGCCGTGATCGAGGCGGTGCGGGCACGCCGCACGGGCAACATGATGCGCCATCGCGTGCCTCTGTTTGCATCGTGCGCGTATCACGCAATTGGGCTGCCGCGCATGCAACAGACGAGCAAGTTTGCCGTCGATGCCGATCGCTGCATCGGCTGCGGCCTGTGTGCCAAGCGCTGCCCCATGGCGGCGATTGAGATGCGCGACGGCCTTCCCGTCTGGACAAAGCCGGAGTGCGCAGCCTGCCTTCGTTGCCTGCACTGTTGTCCCAAATTTGCCATCTCGCACGGTAAGCGCACGGCATCCCACGGTCAGTACAGGCATCCCAAGCCAGGTGTGAGGATGTAGCGGCTGCTGGCCGCGCTACTTCCAAACTGCGAGCGCTGCAGTGCCCAGTACGATGAGGACGAGACCGATGGCGCTGCGTCGTGAGAGTTTTTCGTTGAATGCCAGGCGCGCAAATAGTACCGATACGACAATCGATAGTTTGTCGATCTGCACCACGACGCTCACCTGGCCTGTGGCGATGGCGTAGTAGCACAGTAGCCACGATGCGCCAGTCGCAATGCCCGATGCTGCGAGAAATACGAGTTCGCAGCGGTCTACGTGCACGGCTTGGCCCATCTTACCTTTAGCTGCCACGATTGCCCATGCCATAACCAGTACCACACAGGTACGGATTGCTGTGGCCAGGTTGGACTCGACGCCTTCGATGCCAGCCTTGGCAAGGATGGACGTGAGCGCTGCGAACACGGCGGCGCCGAGGGCGTAAGCGAGCCAGGTTCGGTCTTGCTGCTGCTCGGGTCCGGCAGACTGCTTCTTCTCGATCATTAAAAACGTGCCGAGGGTGATGACAGCGGTTCCCACGAGCTTAACCGCAAGGTTGCTCGTCTCGCCAAAAAGCACGATGGCGATCAGTGCAGCGAGTACGGTGCTCATCTTGTCGACCGGTGCGACCTTATTGACGTCTCCGATGCCCAACGCCTTAAAGTAACAGATCCACGAAGCACCGGTAGCGAGTCCCGAGAGGACGAGAAAGAGCCAAGATCTGGGTTCGATGCTGCCGATGGTTCCAATGGATCCAGAAATGCCCGCCATTGCCCAGGCGAAAACGAGCACCACGCAGGTGCGAATGGCCGTCGCGACATCGGAGTCGGTCTGCTTGATGCCGCATTTGGCCAGGACAGATGTGACGCCGGCAAAGAAAGCCGACACAAATGCTGAGACGACCCACGACACGGGTTGAGCGCCTCCTCAAAAAAGGCCACGCCAGATCTATGGCGCATGTCCAATGATACCGCGCTTGCCTATAGGTTGCGTGCCCGGTAGACCTTGGTGCTGATGGCGCAGCTGACAGCGCCAAGGACGACCGTTGCCAGCGCGGCAATTCCTGCGCACAGGAAGCCAAGAACGGAAGGATCGGGATTCGCCCCGGCAATCATCGACATGAGCTGGTTGCTGATGGGGTTGAATGAGTTTAGCGTGACCATGATAAGGCACATGTATGGAGCGTACAGACCAACGGATAGGCGTTGCGCCTTCATGTGTTCAAATCGAAAGAACAGAGGCAGTACCAAAAACACCGCCATGAGGGAGAAAAGCATCGATATTGCCGAGGCGATTGCGGTCTCAAAGACGGTCTCTCCCGTGGAGGGGATACCCACGCTGTTTAAGATCGGGATGGCGACGATACTCAACAGCACGGCCGCGCACGTCATGATGACCGAGAAAATAGTGATGCACAGGTAGCGTGCGCTGACGATGTCTTTGCGTGAGATGGGCAGCGTTGCCCGATAGCGCTCCCATCCGTTTTGGTTGTCGAGCCCGGCCAGCGACGTCATGGCCATGATAGGCGACATGGCACTGATCGCGAAGGCGCCGGCGGCGCTCATATCGGAATCACCATTCGATGCCCTGACGGCGGTCAGCACAACGAAGATGAACAGGCCGACACCTGCGATGCTCGGGACGAGCGTGCGAACGATGGCAAGCTCGGACATAATGGCGCGTTTCATTTCGAAGCCCCTTTCAGCATGAGGCGAAGATAGTCATCAATGGTTGCCCGATCGCAGGGAATCTCGGGGAAGGCCTCGAGCGTTTCGCGACGGTTGGGCACGAGCACGTCCACGCTATAGGCGTGGTGGACGGCACGGGCGCCTTCGACGCAAGCCATAAGCTCGGCGGCCTGTGCTTGGGTGCAGTGGGCGATGCCGGCTCGGTCGGTAATGTCCTCGCGCGGCAGGTCAAAAATAATCGAGCCGTTATCGATGCAGATGACGCGGTCGGCGGCGCGATCGAGGTCGGACGTAATGTGGCTCGAGAGCAGCACGCTGTGCTGACCGTCGGCGACAAAGGCAAGCAGCTCATCGAGCAGTTCCTCGCGTGCCATGGGATCGAGGCCTGCGGTGGCTTCGTCCAAAACGAGCAGCTTGGCATTGTGGCTGAGCGCACAGGCAAGCTGCAGTTTCATGCCCATGCCGCGGGAGAGGTCCTTGACTTTTGTCTTAGGATCGAGGCCAAATCGGTTGATGATCCCGGGAACGTTTCGCGGTCCCAAGTGGGGTACGCCGGGCCTACGAGCGACTCGATCTGGCCCACCTTGAGCGTGGAGGGGAAGGGGCACGTGTCCAGGACAAGGCCGACGCGGGAGCGTAGATGGCGCTGCGTCTCATCGGGCGCGTCGGCGCCGCAGCGCTGCCCAAACAGGTGCACCTCGCCGGCATCGAGCTTTATAAGCCCGAGAGCAGCTCGAATCGTCGTTGTTTTGCCAGCACCGTTGGCACCAACAAAGCCGACGATCTGGCCAGGCTCCACGGCAAGCGTGACGTCGCGCAGCGAAAAGCGGTCGCTTACAGTGCGTGAGATGCCTTTGAGTTCAAGCAAGTTTTGCATGGTATAGCCTTTCTTGCAGATGGCTACTGCATGGTTTCGGGGGCTACCAGGTCGAGCATCTCGTGCAGCTTGTCGCGCGTGACGCCCAAGGCTTCGGCTTGGCTTGCCGCTTTCGCAAGCAGCTCTTCGATATGGCAGAGCTGGTTTTCACGCAAGAGCTCCTGGTTGCCCTCGGCGACAAAACAGCCCTTGCCCTGCACGGTGCAGATAAACCCGAGCTGCTCCAGGTCGGCGTAGGCACGCTTGGTGGTGATGACGCTCACGCCAAGATCGCTCGCGAGTGTACGGATGCTGGGGAGTTTGGCTCCCGCAGCGAGCGTGCCCGAAAGGATCTGAGCTTTGACTTGCGAGGCTATTTGCTCGTAGATGGGTTTGTCGCTCGAATTGGATAGGATGATGTCCACAGCGGCTTCTTAGCTGTTGGGCTACACGTGTATATAACCGGTAAGCACAGTATATATACACTATGCACAGTTATGCAAGAGGCAAATATGGATTGTCCGCTCGTTCATTCATCTCAATCTGTAACATCTGGAACCGATTTGGACGGCTACCTGTTACAGATTGAGATTTTGCTGGCGGGCCCCACCTGGTTGTCTAAATCTGTAACAGGTAGAGGTTCAAAAACCGTCTAGATGTTACAGATCGAGATAAACTGCTGCGGAGTGTCGCCATCGACTGCCAACCAGGCCCCAACTGATGAATTTGTCCTGATAGGCGCTCTAAAACGGAATTTCGCGGCTACAATAGTGCGGTTACAACGACGTAATGCACTCAATGCAAGAAAGGATCCGCATGGCAAGCCTGTCGGATGAAATCTCGTCGCGCCGCACATTCGCGATCATCAGCCACCCGGACGCCGGTAAGACCACGCTTACCGAGAAGCTGCTGCTCTATACCGGCAGCATCCAGACCGCCGGCTCGGTCAAGGGCAAGAGCTCGGCCAAGCATGCCGTCTCGGACTGGATGGACATCGAGAAGGAGCGCGGTATTTCCGTTACCTCCTCGGTCCTGCAGTTCACCTATAACGGCGCCTGCGTCAATATCCTCGATACCCCCGGCCACCAGGACTTCTCGGAGGATACCTACCGTACCCTTATGGCCGCCGACGCCGCTGTCATGGTCATCGACGGCGCCAAGGGCGTCGAGGCCCAGACCAAAAAGCTCTTTAAGGTCTGCACGCTGCGCCACATTCCCATCTTTACCTTTGTGAACAAGCTCGACCACGAGGCTCGCGACCCGTTTGAGCTCATGGAAGAGATCGAGAACGTCCTGGGCATCAATACGTATCCCATGAACTGGCCGATCGGCAGCGGCCGCAACTTCCGCGGCGTGTTCGATCGTCAGACCCGTCGCGTTATCGCCTTTGAGGGCGATGGCCACGCCAACGCCACCAAGAAGGTCGCCGAGGTTGAGGCCGAGCTGGGCGACCCCGCCATGAATGAGCTCATCGGCGAGGAAAACCATAAGAACCTGATGGACGACATCGAGCTGCTTGATGGCGCCGGCGACGAGCTCGATTTGGATGCCGTGGCCTGCGGAAAGCTGAGCCCGGCGTTCTTTGGCTCGGCGCTCACCAACTTTGGCGTTGAGCCCTTCCTCAAGGAGTTCCTGCGTCTGGCCCCGACGCCGCGCGCCTATACCGATACGCTCACCGGCGAGCCGGTCGATCCCTGCCGCGACGACTTTAGTGGCTTTGTGTTTAAGATCCAGGCCAACATGGACAAGAACCACCGCGACCGCATCGCCTTTGTGCGCATTTGCTCGGGCAAGTTCGAGCGCGGCATGGACGCCTTCCACGTGCAGGGCAACCGCAAGCTCAAGCTTGCCACGGGTACGTCGATGATGGCCGATGACCGTGCCATCGTGGACGAGGCGTATGCGGGCGATATCGTGGGCCTATTCGATCCGGGTATCTTTAGCATCGGCGACACCGTGTGTTCCGGCAAGCGCCACGTGCAGTATCCGCAGATCCCGACGTTTGCCCCCGAGATGTTCGCTCGCATTACGCAGGTCGACACGCTTAAGCGCAAGCAGTTCGTCAAGGGCATGGAGGAGCTTGCCCAGGAGGGTGCCATCCAGATCTTCCGCGAACTGGGTGCCGGCATGGAGAGCGTCATTGTGGGCGTGGTCGGCGTGCTGCAGTTTGAGGTGCTCGAGCGTCGCCTCAAGGCCGAGTACCGTGTTGAGGTTCGTCGCCAGCCGCTGCCCTATACGGACATCCGTTGGATCCAGAATGACCCCGATACCATCGATATCCCGGCTCTTTCGCTCACGCGCGACACGCTGCGCGTCGAGGACATGCGCGGCGGTAAGCTGCTGCTGTTCACGAGCCCGTGGAACGTGGATTGGGCAACTGACCACAACCCCGACCTTATCCTGTCGGAGTTTGGCAACGTGGCCTTTTAACGCATCGGCGCGGTGGCCCTGCGGGGCTGCCGCGCCGGTTGCTTGCCTGATGCCGTGTGAGCGGCTATCATACCCACCGTCGTCTCAAGACCGGGGCGTCCGAGCAGTTCGGGTCCGATATCCTGCTCGTTAAACCTAAAACCAAAGGAGTACATAATGATCAAGAAGGTCATGGAGGACTACAAGGTTCTGTTGCGGAGCATTCCCGCGGCAACGGTTTCGCTGTTTTTCGTGAGCGTCATCATGATGAACCTGCTGGCCAACAAAGAGCTCATCAGCCTGCCGTATTTGGCGCTCGACTGTGGCTTTGTGGTGAGCTGGGTTTCGTTTTTGTGCCAGGACATGATCTGCAAGCGCTTTGGCGCCAAGGCATCCATCAAAATCTCTATCCTCGCGCTGCTGGTCAATCTGGCCGTGAGTCTGTGCTTTTGGGCATGCTCGCTCACGCCCGGCATGTGGGGCGCCTACTACGACACGGGCATGATCGAGGTCAACACTGCCCTTAACGCCACCATCGGCGGCACCTGGTACGTGGTGCTGGGCTCTTCGCTGGCAATGCTCGTTTCTGCCGTGGTTAACTCCACGCTCAACCAGTCGCTCGGCCGTATGCTCAAAAAGAATAACTTTGCGAGCTTTGCCTTCCGCTCCTATGTGTCCACGGGTGTTGGCCAGTTTATCGACAACTTGGTCTTTGCCATTGTGGTGAGCCACACGTTCTTTGGTTGGACCTGGGTGCAGGTCCTTATGTGCTCGCTGACCGGCGCTGTTGCCGAGCTGCTGTGCGAGGTCTTCCTGAGCCCCGTGGGCTACAAGGTCGTGCGCGGCTGGGAGCGCGAGAATGTGGGTTCCGAGTACCTCGAGCGCCACGCAACCGCCTAAGGAGCAAGTATGCGGGTTTTGATCACGGGCGCTTCGGGCGGTATCGGAGCCGCATGCGTGCAGCGCTTTTTGGACGAGGGCCACGAGGTCGTGGGCTTTGATCTGCTGCCGGCGGCAATCGAACACGAGCGCTACCGCCATCTAATTGTTGATGTCCGCGAACCGGGCTCGTTTCCAGGCGACCTTGAACCCCAAGTGATCGTGAACGTTGCCGGTACGCAGGATTCGGCCGACGATATCGCCGCCAACCTGTGTGGCACCATCAACGTGACCGAGCGCTATGCCTTTGTGGGGGAGGGGCTTGCCGCCAAGCCGGCGCCGGCTATCAAATCCGTGGTCAATGTGGGGTCGGCGAGTGGGCATACGGGATCGGAGTTTCCCGCCTATGCCGCCAGCAAGGGCGGCGTTATCGCCTACACCAAGAACCTTGCAAACCGTCTGGCGCCGCAGGCCATCGCCAACAGTGTGGACCCGGGCGGCGTTATCACGCCGCTCAACCGGTGCGTGATGGAAGACGAACACCTGTGGAACCAGATTATGGAGCTCACACCGCTTAAGCGCTGGGCCACCGCCCAAGAGATCGCCGAGTGGATCTACTTTGTGGGCGTGACCAACCGGTTTATGACCGGACAGAGTCTGTTGATCGATGGCGGCGAGGCCGGCCGCACACAATTTATTTGGCCCGAGTAGTAAAACGCGCCCGATGGAAAGCCGTCGGGCGCGTTTTTGATGTATCGATTTTTAGCCGAGGCAAGTCCAGTTGACGGGGGTCGAGCCGTGCTGTTCGAGTAGCCGATTGGCTGCCGAGAAGGGGCGCGACCCCATAAAAGCGGGGAGTTCTGCCGTGGCACGGTTGGCCGAAAGCGGCGAGGGGTGCGTGGAGGCCAGACAGAACTTGTCGGTTGCCTTGCCCGCGCCAGTCGCGGCGAGCTTACCTTCGACCATCTGCTGGGCAAAGCGGCCCCATGCCAAAAAGACTACCGACTGGGGCAGCTGACAGCAGCGTTCGATAACGTAGTCGGTGAGCGTGCTCCAGCCCAGTTTGGCGTGCGAGTTGGCGGCATGCTCGCGCACGGTGAGCGTAGTGTTAAGGAGTAGGACGCCCTGCTGTGCCCATGGGGTTAGGTCTCCCGTGGCGGGAATGGGGCAGCCCAGATCGGCATTGAGTTCCTTGTAGATGTTGCGCAGGCTCGGCGGCAACTTGGTTTGCGTCGCGGGGACCGAGAACGACAGCCCCATTGCCTGGTTGGGCCCGTGATAAGGGTCTTGACCCAAGATGACAACTTTGACCTGGTCGGCCGGCGTGTAAGCGAGGGCATTGAGGATGTCGTCTTGTGCCGGGTAGATAGTCTGCTCGGTACGCAAAAGGGCGATGCGCTCGAGCAGCTGGTTCGTAGTGTCACGTACCGGCTGCGGCGCATCGCCCAGCCAAGTTGTTATGTTGCGGTCGCGAGTTGCGGTGTCCATGGGACTCCTTTATTGCAGATGCTCTGTTGGCATCTATTGTAAAGGCGCACCGGTTGCCTTTATGCCGCGGCTGCATAAGGAGTGGGATCTACGAGACGTGCTCGGGCGCTCCTGCCATGCGAGTCTGTCCATGCGCGCGAAGGCGCGGAAGCTCGACGGTTGCCACCATGACCCCGGTTAGGATGAGGGCGGCGCCAAAGAAGGCGATGGGGCTCAGGACCTCGCCAACCAAGAAGAACGAAAAGACAGCGGAGCAGACCGGCTCGAGCGAGAAGGCAAAGCCGGTGGTCTCGGCGGGCACGTGGGGCTGCACGAGCGTCTGGGTGATAAAGCCATAGGCAGAGCAGATGAGTGCGAGGGCAACGACAACGACGATCTCGCTGGGCGTACTGGGAAGTGTGAAACCGCCAAAGACGCATGCGGCGATGCCCGAGAACAAGCCGCCGAAGCCCAGCTGCCAAACGCCCAGAGCAAGCGGGTTGACATCTTCGACAAAGCGCTTCGCCACAATGATATGGCCGGCATAGACAAAGGCGGAGAGCAGCATGATGGTCGCGCCGGGATTCAGGCTGGTGAAGTCGGCGCCCGAGAGCAGCAGCATGCCGCAGGTGACGATGGCGGTGCCGATGAGCACTTTGCGCTCGGGGGCACGACGCAGCAGGGCGGCGTTGGCAAACGGCACGATCACGACCGTCAGGCTCTGCAAAAAGCCGGCGGTGGAGGCGGAGGTGAGGCTGGAGCCCAGGCACATGCAGGTGAGCTCGGTTGCCATAATGGCGCCGATGATGGCGGCGCGGACCATAAGGTCACGGTTGATGCGCAACGCGTGCTTGTGGAAGAGCAGCAGGCAAGCCGCAAAGGCGATGATGCAGCGTAGCGCGACGATACTCGTGGCGTTCATGCTGTCCATGCCGATCTTCATGAGGGGATACGAAAAGCCCCATGCGACGGGAACGGAAAATGAGAGCGCGATTGCTTTTTTGCGATCCATGGGACTCCTTTTGTTACAGAACGGTTTCGTACAAAGGATTCTGCTCCCAGATGTGGATGTAGTAAAGCGAATGTATCTTCAGTATGATTAAGAAACGCTAAAGTTGGTGCGAAAAGCGCTGGCAAAACGTTTTACGGCTGCATTGATGTGGAGGCACGATGGCATCGCGGTATCAGATTGTTTGTATGGTGGTCGATCGCGGCAGTCTTAAGGGTGCGGCCGACGAGTTGGGCTATACGCAAAGTGCGGTGAGCCAGGCCGTCAAGGCGCTCGAGCGCGAGCTGGGCACCACGCTTATCGAGCGCGGAAAGCAGGGCGTCTCGCTTACGCGCGACGGCAAACAGTACCTGCCGTATCTGCGCCAAATCGTAACTGCCGAGGCCGAGCTCGAGGGCAAGCGCCAGGAGCTGCTGGGGCTTTCGTCGACAGATATTCGCATCGCGACGTTTACCAACGTGAGTCGTACCGTGCTGCCGCGCGTGATCCGCGATTTTGGTGCGCTGCACCCGGGCGTACGCTTCACCCTCAAGCAGGGCGATTACACGCGCAACGCCCAGTGGGTGCACGATGGCGTGGTTGACTTTTGCTTTACAGCACGTGGATTTACCGCTGGGCTCGAGAAGCGCGTGGTCTATCACGACGAGTTGGTGGCGCTGTTGCCGGCCGCGCATCCGCTGGCGGCAAAGGAAAAGGTGACGCTCGCCGACCTGGCGTCCGAGCCGTTTGTGCTGCTGGATGAGGGCGAACAGAGCCTGGTGCTCGATGCATTTGCGGCGCATGGGCTGTCGCCGCATGTGACGAGCGAGGTCACCGACGACTACACCATCATGGCGATGGTGGAGGAGGGCCTGGGCGTGAGTATGCTCTACCGTCGTACTGTGGAGGGAATGCGAGCCGATATTCGCGTGCGTCCCATCGTGCATGCCCCCTCGCGCGACGTGGTGGCCGCCTGGCGCAGCTGGGACACCATGCCCATCGCCACGAGGCGCTTTATCGACTATATGAGCTCGCATATTGTCAATTAATGACTGGCGTAGCGTTGAGTGCGGTGTTTAGCGGGCTGTCGCTTTGGCTTGGGTGGCGCGATAGGTGCGTGCCGGGTGGCAAAGTAGCACTGCCACGACCATAAAGAACGCCGTGGTGCCCAGGCTGATGGGGTAGACCATCATGATGTTCGCAAAGGTACGGAAGTGCGGGAACACGCAGAACACCCAATAGAAGCGGATGCCGCAGACGCAGATCATGGTGATGAGGGCGGGTGTGAGCGAGATGCCAAAGCCGCGCAGGTAGCCTGACATGTTTTCGTAGAACATGCTAAAGGCGTACGCCGGGAAGATTGAGCACACGCGGATATAGCCAATCGAGACGATGTTGGGATCGCTGTTGAACAGCGATAGGATCTCGCGCCCCAGGCCGACAATAACGATAATCGTGGTGAGTGCAACGATACCGCCTTCGACCAGGCAGACCTTGAGCGTCTTGGTACAGCGGTCGATCTGGCGGGCACCGTGGTTTTGTCCCACAAAGGTGGTGCAGGCCTGGCTAAAGCTGTTGAGCAGGTTGTAGCACACGTACTCCAAGCTCATAGCGGCGCTCGATGCCGCCATGACCTCGGTGCCCAGACTGTTGATGGCGGATTGGATGATGATGTTGGCGACGGCAAAGACGGCGCTTTGGATGCCGGCGGGCAGGCCGATCTTGATGATGCGCTTGAGGGCGACGGGGTCGATAGCCAGGTCGCGTAGGGTGACGCGGACAACGGAGTCGGTCTTGAGCAGGCGGATAAAGAGCGTAGCGGCGCTGACGGTGTAAGCGATGGCGGTGGCGATGGCGACGCCCGCGACGCCCCAGTGGAGTACAGGGACAAAGATGAGGTCCAGGCCAATGTTGAGGACGGTGGACACGGCAAGCGCCTGCAGCGGCATGCGGGTGATGCCGACGGAGCGGAAGATCGCGGCCTCAAAGTTGTAGAGCAAAATCGAGGGCATGCTGAGCAAAAAGACGCGTAGATAGAGTGAGGCGAGCGGCATGGTCTCGGCGGGAACGTTGAGCGCGGCGAGCATGGGCTCGGCAAAGATCTCGCCCAGAGCGATGACGACAAAGCCCACGAGTGCCATTAAAATCGAGGTATGGACGGCACGTTTGACCATGTTCTGACCGTTGCGGCCGATAGCGTTGGCGATGACCACGTTGGAGCCAAGCGACATGCCAATAAACAGGTTGAGCATAAGACTGGTAAGCGGAACATTGGAGCCGACCGCCGCCATGGCGAGGGTTCCCTGGTCGCCCGAGAAGTTACCGATGATGACCGTGGCGATGAGGTTCGACAGCTGCTCCAAGATGCTCGTGGCGGCCACGGGGAAGGCGAACAGGGGAATATTGCGCCACAGCGAGCCGGTGGTCATGTCAATGTGCTTAGATACGGTATCAGCCATACGCTCTCAATCTCTAACATGCTTTTTCGTGCTCATTTGCGCAGATGATGATACTCCTAATGCAACCAGTCGGCACTTAGGGACGTTCCTTTTCTGTCGGCAGCTGGGGACACTCCTTATCTCTTCTAACTAGTCATTCAAGAACGTCCCCAATGACTAGGTGGGGAAGGCGTGCGACAATGGTGGGCGTTGTGTTGTTCGCGCTAAGGAGTTGCCATGTTGTTGTGTCCCGTTTGCCATGAGCCTTTGGTGGACAATGAGCGCGGTGCTGCATGCGCGGGCGGACACCGGTTTGACCGTGCTCGCGAGGGCTATCTATATCTACTGCGCTCGTCCAAGAGCGGCGACTCCATGGGTGATCCCAAGTCGCAGGCACGCAGCCGTCGTGACTTTTTGAACCGTGGTTACTATGCGCCGTTGCGCGATGCGATGGTCGAGCTCGTGCGCGAGCGGGTGTCTGGGCGTGCAGCATCTGCGAACGGCCCCATGACGCTGCTCGATATTTGCTGCGGCGAGGGCTACTACACCAGCGCCATGGGCGCGGTGCCGGGCGTGGACGCTTACGGGTTCGACTTGGGCAAAGAGATGGTGCGCCTGGCCGCCAAGCGCGGCGATGCGACCTATTTTGTGGCCAATATGAAGGATATCCCCGTGGCCGATGGCGCCTTCGATATGGTGACCGAGCTCTTTGCTCCCTTTAACGAGCGCGAATTTGCCCGCGTGCTGGCGCCCGAGGGCTCGCTCTACACCGTGGTGCCGGGCGCCCGTCATCTCTTTGGGCTCAAGGAGGTGCTCTACGACACGCCGTACCTTAACGATGAGAAGCTGCTGCAGACCACCGAGCTCGAGTTGGTCGGAACGCAGCGGGTATCTGCGAATATTACGCTCCAGACGCAGGCCGACATCGAAGCGGTGTTCCAGATGACGCCGTACTACTATCGCACGCGCCCTGCCGACAAAGAGCGCCTGGCAAACTTGGACACCCTTCAAACCGACATCGACTTCATCATCGCCGAGTACCGCCACTAACCTACCAAAAAGGGACAGGTTTGTTTTGGTAGGTTTTGTCTGGGCAAACGTAAAGGGCCGACCGCGGAGATGCGCGATCGGCCCTTTTTAGTTGCTTGGCTGCAGAGCTTATGAGAAGCGAGCGCTTACAGGCGGTCCTTGTTCTCGGCCTTAACGGCGTGCGCCTGCTGAACAAAGAACAGGTCGTACACCACGATGACAAAGGCGACGATATTGACGGAGCTGCCGCCGAGCGCGGGAAGCGTGAGCGCGGCCTGGAGGAGCGCGGCTGCCGCGGCGACGATGCCGAGCTTAAACGCGCCATCCACCTGCGAAGGCTTGTTGGCGCCCTTGATACCCGCAACACCTGCGGCAAGGTCGACAAGGCCCTTAACAATCACCACAACAGCGGCGAGCGTGGCGTTCGATCCGTAAGCGGATCCAAAATTGCCGGTAACAATGCCGGCAATTCCGATGACGAGGCTGGCGATGCCCAGAACAAAATAAATCAGGGCAAGGATTTTGAGTGTCTTGCGAGCAGCGCTCATAGCTGGTCCTTTCGATGCGGGCGCGGAGAATCTGTCGCGCCCAGGTTACGGCACATATCGTGAAGCACATTGTAGTTCAACGGGACGATGCATGCGTTTGAAAGCGTCTCTTGCCTGTACGGTCCAACCTTTCAAAAAGGAAAGCTGGACGTAAGCCAAATCGATGGCAGCTCATGTGCGGCGCTGCGATGATGAGGCCGTAACAAGGAGCTGGTCTCAAGGAGGAGTCATGATGTACGGAGCAGGGCAAGTACGAGAGCCGCGGTCGCTGGGAAGGCGCATGAGCGATTCTGTGATCGCTGCCGTGTGCACGGGGTTGATGGCGGTGCTTTGCATTGGGATGCTGTGGGCCATGTCGCATGTGGGACAATAGCGGATGGTTGGGCGCTGGCATAAACGGCGCCCCGCGTATTCGTTTGTTTGTTAAGGAGTGTCCATGGGCGTCGTCGATCCCTTTTCTGTTGCTCGAGCCGCGGGGCTTGAGCTGATCGGGAAGTCCGAGGGCCTCACGCTCACCGACGGCACGATGGAGCTGCGTGCCGATTTTGGCCGCATGCTTCCGCGGCTCAAACAGGGCCGTCTGCAGCAAGAGCTGTTGGTAAAGGCTGCGCGCGCAAAAGGCATCGAGCGCCCATGGGTGATTGATGCCACGGCAGGCTTTGGCGAGGATTCGCTGCTGCTGGCTGCCGCGGGCTTTACCGTCGATCTGTATGAGCAGGATTGCGTGATTGCGGCGCTCCTCAAGGATGCCTTGGATCGCGCGGCGGATGATCAGGTGCTTGCGGCTGCCGTGGCTCGCATGCGCCTTCATGCGGACGAGGACAGCATTGCCGGCCTTCGCCATACAGCTGGGCTGATCGAGCAGGACGAGCTCGCGGCTCCCGACGTGGTGTATCTGGACCCCATGTTTCCCGGGCGCACCAAAAGTGCGGCGGTCAAAAAGAAGTTCCAACTCTTGCACCATCTGGAACAGCCATGTACCGATGAGGAGTCGCTGGTCGAGGCGGCGCTTGCTGTGCATCCGCGCAAGGTCGTTATCAAGCGGCCGGTGAAGGGCCCGCTGCTTGCCGGCGTTAAGCCGAGCTATCAACTTGCGGGCAAGGCCGTTCGTTACGATGTTTTGGTGCCGCCGCGTCCGTAGCTTGCGTGCGATGGCTGGCACTCCGTCAGTGCCGTGCCGATGCGGCGCCTATTTCCAAGGGTGCGACGTCAGGTGCCAGCCGCCGCAGTATTCGCATTTGTAGCAGGCCAGCCCGCGGCGTCCGCGGTTTTCGCAGTCAGCCATAACTGCCTCGGCCTCGGCGCGCGTGTCGTAACGGTTTTTGCGCTCGCACGATTTGTAGCGCCAGGCTTCATCGCGCTCGGCGTCCAGGGCGTTGCGGCGCTCGTCCTCGCGCGCAAACAGGTCGCTCATATCGCCGCCGGTAGCAGCGCCCAAAAACTCGCTTTTGGCCTTTGACCAGGCGGCTCGCTTTTTGCTTCCCATCTGCTTCGCGCCTCTCTCCAAACGCTGGTATCATTGCCCAACCAAAGTGATACCAATAAACGTGAGGTCGCCGCGTGATGATCAGAAAAACCCTCGATACCGACATTCCCGCTGTCATGGCTATCTATGACGCCGCCCGCGCCTTTATGCGCGCGCATGGCAACGCCACGCAGTGGCCCGAGGGCACGCCTTCGGCCGAGCAACTGGCTGCCGACATCGCCGCCGATGGCAGCTATGTGTGCGAAGTCGACGGCCGCGTGGTGGCGACGTTTGCCTTTTTACCGGGCCCGGACGAGTGCTATGACGTCATTGAGGACGGTCAATGGCGTAGCGACACTCCGTACGCCGTGCTGCACCGTGTGGCATCCGACGGTACCGCGCACGGTATCGCGGCCGCGATGTTTGCCTTTGCCAAGGAACGTGCCGATCACCTGCGTATCGACACACATCAAGACAACCTGCCCATGCAGGGCGCGAGTATTAAGGCGGGATTCGAGCGTGCCGGCGTCGTGTATGTGTCGGACGGTACGCCGCGTGTTGCGTTTGACTGGCTGCGCGAGGCATAAGAGCAAGGGCGCGCATCAACAATTCGTGCGAACGAAAATGGCCCCGGGTGGGGCTATTTTCGTTCGCTGCGCTGATTTAAAGCCGGCTTTCGCAAGGCGCGAACCTACGAAAATCGCCGCGCGGCAACGCGGGGCGATGAGCTCGGTCGGGGGATAGGGCCCGCTTCGCCCGCCGGCCCGTAAATTGTATCATCCAGTGTGGAGCGTGAACGCCCGTTGCCGCGTGCGGTGGGCTTGTAAATAAGAGGAGAGCCATGTCGAAGCAAGCGGTCGTTGGAATCTTGGCGCATGTCGATGCCGGCAAGACCACGTTGGCCGAGGCCATGCTGTTCAACGCGGGTCGCATTCGCAAGCGCGGTCGCGTGGACGATGGCGATTCGCATCTGGACACTAACACGATCGAGCGCGAGCGCGGCATTACGATTTTCTCGTCGCAGGCCGTGCTCGACCATGGCGATACCCGCGTCATGCTCGTGGATGCGCCGGGGCATGTCGATTTTTCTGCCGAGGCGGAGCGCACGTTGCGTGCGCTGGACTACGCGATTTTGGTTGTGGGTGCCAACGATGGCGTGCAGGGGCATACCGAAACCCTGTGGCGCCTGCTTGCGCGCTATGACATCCCGACGTTCATCTATATCAACAAAATCGATTTGGAGAATCCCGGCCGCGATGTTTTGCTGGCACAACTTGGGCAACGTCTTTCCGAGGGCTGTCTGGATGCCAACGAACTGCTGGCGGGCGGCGCCGTTCAGGAGGACGCTGCTGCGTTGGACGAGGCGGCGCTCGAGGAGTTTCTTGAGGCGGGTGAGCTTTCCGTCGCGACGCTGTCGCGCATGGTTGCCGAGCGCAAGCTCTTTCCCTGCTTTGCTGGCTCGGCACTCAAGGACCAGGGTGTGGAAGAGCTACTCGACGGCATATGCGCTTTGATGCTAGAGCGAACATGGCCTCAGGAGTTCGCCGCGCGTGTCTACCGCGTGAGTCGTGGAGACCGTGGCGAGCGTCTTACCTGGGTCAAGGTGACCGGCGGAACGCTGCATGCCAAACAGGTGATTAACGGACGTTCCGGCGCCGAGGCATGGGCGCAAAAGATCGACCAGGTGCGCATCTATAACGGCGAGAAGTATGAGCTTGCCCAGGAAGTTGCTGCTGGCGGTATTTGTGCCGTGACGGGCCTTGCGCACGTTCGCCCGGGGGACGCCCTGGGCGCAGAGCCCGCGGGCGATGCGCCCGTCATTGCGCCAGTCCTCACCTATACGGTGCTTCCGGGCGAACACGATGTCCATGCGGTGTTCAAAGCGCTGACTGAGTTGGCGGACGAAGATCCTATGCTCGGCGTAAGCTGGAATACTCATCTTGAGCAGATTCATTTGCAGTTGATGGGCGCTGTGCAACTCGAGGTTGTGCAGCGGGTGTTGGCCGATCGTTTTGGCCTTTCGATTGCGTTTGAGCCTGGCGGCATTCTCTATAAGGAGACTATTTCGCAGCCGGTCGAGGGCGTGGGCCACTTTGAGCCACTGCGCCACTACGCCGAGGTGCATCTACGTCTGGAGCCGTTGCCGGCGGGCTCGGGCGTGCAGTTTGGCACCGTGACCTCGACCGACGAGCTCGATCTTAACTGGCAACGTCTGGCGCTCACCAACGCCATGGAGCGCGATCACCTGGGCGTGCTGACCGGCTCGCCCATCACCGATGTGCGCATTACGCTCACAGGCGGCCGCGCGCATGCCAAACACACCGAGGGCGGCGATTTTCGCCAGGCCACGTACCGCGCGATTCGCCAGGGGCTCATGCAGGCGCGTGAGGCCGGCGCGGCCGTGTTGCTGGAGCCGTGGTACCACTTTGAGCTCGAGGTGCCGGGGGAGTGCGTGGGTCGGGCGCTCTCGGATGCCACACGCATGGGTGCCGAGTACGAGCCACCGACGATGACGGGTGACCGAGCGAAGCTTGTGGGTCGCGTGCCGGCATCCGAGGTGCAGGATTACGCGCTGGAGGTGGCTGCCTACACGAGTGGTCGTGGGCATCTGTACCTGGAGTTCGCCGGCTATGCGGCTTGCCATGATGCCGAGCGCGTCATCGAGGCGGCCGCCTACGAGCCCGAGGCCGATCTGTCCAACACGCCCGACTCGGTCTTTTGCTCTCACGGCGCTGGCTACACCGTCAAGTGGTACGACGTACCCGCCACGGCGCACGTAAAGATTGATCCCGCCACCTTCCGCCCCTGGCGAGCAGCAGACGCCGAGTTTTTCGGCCACATGTGACAAAGGGACAGCTCCTTTGTCACATGCTATTGGTATAACTCGGTATAAGTTGGTATAACTATTGCCAGGGTTTGCCAATCCGAGGAGGCCGACATGAATCCAAATCCCTTTAAGCCCACGGCTGGCAAGCGGCCTCCGATACTCATCGGCCGCGAGTCGGTCATCGAAGATTTTGAGGAAGGACTCGACAACGGCGCCGGAGCGCCGGGTAGGCTCATGCTCATTACGGGAAACCGCGGCTGCGGCAAAACGGTTCTCCTGCGGGAGCTGCAACGTCTAGCCAATGAGCGCGGATGGGCGGTTATCTCCGATTCCGCTTCGCTTGGCTTATGCGACCGCTTAGCCGACGCGCTACGCTCGAATAAACCCGTTGTGACGTCAATGGGGTTCGGGCCGTCGTTTGGCCGGATGTCGGTCGAGGCGGCGCGAGCAAAGGGCGAGACGTTACGAGGGCTGGTCAACGAGCGCCTCAAGAAGCTCGGTCCAGGCAAGGGCATACTGTTTGCGATTGACGAGGCGCAATCTGCATCTATCGAGGAACTGGCGGCACTTGCCGTCCTCTATCAGCAGGTGCTCGGAGATCAGGATGCTACGGGATTGCCCGATAGCGACCAGCGCGGTCTTGCGCTGGTGTTCGCTGGATTGCCCAGTATGGTTGATGACTTGCTCGAAGAGCCGAGCGTGACGTTTTTGCGCCGCGCCCAGCAGCGTACGCTGGGGGCGATTTCTTTGCCCAAGGTGCGCGATTCATATATCCAGACGGTCAAAGACGCTGGTCTTTACGTTGACGCGGAGACGGCGGACCTTGCGGCACGCAAGAGCATGGGGCATCCCTATATGGTTCAGCTGGTGGGCTATTACATGTGGCGCTCTGCTGTCCGCCGTAACTCGCAGGTCATTGAAAGGTGCGATGTCGAGGATGGCCATGCGGATGCCGTCTCCGAGTTCTACGAAGCGGTTGACGCGCCTCTGTATTACGGGTTGCGCAGTCCGCAGCGCCTCTTTATCGAGGCCATGGCGGTTGACGAGGGCAAGCCGACGCGCATGGCGGATATCATTGAGCGTTGCGAGCGTACCCAGAGCTGGGCGAGTAAATATCGCGCAAGCCTGATTCGCGAGCGCGTCATCGAGGCTGCTGGATACGGCCTCGTCCGGTTTACCGTGCCCATGCTGGGCGAGTACATTCGCAATCGAGTTTTATGGCATGAGTAGGGTGATAAAGGTGACGGAACAGAAGATGAGCCCGCAGGCTATCGAGGTGCGTGGCGCACGTGTCCATAACCTCAAGGACGTCGATATCGATATTCCGCTGGGAAAGCTCGTGGGTGTTGCCGGCGTGTCGGGTTCGGGCAAGAGTTCGCTGGCGCTGGGGGTTCTTTATGCCGAGGGCTCGCGTCGCTACTTGGAAGCACTTAGCACCTATACTCGACGTCGCCTGACGCAGGCCGAACACGCCCAGGTGGACGAGGTGCTGCACGTGCCGGCGGCGCTCGCGCTGCACCAGCGTCCGAGCGTGCCGGGCGTGCGATCGACCTTTGGTACCATGACCGAGCTCAACAACAGCCTGCGTCTGCTCTTTAGCCGCTGTGCCCATCACGTGTGCCCGCATTGCGGGGCGCGTGTGGAGCCAAGCCTCAACGTAGCGGCTGGCCTGTCGCTCACGTGTCCGACGTGCGGCCGCGAGTTCTACGCTCCGAGCGCCGAGGACCTTGCCTTTAACAGCGGCGGTGCATGCCCCACCTGTGGCGGCACCGGTGTCATGCGCGAGGTGGACGAGGCGAGCCTGGTGCCCGACGAGTCAAAGACCATCAACGAAGGTGCGGTGCTTCCCTGGGGTACGCTCATGTGGGATTTGATGAAGCAGGTCGCCGGCGAGATGGGCGTGCGCACCGACGTGCCGTTTAACCAGCTCACGCCTCAAGAGCGCGACATTGTGTTCCACGGTCCGGCGGTTAAGAAGCACATTCTCTACGTTCCCAAAAACGGCGAGGGCGCCACGCCGCTCGATTTCACCTATTACAACGCCGTCTATACCGTCGAGAATGCGCTCGCCAAGGTTAAGGACGATAAGGGGCTCAAACGCGTTGCGCGCTTTTTGCGCGAGGGGCCATGCCGCGACTGTGGTGGCACGCGTCTTTCCGAGGCTGCGCGCCAGCCCCAAGTGCGCGGTATCAATCTGGCGCAGGCCGCGGCCATGACGCTGGGCGAGGCGATTGAGTGGGTGCGCGGGGTGCCCGCATCCTTGCCGTCCGAGATGCGGCCCATGGCGACGGATATCTGCGATTCGTTTTTGAGTGTGGCCCGTCGCCTGGTCGACCTGGGTCTCGATTACCTTTCACTCGACCGCGCTGGTGCCACACTCTCCACGGGTGAGCGCCAGCGCGTGCAGCTTGCCCGCGTGGTGCGCAACCGGTCGACGGGCGTGCTTTATGTGCTGGACGAGCCTTCGATCGGCCTGCATCCTGCCAATGTCGACGGCTTGGTGGGCGTGATGCGCGATCTGGTGGATGACGGCAACACCGTGGTTGTTGTCGACCACGACACGCGCGTACTGGCGGAAGCCGACTATCTGGTCGAGATGGGCCCCGTTGCCGGAGCAGGCGGCGGCAATGTGATCGCCGCTGGTACGGTAGACGAGGTCGAACAATCGCAGGGCAGCCGTATCGCGCCGTTTTTGCGCGCAGAGCCCAAGCGTTTGCGCCCACAGGTGACTGACGACGAAATGTTCGACCAGGGACATATCCGCATGGCGACCGATACCATCCATACCGTCAAACCGCTCGAAGTCGATATCCCGCGCGGCCGCCTTGTCGTGGTAACGGGCGTTTCGGGTTCGGGTAAGACGACGCTCGTGCTCGAGACGCTCATCCCGGCGCTTAAGGCGCAGGCAGCTGGCGATCGCTTGCCACGCCATGTGCGCTGGATCGATGCCGAAGGCATTGCCCGCGCCAACCTGATTGACGCTACGCCCATTGGCGCCAATGTTCGCTCGACGGTGGCAACCTATGCCGACATCCATGACGAGCTGCGCCGCGCCTTTGCCCGTACGCCCGAAGCCAAGGCAGCCGGCTACAAGGCGGGCGCCTTTAGCTACAACACCGGCGCCTTGCGTTGCCCTACGTGCGATGGCACGGGTTCGATATCGCTCGACGTGCAGTTTTTGCCCGACGTCGAGATCGTCTGCCCGGCATGCCGCGGCTCTCGCTACGCGGAAGCCGCCTCGCATATCCATCGCGAGGGCAAGGACGGGAGCCTGCTTACGTTGCCGCAGCTCATGGACATGAGTGTGGATGAGGCCATCGACGCCACGGTGGGACTCAAGAAGGTTCAGGCGCGCTTGCAGACTTTGCACGACCTGGGCCTGGGTTATCTCACGCTTGGCGAGCCCACACCGGCGCTTTCGGGCGGTGAGGCACAGCGCCTTAAGCTCGCGAGCGAGATGGGTCGTGTGCAGGACGATGCCGTATTCGTATTCGACGAGCCCACGATCGGACTACATCCGCTCGATGTTCAGGTGTTGCTGAGCGTGTTCGACGGCCTTGTTGCCAAGGGCGCCACGGTTATCGTGATCGAACACGATCTCGACCTTATCCGCAATGCCGATTACGTGATCGACATGGGCCCGGGCGGCGGCGACACAGGCGGGCAAATCGTCTGCGCCGGTACGCCGGGTGACATCGCGGCCTGCCCCGCAAGCATCACCGGTCGCTACCTATAGACAATGAGGCAAAGGGACAGCCTCTTTGCCTCATTGATGCCTATTTCACGCATTGAGCCGCGAGATAGTCGCGGAAGAATGGCAATTCAAATGCGACGAGCCCTCGTCCTCGCTCCCCGATGATGCCGGCGTCTATCATGCGGCGTCGGTAGCGGGAGACCTGCTGCGGCGAACGCTTAAGGCGCTCGACAAGGTCAGCGGTGGTGGACTCTTCCTCGTCATCGAGCATGGCGATGAGGAATCGCTTGTCCTCTGCAGTGAGTTCCCGATAGGTTGCCGCGAGGATTCGGTCATCCATCTCGTCGCGCGCGATTTTGATTCCCAGGTCAAAGTCGCGTGACGAGATTTCCTTCGAATCGCTTGTGAGATCCCAGGCACGGTAGCCTACGAGTTGCAATAGGAAGGGAAAACCAGAGATCGAGCGAACGGCTCTATCGATTCCCTCAGCATCTGCCAGGCGATCGTTTTCCTGGATCGTGCGAATCAAGGCCTCGCGTACGTCATAGTCGGCAATGCGACCCAGATGATATTGTTGGGCGCGGCGAAGGAACGAGACCGTCTTGTGGTTCAGCAACGTCGAGACGTTGTTGGGAAGCCCCGCCATGAGCAGTGCGACGCGTTTTCCATCGGTCACAAAGTGCTGATACGTCGCTGCGAGCTGAATCATCTCGTCGAGTGTCGGGTCCACCTCGTCAACCGTGACGAGCAGACCGGTGCCCGCCTCGTTGAGCTGGTCGATGATGTCGCTCATGCGATAACGCCAGGTTGAGGCATCGTGAACGCGATTGACCTCGATGCTGCCGAGCGGTGCAATTCCGAGGCCGGTGACTTCGAAGTTCTTAGACGGGTCGATAAGATGGCCGGCAGCACGTTTCGCCCCGAACTCGATTTCCTCAAGCATTCCCGGGAGCGCGGTCGTCTTTACGGCTATCCAGCCGTGGGATTCCGCCCTTGTCGCGAGCGACGACATGAGAGCGGTTTTACCGGTTCCACGCGCGCCTGAGAAGATCGAGGTCAATTCTGGGCGCCTACGCTGGCTCAAGAAGGCACGGTCCAAATCCCGAATAATCTGTTGTCTGCCAGCGAGATGGGCAGGAACCTCGCCAAAACTGGGGGTAAACGGGTTCTCGAGATATTTCACAAGGCTCTCCTTTCACACCGCCGTTTAACTTCATTTTATTCTAGTTAATTCTGGTTAAAAGCAATGGTTCGTTATTTAGAGCATCAATGTGACAAATGAACAGTCCCTTTGTCACATTGATGCCAAAACCAGCTTGTCAAGAGCTAGAGGGTTTGAAAATCTGCCATTTCTACCCCGTCCCCTAATGGCAGGTTTGTTACATGCCCGGAAAGCCTGTTTGGCGCAGGGCTTCGTAGAGGACGATGGCGGCGCTGTTGGAGAGGTTGAGGGCGCTGATGCGGTAGTCGTCCGGGTTGACGAAGTTGCCGCAGATATCCTGCTGAAGAATGGCCTCGTGGCTGTCCTCGGTATGCCCCAGCGATTCCTCGTGAGCTTCCCAAGCCTCGGCGTTATCGAGTGAGTCGCAATCGCGCAGCATCGGGATGCGCTCGCAACGCTCGGGCGCCGCGGCAAGCAGTGGCTCGGGAATGCCCGAGCTCTCGCTGCCAAAGACCAAATAGTCGCCATCGCGGTAGGTACTCTGCGCATGGGTGCGGCGTGCCTTTTTGGTCAGCAGATGCAGGCGCTCGTCGGCGGGGGAGAGGCCGTTGCGCGCAAGGAAATCCTCCCATCCGGCATAGGTTGACACGTCCAAGTTTTGCCAGTAGCCCAGGCCGGCGCGACGCACCGTCTTGTCGTCGAGTGAAAACCCCAGCGGCTCCACCAGATGCAGGCGGGCGCCGGTGACCACGCAGGTGCGACCGATATTGCCCGTATTGGCCGGAATCTCGGGCGCATACAGCACAATGTTGAACATGAGTCTCCTTGGCTCAGAACGAAAAACCACCACGAAGGGGACAGGCACCTTCGTGGTGGTTTGGCGGTTACGTAGGCGGACAAATGCCCGCTTGGATAAACCTAGGCGCGGTGCCAGTCGGTCAGGCAGGCATCGAGGGAGGCGATGAGCGCGTCCTTGTCCATGTGACGGCCGATGATGCACAGGCTCGTCATGCGGTCGCCCGTCTCGTCGTCCCAAATCTGCATGATCTCGGGGTTCTCGTCGATGATCTTCTGCTTCTCGCCCTCGGGCGCCGAGTCAACGAACAAGCCGTTCTCCATCAGGCGCATCTGGTGGCCGGCCTGCTCAAACATGTAACACATGTCCGGATCGCCGGTCTGCCACAGCGGGCCCTTGACGCGAATGACCTCGTCGGGCCACTCCTGCTCAACAAAATCGGTGAACTTCTGCAGGTCAAACGGCTTGCGGCGCGAGTACACAAAGGTCTCGATGTCGTACTCGAGCACCTCGGGGTCGTCGTGCTCCTCGGGATGCTCCATGGCCTCGATCCAGGCGGCGGAGTTGTAGGCGCGCATAAAGTCGAAGCGGTCAGTGTCGAGCAGCTCCTCCATGGGGACCTCGCCGTTTTGGGCCTCGACGATCACGGCGTCTTTCTGCAGGCTGCGCACGATGGCCTTGAGCTCGGCGATCTGTTCGGGCGTCACGGTATCGGTCTTGTTGAGGATCAGCGTGGAGCAGAACTCGATCTGCTGGATGAGCAGGCTCTCGATGTCGTCCTCGTCGATATCCTCAGCCAGCAGGTCGCGACCGCCGTTGAACTCGTCGTACATGCGGGCACAGTCGACCACGGCCACGATGTTGTCGAGCGCGAGCTTGGGCTCGCCGCCCACCTTGGCCTCGTCGCAGAAGCTCGAGATGGTGTAGGCGATGGGGATAGGCTCGCAAATACCCGATGCCTCGATGATGATGTAATCGAAGTTGCCCGAATCGGCGATGCCCTGCAGCTGGTTGGCCAGGTCATCCGAAAGCGTGCAGCAGATGCAGCCGTTGGTAAGCGGGATGAGGTCATCGGTCTCGGAAAGGCCGCCGTCGGCGATAAGGCTGGCGTCGACGTTGATCTCGCCGATATCGTTGACAATCACGGCGGCGCGGATGCCGCCGTCGTTAGCGAGGATGTGGTTGAGCAGCGTGGTCTTGCCGGCACCGAGGTATCCGGTAAGCATGATGATCTTCACGGGTTTGTTGGGCATGTGCCCTCCTTTGTTAGACATGGCTTACAGTTGAATCTTATGCCAAACGCCTGCTCTTATACCCACGCGCCGGCAAATAACACAAGCTACTCCCAGGCTCCCCATACATCGGGGCAATAACCGACGGTGGCCTTTTTGCCGTTGCGCACGATGGGCTCGGCTAGAACCTGCTGGTTCTCGAGCAGCTTGTCGAAGCGCTGACTGGGGGTAAGGTGCTGGATGAGCGCGAGCGTCTCCTCGTCCTTGGTTTTGGGATTGAGCAGCTTGTCGATGCCGCCGACCGCCTGCATCACGCTCGTGAGCTCGCCCTTGCTCATCTCCTTTTCCTTAAGGTCAATAAACTGCACCTTAATGCGGCGCTCCTTAAAAAAGCGCTGCGCCTTCTTGGTATCGAAGGACTTTTTGGTGCCAAAAATCTGCACGTTCATGTATTTGTTCCGCCGTTCTACCTGATGAAGTTGGTCGTTGCTCGATCTGCCTCGGGTGCGTTGATGCCGGCGGCCTGTCCTGCCTCGATACAGCGAAGGAGCCAGGCCATGTTTTTGCCGATGTTGCGCATGGTGGCAAGGCCCTCGGCGTCCCCATTGGCGTCGCCGGGCACGCGACCAAACACGTTGTTCCAGTACGTGGAGGCAACCACGGGCATCTGGTTGATGGTGAAGTACTTGTTGAGTACGTCGAAGGTCGTCGACGTACCGCCGCGACGGGCGACGGCGATGGCAGCGCCCGGCTTGTGCGCAAAGGCCTTGCTGCCGGCATAGAAGGCGCGATCGAGGGCCGAAAGGATGCGGCCGCTGGGGTGCGCATAGTAGACAGGTGAGCCAAAAACAAAGCCATCTGCCTGCTCGGCGGCAGCGATGAGCTCGTTCACTACGTCATCGTCAAAGGTGCAGCGACCGCCAAGCTTGCCGCACTGGCCGCAACCGATGCAATCGCGAATGGGCTTGGCGCCCAGCTGAAACGCCTCGGTATCAATGCCTTCGGCATTGAGCTGCTCGGCGACCTCGGCGAGTGCGCGGGCGGTGTTGCCGTTTGCCTTGGGGCTGCCATTGACCAAAAGAACCTTCATCACAAACTCCCTCTGCTTTTGGTGACTTCTGCAGAGGATTATCGCACGATGGGGGAGGCGGCGCGGGCGCGGTGCTAATCCAGTTTGGTACCTGGCACCTGCACGGCTTTCCCGAGCAACGCTTTGAGCTCGTTCAAAATGGAAACGGGCTGTCGGTCAACGCTGTTCAGATGGAGCGTGGCCACGCGAATGGGCGGCTGATATTCAAGCGAGCCGATGAGCACGGGAGAACCCAGGAATCGTTCGATTTCGTTTGCGAGCTCGTCGATTGCCTCGGGGCCGAGCTCATCGAAAAGCGCCACGAACATTGGTCCCGTCGAGCGGAACAGGCGACCCTTGCCGCGCGAACAATCCATGAGGCAGGCGGCGCTTTCGGCGAGCACGCGGTCGCCTGCATCGAATCCAAAGCGGGCATTGACTTCGGCGATATCGTCGACCTTAATGGCAATAAAGCCTGCCTTGCGCGGCACGCGACGCATTTCGCCAATGGCGTTGACCAGGGCGTGAATATCGCCCAGGCCGGTCACGGAATCGGTCGTATCTGCCAAGCTTCGGTTGATGATAATGCCCACATACATGTTGGGCTCGGTATCGGTTCCATCCAAGCGGTAGCCCGTGCAGTCGCAAAGCACGTATTTTCCAGTGGCATCCATTACGCGATACTGCATGTAGTGGAAGTGCCACGTGCCGTTTATCACCATGTCGAGCTCGGCGCGTACGTTGTCGCGGTCCTCGGGATGAACGCGGGCAAGCCACATATCGACCGAGTTAAAAGGGTGCTGGGAGGGCAGGTCAAAATCGCGCACGGCGTTGACCGACCATTGCGATTCGCCCGTATCGAGGTTAAGGATGAACGGATAGCGCGTCTCGGAGCTCATGGAGATCGCTTGGAACACTCGGTCGTTGCAGGGAAGCTGATCGACGATTGGGCGTTGCGGCGCATCATTGTCTTTCGGTTGCTGCACACGATGCATAAGCTTATAGCGATACATCTTGCGATCGGCATCCATCGTCATCTGGCGACGCGTGTCGCCGGCAAGTGGATCGACGCGCGAGCAGCCAAAGCTAAAACTGCCGATCATGGGCGCCTTGCCGCCTGAGCTCGCCTCGATCAGCCCGGCACGTACCTGCTCCAAGCGCTGCTCGAGTTCAGCCTCGTTTGCGGAGGGCGAGATGAGCACAAACTCGTCTCCACCGATACGGAACAGCATCTCATCGTGCTCCATGGTTTCGGAGAGCGTGCGGCAGATGCTCAGAATATAGCGATTGCCTTCGGCGTGGCCAAACCTATCATTGCAATGTTTGAGATGGTCGATGTCAATATAGGCGCAGGTAAAGGGGTCGCCTTTGCGCCAGAGCTGCTCGACGTGACGGTAGAATCCGTTGCGGTTGCCCAAGTTGGTGAGCGGGTCGATATGGGCGTTGCTCTCAAGCAGCCGGCGCTCTTGTTGCAGGATGGCATGCGTCTTTTGCAGCTGCTCACCAACGGCGCGTAGCCCAGCGGGCAGCGCGGCAACATCGAGTTCGGCGGTCGAGACGCCATTCGCAAGTCGCTGAAGATAGGCAATAATCGATTGCTCGCCCAGGCGATATGACTCGTTCATGATGGATACCCTCCTTGGACGGAACAGCGGTTTGTATCATATCCCCAATTCGGTTTGAATTGGGGATATATGTTGGCTAATGGAGGCAAATCCCCCCGCTCGGCGGTGGCGTTTTGCGCGCGAGCGTATCAGTTGTTATTGCCACCATCGAGCAATGCCTCAAAATCCTTCGCCGGCATGGGACGGTAGTAGAGGAAGCCCTGAGCGTAGCGGGCGCCCATTTGTCGTAGCATGTTTGCCTGCTCATTTGTCTCGACGCCTTCAACCACGACGGGCAGATGGAGCGACTGCGCCATCTCGAGCATCGATGACACGATCTGCGCGCTGCGGCCTTGATCGCGGTCGGTGGGCACAAAGGTGCGGTCGAGCTTGATGACGTCGACGTTGACGTTCTTGAGCATCGCGAGCGTGGACTGGCCGGTGCCAAAATCGTCCATGTAGGTCGAGAAGCCACGGGTGTGCAGATCCGCGGTCAGCTTATCCACGGCCTCGGACTCTCCGGTATAGGCGGTCTCGGTGATCTCGATGTGCATGAGTTCGGGCGGCAGGTTGTACTGGGCGGCGAGCGACCCCATATGCTCGGCGACATCGCAGGCAAGAATGTCTACGCGCGACACATTGAGGGAAATCGGAACCACGCGAAGTCCTCGATTGAGGCGCTCGCGGAGCCACATGGCGACGCCCTGCCAAACATATTTGTCGAGCGTCACTACAAAGCCGCTTTCCTCGAGTGCGGGGATAAACGTTGCGGGCGAAATGAGAGAGCCGTCCTTGTCAATCCAGCGGGTGAGTGCTTCGGCGCCAATAATCTCGCCGGTTTCCATATCGACCTGGGGCTGAAGATAGTACGTGATGCGACCATTTGACAGCGCGTACTGGAATTCGGTCAGCGTGCGGTTGAACACGATTTCGCGCTTGTACTCCTCGGGGCAAAAAATGGCAATGCGCTCCTTAAAGTCGTTTTTTGCGCGCCGATTGGTAAACATGGCCTTTGCCTGCGCATCGATGGTGATCTCCTCATTGGAATCGATGGGGTAGACGCCCATGGACGGCCAAAAACCTACGCCGCCATCATGCCTGGCTACTGCCTCGCGAACGCGGTTGTAGATTTGATGGACGGTGATGTGCTTAAAGGGGATGAGTGCGCAAAAGTCATCTTGGCCCCAGTACCCTGCGACGCCCATGTCGGCATTCTCGATGTCCTTGAGGACCGTGCCCACAACGGCAAGCAGGCGGTCGCCTTCGGCCTGTCCATACCATTCGTTAAACAGGCGCATGTGGCCCATGTCGACCGTGGCGATGCACCAAGCGCCGTCGTGCCTTGCCTCGAGAAAAGCGTTGGCGCGCCGCATAAACTCGCTGGGTCGGTAGAGACCGGTGAGCATATCGATGCGTTCGGCGATTGCGCTTTTGCGTTCGACCTCGGGTATAGGGAGGCTGTCGTTGGGGACAAGCCCGCCGGCTGTGCGAAGGCGACGATCGAGTTCGCCTAAAACGGCGGTCGCCTGATGGGTTAAGTGCTCGTAAAATGCCGGGACGACAAGACAGACGGGAGTAATGGTGTCGCCCGCGATTTGCACAGGAGCGAAAACGGCCTCTTTAAGGTGGCGGGTCAGTTGCTCGAATGCCTCGTGGTCCAAATCGTTGCTGAGCACGACAAACTGGACGCTTCGTGAACGGTAGACCCGGCTCCTGCCGCGGGTGATCGACAGCATGCGGCCCGCGTATTCGGCAAGCATGTTGTCGACAGCCTCGGCCCCGTAGAGCTCGTTGAGCTTTGTCGTGCCACGAACGCGCACCGCTATAAGCCCTGTCTTGCAACGGTCAAGGCGGCAGGTATCGATAGCGTTGACCAGCATGCGCTGCGTTCCGAGGCCCGTAGCGGCGTCGACGGTTTCGGCAAGTGAGTGGTTGACGAGCTCGCCGACATAGAGCGAGGGGACATTTCCGTCGCCGTCGATACGAAACCCGCGAGCACGGCAAAGGACGTAGTCGCCGACGGCGTTGCGCACACGATACTGCATGACTCGATGGTGTTTGGAGCCGTTATAGACTTGGTCGATGTCGTCGGTAAAAGCCTCAAGGTCATCGGGATGGACGCGCGTTTTCCAGTAATCGCGGCAGTTGTCTATGTGCTCCGAGGGAAGGACAAGATCGCGCAAGGCACCTTGTGACCAAAGGGTGCGATGCTTGTCCAAGTTCTCGATAAAGAAATAACGACCTTCGTTGAGCATCGAAAAGGCGTCGAAAACGCGGTCGCTTATTTCGAAGTCGTCGGCGTGGACTTGCGTGATATTGCGTCGATCGAGGTACACGGCATGACGTAGCTTGTAGTCGTACATGCGATGGTCGGCATCGAATGTCATGCGATTGGGGACTTCGCCCAGGGCGGGGTCGGCGTGTGCCACTCCGTAGCTAAACGAGTGGGGCATCTCGGAATCGTTGTTTTTGAGCAGGATCGTTCGGCAGTGTTCCAGACGTTCGGCGAGGTCGTCTTCGGTCGCAATCGTAGATAGGATGGCAAACTCGTCGCCGCCTATGCGAAACGCCGCCTCGTCCACTTTCATATACAGTTTGAGATAGAGGCTTACCTGCAAGATATAGCGGTTGCCCTCGTCATGCCCAAAGACGTCGTTGCAGTGCTTGAGATTGTCGATATCGATGAACGCCATGGTAACGGGGGTGTCCTGCTCCCAGAGCTCCTCGAGGGAACGGGCAAAGCCGCCGCGGTTGCCAAGTCCGGTAAGCTGGTCGGTAAAGGCGGTCCTAATCAGATCATCCTGACGCTTGAGAAGGTCGCGGACGGTCTTTTCGAGCGTTTCGGTGTAATTGCTGACAGTATCCATGTCGTAAGCGGCTTTCTGAGGTCGGGCGAATTGCGTCGGGCGAGCTCGTTGTGCACACGCGTTGTTGTTCGGCGCTTTGCGTGTATCCAGGCCCCCGCCTTGCTGCGTTGTTGGGTTAATTTACCGGCTAATGTTCGCTGTTGATAACTGCTGAGTAGTATAAACAACAGTGCAGAATTATATATGGGTGTACATGCTACGGGCGGCTATTATTCGCCAAACCGCAACGCCTGGGTGCGCATGAAAAATGCGACTGGGGCGGTATATGTTGACGGGTATACTTGTCCCGGTTTTAAACGCAGGAACGGAGATGGTCGCATGACACAGCCAAATATGACGCGCACGGTGGGGCTTGCACTCGAGGGAGGCGGCTACCGCGGTATGTATACGGCGGGCGTGCTCGACGTTTGGATGGAGCACGGTTTGACCTGCGACCATATGGTGGGTGTCTCGGCGGGCGCGGCGTTTGGCTACAACTTTAAATCGCGCCAGATCGGCCGTGCCATTCGCTATAACAAGGTCTATTGTGCCGATAAGCGCTATGCGGGTGTAGCAAGCTGGCTGCGGACCGGCGATATGTTCAATGCCGATTTTGCCTATCACGAGGTGCCCATCGAGCGCGATCCCATTGACTTGGAGGCGTATCGCGCCTGTCCCATGCGGTTTACGTGCGTGTGCACCGATATCGAGACGGGCAAGGCCGTCTACCACGACCTGCCCTATGGCGACGAGCGGGATATCGAGTGGATCCGGGCATCGTCGGCGATTCCTGTGGCGACGCGTCCCGTTGCTATTGACGGGCATAAGTATCTGGATGGTGGCGTGGCTGATTCCATTCCCAGTGCATGGCTGTTTGCGCAGGGGTATGACCGCAATATCGTGGTGCTCACGCAGCCGGCAGGCTTTGTGAAGCAGCCCAACAGCGTGATGCCCATGCTGCGTCGCGTGTTCCGTCACTACCCGGACTTTGTTGCAGCGCTTGAGCATCGGCATGAGGTTTACAATGCCACGCTCGATGACCTGGCACGTCGCGAGGCTGCCGGCGATATCTTTGTGGTGCGTCCGAGCGAATCGGTGAAGGTGCCGTCACTGTGCCGCGAACCCGATGAGCTCGAGCGCATCTACCAGATCGGCCGCCATGATGCAGAGGTGACCTTACCGGCGTTGGAAGCGTACCTGGCGGGGTAAGGGGCGCATGCGGAAAGCGCATCCCGGAATGGAGGTCCAAACTGGGATGCGCTTTCCATTGCTGAAGATATGAGGCTGCGGAGCAACTGCTCGGCCTAGACTTATGCCTGCTGCCAGGTTTCGACAAGCTCCTTGGCGGCGGCGTAGGGGTCATCGGCGCTGCAGACAGCGCTCACCACAAAGAAGCCGTCGACGCCGGTGGCCTTGAGCTGCGGCAGGTCGGCCGTCTTGACGCCGCCGCCCACCACGATGGGTACGGGGCTTGCCGCGTGGAGTGCGGCCAGGTCCTCAAAGCTCTTGGTGATGATGGAGCCATCGGCTGCGCGTCCGCAATCGCGCTTGGTCTCAGTCTCGTGGAGTGGGCCGATGCCCAGGTAGTCGACCAGGCTCATGTCGGCGGTCTTGACGTACTCGAGCATCTCCTCGCAACGGGCCGAAAGGCCCACGATGGCGTCGGGGCCCAGAAGCTTGCGGCAGACCTCGACGGGAATATCGCTCTGGCCCACGTGCACGCCGTCGACAGCGATGCCCTGCTCGCGCGCGGCAAGTACGCAGTCCAGGCGGTCGTCGATCAGCAAGGCGACCTGACCGGTCTTGCCGGCCTGTGCGATAGCCTGAGCGGCGTCGCCGGTCAGCGCGATGATCTCGCGGGCGCTTGCCACCTTGGAGCGCACCTGAATGCAGGTAAAGCCGGCGTCGAGTGCCTGGGCTACCACATCGCCCACGGGGCGCCCGAGGGTGTTTTCGGGGCCGAGTACCAGATAGGCCGAGATATCAAGGTTGTCGCGGATGCTCATCGTGCTTCCTCCTGCTTTTTGATCTGCGCTTCCATGCGCTCGAGCTTGCCGGTCATGGTGTCGGTAAATCCGGGTCGAATATCGGCTTTGAGCACGACTTCGGTTCGGATGCCCTTGCTCGCCAACACAAAGGTTGCGTCGCGCACGACCTGCATGACCTCGTCCCAGTCGCCCTCGATCTCGGTGAACATCGAGGTGGTGCGGTTGGGAAGGCCGCTCTCGCGAATAACACGCACGACCTCGGCGACCTCGGCGGACAGCTCATCGCCGGTGCCACACGGGGCGATGGCCACAGCGACGAGTGTGTTCATGCCGGTATTGGTTGCGGGATCGGACATGGCCTATGCCTCCTCGAGCTCGAGTTGGTTATCGGCAATGTCCTGGGCGGTTGCGCGGTAGAGCTCGTCGATAAAGGCGACCTTAAAGCTTGCCGGGGCGTCGGCGACAGCGGCGGCACGCGTGCCGGCCACGTTGTAGACGGCGGTGCCGCAGACGGCTGCCATAAACGGGTCGGCGGCGCAGGCGTACACGGCCAGCACGCCGCCCTGCGAGCAGCCGCAGCCGGTGATCTTGGACATGAGCGGGCTGCCGCCGTGGGACTTGGCCACGGTCGTGCCGTCGGTGATCAGGTCGACTTCGCCCGAGACGACCACGGCGCCGCCGGTGTAGCGGGCGAGCGCCACGGCAGCATCGCGGGCGGCGTCGACCGTATCGGTGGTGTCGACGCCGCGTACACGGCTCAGGTCGGCGGCCTCGCCCTCAAGACCCCACAGGCCGGCGAGTGCGATGATCTCGGAGGCGTTGCCGCGTACGATGGCGGGCTTGTACTGCTTGAGCTCGTTTACCAGCTGGGTGCGCAGGCTACCGATGCCCAGACCCACCGGATCGAGTACCCAGGGCTTGCCGGCGTCATGTGCCGCCTTGGCCGCGCGGGGAATCGTCTGCTCGTAGATGGGGAAGAGCGTGCCCATGTTGAGATAGATGGCGCCGCCGCCGGCAACGAGCGCCTCGCCCTCGTCGGGCAGATAGACCATGGCGGCCGAACCGCCCACGGCGAGCTGCGCATTGGCGACAAAGTCGATCGTCACCGTGTTGGTGATGGAGCCGGCCATCGGATTGGTAGCGCGAATCTCCTCCACGGCCTTGACCATATGTTGCTTAAGCTGTTCCGAATCAATCACTGCACATGCCTCCTTGGCATAGAAAAGGGGCGCTGTGCATAGACAGCGCCCCTGTAAAGGCGGCATGCTCCCTACGCCAGCATTAACTGACAGGTTCAAAGGATTGGGCCCCATGCCCTCTCAGCCTTGTGGTTTGCACCGCCGGCACTCCCGCATCGAATCTGTTGTTCCCTATACTAACGCACCTGCCAAAAAGGGACAGGTTTATTTTGGCAGGTCGTTACAATAGGTAGGACCGATACGAATGGGGGCCTTATGATTAAACTTGTGCTGACCGATATGGACGATACGCTGATTCCAGCCGGGCATGACGGCGCCAGCGACTACGCCATCGAGGGCATTCATGCCATGCAGGCGGCGGGTCTGCACTTTGGCCCGGTTTCGGGTCGCCAGCCGTCCGCGATGGGCTGGATGTTCAAAAATCGTTCCGAGTGCTTCTCGACCGGTGCGTTCTGTAACGGCCAGGTGATGTTTGTCGACGGCGAGGTTGTTGCCTCCCGTGCGAGCGACAACGGTGCCCTCATGCGCCTTGCCGACTATCTTGAGCAAGAGACCGACGATACCTATCTGAAGGTCTATAGCCTGGGCGATGACTTTTGGGGCAACGATGCCTATTGCGTGACGAGTGATCCCGAGCGCGTTCGTCGCGCCATGGAGTCGGGCGGCAACGCATGGCTCAAAGGCGAAGAGGCCCCGTGCCGTCCTGTTGTCGATGACGCGCCGGTGTTCAAGGCGAATATCTGGAGCGCCCGCTCGCGCGAAGAGCTTGCCGAGCTGCGTGAGCGCGTTGCCGCCGAGGTGCCGGAACTCTCGCTTGTGTTTCCCAACAACCGAGTGCGCCTGTTCGACATCCTTCCGGCTGGTTGGGACAAGGGCTGCGCTGCGCTGGAGCTGGCGCGCGCTTTGGACCTGACGCCCGACGAGGTGGCCGTATTCGGTGATTCCGATAACGACCTGCCCATGATCGATGCCGTTCCCAACTCCGTTGCAGTCGCCAATGCCAACGAGGCCGTCACGGCTGCCGCGCGCTGGCATATCGGCGCTGCGGCAGACGATGCGGTCGCCGGGGCTCTGCATCAGATTGCCGCCTGCGCCGCGACGGGGGAGATGCCGCCGTTTATGCGCCAGATGGATGCGACGGGTTTCGACGTCACGAACGTCTAGGGAGAAAGCCATGAAGCTTCAGCAGCTCAGGTATGTCGTCAAAGTTGCCGAATGCGGCAGCATCACCGAGGCCTCGCGCCGGCTCTTTGTGTCGCAGCCTTCGATTACCGCATCGATCCGCGATCTCGAAAACGAGATGGGTGTGCGCATCTTTGAGCGCACTAACAAGGGTGTCGTTGTATCCGAGGAAGGCGAGACCTTCTTGGGCTACGCGCGACAGGTGCTTGACCAGGCCGATCTGCTCGAAGGTAAGTACAAGGGCGCATCCGAGCAGGTGCCGCACTTTAGTGTGAGCTGTCAGCATTATTCCTTTGCCGTCAACGCGTTTGTCGATGTGATCCGTGAGTTCGATGCCGCGCGCTACGACTTTACCCTGCGCGAGGAGCAGACTCACGAGATTATCGAGGACGTCGCGCATATGAAAAGCGAACTCGGCATCCTGTACCTGTCCGAGCACAATCGCGAGGTCATCGAGCGCATGCTGGCGGCCAACGAGCTCGTGTTCGAAGGACTCTTCTGCGCCACACCGCACGTTTTTGTGTGTGCAGACCATCCGCTGGCGGGCCGCTCCAGCGTGACGCTCGAGGACCTGGAGGACTATCCCTTCCTGTCCTACGAGCAGGGCAGCTACAACTCGTTTTACTATTCCGAGGAACTGACCTCGACGTTTGAGCGCCGCAAGAATATCCGCGTGCGCGACCGTGCGACGTTGTTCAACCTGGCCATGGGCCTCAACGGCTACACGGTGTGCTCGGGCGTGATTAGCCACGAACTCAACGGCCCCGGCATTATCTCGATTCCGCTCGATGTGGATGAGTACATGGAGATCGGCATCATCACGCGCAAGAACACGACGCTCACGCGCTACGGTCGGGCCTATATCGACGCGATTCGTCAGCATATCTAGGGTGCTGTGCTCCGCACGGTTCAAGTCTCTTTATGGCAGTCCAGACTGATATAGGAAACATCTATATCAAACTGTTATAAACATATATTTTACGATGGCCACATGAGCGCTCATACTCTGTCTCGGTAAAGCAACCAATGCAAAGGGAGATATCTATGAGCACTTTGATTCAACCGAACGCGCCGTTTCGCGCCGATATCGTCGGCAGTTTTCTTCGTCCACGGGCTGTTAAGGATGCACGTGCCGCCTATGCCGCGGGCACACTCGACGCCGCCGGCCTTAAGGCCGTCGAGGACGATGCCATTCGCGATTTGGTGGACAAGCAGAAGGCCGCCGGCCTGCAGGTTATCACCGATGGCGAGTTTCGCCGCAGCTACTGGCACCTCGATTTTATGTGGGGACTCAGCGGTATTGAGCGTCGTACCTCGCGCACGGGCTATATGTTCCACGATGAGGAGACTACCGCCGACACCGCCGTGGTGACCGGTCCCATTAGCGGCGAGAACCATCCGTTCGTCGAGCACTTTAAGTTTGTCAAGGCGCTCGAGGGGGAGGGCCACGTTGCACGCCAGACCATCCCGGCGCCTATCCAGACGTTCTCTGAGGTCACGCTCGATCGCTGCGATGGCCAGCAGGAGAGTCTGCGCGCCGTCTACAAGACCGATGAGGAACTTGCCGACGCCATTGCAGCCGCTTATCGCACGGTGATTGCCGACCTGTACGCAGCAGGCTGCCGCAACATCCAGTTTGATGACTGCACCTGGGGCATCTACTGCGATACCGATTTCGTGGCAAAGACCGGCATGAGCCCGGTCGACCTGCAGAAGGTAAGCGAGCTGGGCGTGGCGCTCAACAACGCCGCCATCGAGGGCAAGCCCGACGACCTGGTCATTAACACGCACGTGTGCCGTGGTAACTACCACTCTACCTATGCCTTCGAGGGCGGCTATGACCCCATCGCGCCGTACCTGTTCGCAAACGAGGATGTCGACGCATTTTACCTGGAGTTCGATACGCCGCGCGCCGGCGGTTTTGAGCCGCTCAAGTACGTTGCCCCGGGCAAGAAGGTCGTGCTGGGCTTGGTAACCACCAAGGCGGCAGAGCTCGAGAACGAGGATGTTATCGTCGAGCGCATCCGTGAAGCCGCAAAGTACGTGCCGCTCGAGAACCTGTATCTGTCGCCTCAGTGCGGCTTTGCCAGCTGCGAGATTGGCAACAAGCTGACCGAGGATGAGCAATGGGCAAAGATCGCGCTGGTCAAGCGCATTGCCGAGCGCGTTTGGAAATAGCGCTAGTGTTTGCAGGTGGCGGCGCGTGCGAGGCATAGTGTATCGCGTACAATGGTTCGGATCGTATCGTTCGGGCAGGTTATCCGATATGCCTGATCGCCCTTCCATTCGAAAGGACATCCATGTCCCAGTCCTCGACGCCCGCCGTCAGCGATGCCATCTACGACGCATCGTCGCTCGGCCGCCCGCGCATGTTCCTGCTCGGCCTACAGCACCTGTTTGCCATGTTTGGCGCCACCGTGCTGGTGCCCGTGCTCACCGGCCTCTCGGTATCGGCAACGCTTTTGTTTGCCGGCTTGGGCACGCTGCTGTTCCACTTCCTGTCGCGCGGTAAGGTGCCGGCATTTTTGGGCTCATCGTTTGCCTTTATTGCCGGTTATGCCGCAATCGCGCCCAACGGCGAGACCGAGCTTTTGCCCTACGCCTGCCTGGGCGTAGCTTGTGCCGGTCTGCTCTATCCGGTGCTGGCGGCGCTCTTCCGCGCGTTTGGCGCCAAGCGTGTCATGCGTTTCTTTCCGCCGGTGGTGACTGGCCCCATCGTCATTTCCATCGGCTTGATTCTGGCAAGTTCCGCTATTGCTAACTGCCAGACCAACTGGCTTGTGGCTGTCATTGGCGTTGCCGTTATCGTCATCTGCAACATTTGGGGCCGCGGCATGGTCAAGATCGTGCCGATTTTGCTGGGCGTTGTGGTGAGCTATGCCGTTGCGGCTGCGCTGGGCGAGGTTGATTTCTCGGGCGTTGCCGCCGCTCCGTGGGTCGGTCTGCCCATCGTGTGGGACAACACCGTGTTTGCACTCTTTGGGCCGCAGTTCGATAGCGGTCTTGCCACGACGGCCATCATCACCATCATGCCGCTGGCCTTCGCGACCATGATCGAGCATATCGGCGATATCTCTGCTATCGGTTCGACTTGCGAGCGCAACTACATTGCCGATCCCGGTCTGCATCGCACGCTGCTCGGCGACGGCCTTGCCACGATTCTGGCTTCGCTCTTTGGCGCTCCGGCCAACACTACGTATGGTGAGAACACCGGCGTGCTCGCCCTGATGCGCGTGTTCGACCCGCACGTAATTCGAATTGCCGCGTGTTGCGCCATCGTGCTTTCGTTCTGCCCCAAGTTCGCGGCTGTCATTGCGGCCATGCCGGCGTGTGTGATCGGCGGTGTGTCGCTCGTGCTCTACGGCATGATCAGCGCTGTGGGCGTCCGCAACCTCATCGAGAACCAGGTCGATTTCCAGAACAACCGCAACGTGCTGGTTGCCGCGCTGGTGCTCGTGCTTTCGCTCGGCATCGCGTACAGCACCGCCGGCGCCATCGTGTTGGAGCTGGGCGGCGTGACCATTTCGCTGTCCGGCATTGCCGTGGGCTCACTGGTGGGCATTGTGCTCAACGCCATCCTGCCGGGTAACGACTTTGAGTTTGATGTCTCCGAGCTTGAGGAGGCTGCTGAGTAGCAGCTGCGTTCAGCTAAAACAAGATATGGTGCCCATGCGTATATGCGTGTGGGCACCATTTTTAATGTGTCAGTATCCAGTGGATGCCGCGGGCCATGCGTAAGTCGGTTTGGGCAAAGTGATTGCCGGGGTTGAGCTCCAGCGTTGTTGGAATGCCGCGCTCGACGAGCAACGCTTCCATCGCGCGTGTGTCGTCGAGTACATGCCGCATCATGCGGTTGGGCGTCTTGGTTTCCTTTTTGCCGAGTGACAGGTAGACGGCTTGCGGGCTGCCGGCAAAAGGGGCCGTGCTGGCACGGTCGACAAAGTCGGGAAACCATAGCGACCCCGATGCGCTCGCGGCGCGGTCAAAGGCGTCGGTTTGCCAGAGGGACCAGAGTGCGAAGAGGCCCGCGAGCGAGTAACCGGCAATGCCGCGCCAGGTGGGCGGCTGAGGAAGCGACGACTCGACCTGGGGGATTATCTGATTCAGCAGCTCATCAAGAAAACCGGCAGCTTGGCCGCCAAAAGGTTCGGCATCGCGTACGGTTCCGTCGCATGCCCAGGGGCTCAGCTCGCGATTCCAATCGAGCCCGCCAATGGCGACGAGGGTGAATGGCGGACAGTCGAGCTCTCGGCAGCGGTCATAGACCTCGCCGCCGTCGCCCATTACCACGGGGAGGTAAATGACAGGTGCGCTTTCCGTATGATTCGAATAAACGGTTATCTGCTTTTGATGCGCTTCCATGACGGGCTTCTCTCAGTGTTGTGATATCGGCAGCCCCAATTGTCGCACGCCAGCGTATGCCGGTTGGGCTAGACCAAAGACAATCTCGTGCATCCCCTGCGGACGCATATGGAAAACGCCACCGCCGGAGGGGAGCTCGGCGGTGGCGTTGTTAAACGGTGCTGGGGCTCGGGGCCTTCGCGGGAGCTGCCATGTGCGCAGAGGCGTCTAAGAACGCTTACGGCTCGCCATGGTGCCTGCGGCGATAGCGGCTGTTCCCGCAAGGACGGTTGCCACGATGGCCGCACCCGAGGTGTCGCCGGTTGCCGCGAGCACGCCGGTAGTCTTGGCTTTCGTGGTTGAAGCCGCAACGGCCTTGGTCGGCTTTGAGCCCTCAGGCTTGGGGTTCTGCTTGGACTCCGCGGGCTTGCTTTCTGCGGGCTTGGTCTCGTCGGGCTTGGGGTCTTCCGGCTTGGCTACCTCGGGAGGTGCGATGGTCGTACTTTTGGCGACTGCTTTGATATAGAGGGAGTCGACCGTGGCGTCGCCCGTGCCGATGGCTTGGCCTGCCTCGTAGATGCCGTCACGGAGCTTGCGATAGTCAATGACCTTGCCGCCTTCGGGCGTCTGGATGGCGGCGTTCTCAATCTTGATGGTGCCGATTGTCTTGCCGTCAGCGCTCATGGCACGGGCAAAGATTGCCGCTGTATCTCCTTCGGCCGTTACCTTGCTGCGGATGATCGAGATGACTGCGGGTGTGACGCCCTCGCTGGTCTGGGCGATGATGCCGATGTTCTCGCCTTGGGGTTCGCGCCTCGTCTCGCCATCTTGGTTTTCGCTGTAGGGGATGGGGCCGTCGCCGTTCTCGACATAGCGGGCTATGGCCTTGACAACGGAGTCGCTGATGTAGATGTGGCCGCCCTTCTCGTTGGGCCGATCGTTTCTGGTGGAGAATGCAGCCGAAACCTCGCCTTCCGCAAACGCGTCCACGGTGGAGCCGTTCTTGACGACGATGTCGTCCTGGTAGGTGAAGAGGGCGTTGGCGCCACCGTATCTGCCTTTACTTGCACGGACCGTCACGTTTGCATGATCGAGGGTGATGCCCTTGTGGGCATAGACGCCATATTCAACACCGTTTACGTTGAGGGAGGCGTTTGTGGCTGCGAGGCTGCCCTTGGCCTCGACGGCAGCGTCTTTCTCGGAGCTTGCCTCGACCGTCCCGCCACCCTTGATGGTGAGGTTCTTGTCGGCTCCAATACCCTTGTCCTTGGTAGCCCTGGCGGTGACGGTTCCGCTGTCGTCAATCGTGATATTGCCGTTTGCCCTGATGCCATCCGATGCACCCGTGGCGTTGACGTTGCCCGAACCTTTGATAGCGAGATCACCTCCGGCATTGATGGCATCAAGCCCAGTGCTCGTGGCGTTGACGGATCCGGCTCCGTCGATGTTGATATTACCCGTGGAGAGGATAGCGTCCTCAGTAGATGTCATGCTGAGCGTGCCGCCCTCGTCGCCTTGGATATTGAGCTCGGCATTCTCGTTAGTGCCATGAGAAACGTTGATGCTTTCAATCCATTCGGCAGTGACGATGTTGGTTCCCGAGTAATTCACGTTGAGCTTGCCTGCGGCCTGGATCTCGCCGCCGTTATAGTTGTTGAGCTTCAAGTCGTCGGCGCCGTCCCACGACCAGGTACCGGCCTCGTCGCTCGCCGCGGTGTTGTACTTGTTGCCGCCGACCTTGACCCATTCCGCTGCGAGCGAGACGCTCGGCATGAGCAGCGAGCTCACCGTGAGCGCGCACACGGCGCCCGCGACGATGCGGCGCGTCACGCGGCGCCAGCTGCCGTGCGCGAGTCCTATGCGACGGCGAACGTCGGGTTCGGCAACATGGGTTCCGGCGGTAGTGTCATTGCGTTTGGGGGTCGTGAACAAGGCTGCCATGGTTGCTCCCGTTCTCATAGGGCCTATACGACTAGATTCAGCGTATCTGCTGGATGTTGCCGGCGGTAGTGCCGTTTGGAGGGCAAAATGGCCAAAATGGGGGAGAAATAGGCCGCACGCCGGCGCAGGGACCGGCGCTAAAAGAAAAGCGCGGGGCCGCATGGCGACTCCGCGCTTTATTGTTCAGCTTTTGCAGCCTTGCCCTTACGCTACGAAGAAGTAGACGAGGAAGGCAAGGGCCGCGATCCACCCGTCCCGTGCGAAAAAGTGTTTACGAGCGCTTGCGGCTCACCACGGCGCCCGCGGCGATGGCGGCTGTTCCTGCAAGGGCGGCTGCCACGATGGCTGCGTTCGAGGCGTCGCCGGTTGCCGCGAGCTTGCCGGTGGTCTTGGCTCCCGTGGCTGCAACTGCAACGGTCTTGGTCGTCTTCGTGCCCTCGGACTTGGAACCCTCGGACTTGGAACCCTCGGGCTTGGTCTCGCCGGGCTTCTCCTCGGGTTTGATCTCCTCGGGAGGCATGATGACCGTGCTCTTGGCGACAGCTTCGTTATAGGGGGAGTCGATCGTGGTGTCGCCCGTGCCGATGGTTTGACCTGCCTCGTAGGAGATGCTGGGGCCGTACTCTTCCTCGTTGTAATAGTTAATGATCTTGCCGCCTGCGGGCGTCTGGATGGGAGCGCCTTCGATCTCGATGGTGCCGATCGCCTTGCCGTCCTCGTTTATGGCAAGAGCGAAGATTGCCGCCGTGTCTCCCTCGGCCGTGAGCTTGCTGCGGACGATCGAGATACTCGCGGGCGTGATGCCCTCGTAGGTCTGGGCGAAGATACCGATGTTCAGACCCCTAGGCTCAGGGATGACTGCGCCGCTTTGGTCGTTGCTGTAGTGATCGGGGCCATCGCCACCGGTCTCGACATAGCGGGCTATAGCCTTAACAACGGAGTCGCTGATGTAGATGTGGCCGCCAGCGACGTTTGGCTGGTGGTTTCTGGTAGAGATTGCAACCGAGAATTTGCCTTCCGCGAACGCGTCCACGATGGAACCATTCTTGATGACGATGTCGTCCCCGTCAGTGATGAGGGCGATGGCCTGGCCGCCGCTCGCGCTTGTACGGACCGTCACGGTCGCGTGATCGAGCGTAACGCCCTTGTGGGCATAGACACCATATTCAACACCGCTTGCGTCAAGGGAGGCGTTCGTGACCGCGAGACTGCCCTCAGTGTCGACGGCAAGATCTCCCTCGGAGTTCGCCTTGACCTGGCTGCCGCCCGAGATGTTGATGCCGTCTTTAGCCCAAATCGCTGCTTCTTCTATAGAGCTTGCTTCTACCTTGCCACCGCCTTTGATGATGAGGTCACTGCCCGCGGAGATGCCGTAACTTTCGTTTCCTTTAGCGATCACTGTGCCAGAGGAATCGATGGTGGTCTTGCCCTTGGATTGGATACCTTCGGTACCGCCCGTTGCATTCACGGTGCCCGAGCCCGTGATAGAGAGGTCGCCCTTTGCCTCAATTCCGTCGGCAGTAGTACTTGTGGTGTTCACGGTGCCTGGGCCAGAAATGGAGAGGTCGCCTGTGGATTTAATTGCATCGGTCTCGGCTGTCACATTGAGCTCATCCGTGCTATTCGAGCTCGTTATGTTCAACTCTGCTTTCTGGCTAGTGCCATCCTGCGCTTTGATGGCGGCTCCGGTGTAATCGGGCTCGGTTTTCACGGTGTTCTTGCCCTCGTAGGCAATGTTGAGCTTGCCCGCAGCCTGGATTGCACCGCCGTTATAGCCGTTGAGCTTCATGTCATCGGCGCCATCCCAGCTCCAGGTGCCGGCCTCGTCACCCGCCGCGGTGCCAGCGCCATACCGGCTGCCGCCGACGTCCACCCACTCGGCCGCGAGCGAGACGCTCGGCATGAGCAGCGAGCTCACCGTAAGCGCGCATACGGCGCCTACAACGATGCGGCGTGTCACGCGGCGCCAGCTGCCGTGTGCGAGCAGCGTGCGACGGCGCACGTCGGGCTCGACAAAATGGGCTCCAGAGGTTTTGTCATTGCGCTTGGGGGTCGTGAACAAGGCGGCCATGGTTACTCCCATCCTCATAGGGCCTATGCGATTACGCCCAGCATATCTGCAGGATGTAGCCGGCGGTAGTGCCGTTTGGAGGGCAAAATGTCCAAAACTCGGGAAGCAATACATCGCGCGTCCGTGCGTCGCCTGGCTTTAAAAGAAAAGCGCGGAGCCGCTCGATGCGACTCCGCGCTTTGGTGTTCTGCTTTGGCAGCTTTGCCGCTACGCTACAAAGAAGTAGACGAGGAAGGCGAGGGCTGCGATCCACATGAGCGGCTTGATCTTGGAGGCCTCGCCCTTAAAGAGCGCGACGATCACGTAGGCGATAAAGCCCAGACCGATGCCGGCAGAGATGGAGTAGGTGAAGGGCACGCCGGCGACAATCATGAACGCCGGGAAACCCTGCGACACGTCGGACCAGTCGATCTCGGAGGCCTCGCTCATCATGAGGTAGCCGACGTAGACCAGGGCACCGCAGGTGGCGGCGCTGGAAACGATGGTGACGATGGGGGAGAAGAACGCGGCGAGAATGAACAGCACACCGGTGGTGACGGAGGTGAGGCCCGTGCGGCCGCCGTCGGCAGCGCCAGAGGTGGACTCGACGAAGGTGGTGATGGAGGAGACGCCCATGAAACCGCCCACAGCGGCGGCGGCGGAGTCGACGATCAGGATCTCCTTGATATCCTCGACGTTGCCGTCGTCGGTGAGGAACTCGCCCTGCTTGGCCACGGCCATCGCGGTGCCCATGGTGTCGAAGAAGTCACTCATGAGCAGCGAGAACGAGATGACGAGGAGCGTGGGGTCGGTAAGGACCTTGACGATGGCGGGCACGCCGCCGGCGTCGGCGATGGGGCCACCGATGCTCGAGAAGTCGAGCGGGGCGATGAGGCCCTCGGGGGCGTGGGTGACGCCCAGCGGGATACCGGCGATAACGGCGACGATGATGCCGATGAGCAGCGAGCCCGGCACGTTGCGGGAAGCCAGGGCAACCGTCACGACGATGGAGATGATGCCGACGATAAAGGTGGGGGAGGCGATGTCGCCCAGACCGACGAGCGTACCGGCGCCAGCGGTGATGATGCCGGCGTCGCACAGGCCGATCATGGCGATAAACAGGCCCAGGCCCACCGAGATGGCGTGACGCAGGACCACGGGGATGGCGTCCATGATGGCCTCGCGCAGGCCACAAAGTACGAGCAGCAAGATGACGATACCCTCGAGGAAGATGACGCTCATGGCCACGTGCCAGTCACCGCCGCAGACGGTGGTGGTGATTCCGGCGATCATCGCGTTGACGCCTAAGCCCGACGCGCAGGCGAGCGGGCGGTTGGCGAAGATGCCCATGCAGATGGTCATGATGCCGGCGCCCAGGCAGGTGGCGCAGGCGAGCGCTCCCGCATCGATGCCAGCGCCCGAGAGCACCGCGGGGTTGACGGCGATGATGTAGGCCATCGCCAGGAATGTTGTCAGTCCAGCGCGGAGTTCGGTCCCGATTGTGGACTTGCGCTCACTGACGTGAAAAAGTTCGTCCATGCATACCCTTTCCTTGTTCGGCCCCGAGTTTAGGCCGATTGACACGAACTCAACTACTATAGCCCCTTTACGACGTTGTTGTTCCTCGCATGTTGATGTTCGGCGCTTTGCGGCAGACGGACGGTATTTTTCGCATGAAAAAGTGTGGGTACCGTATACTTAAGCGGTTACAACGACCCCTATGGAGGAACGTATGATTAAAGAGCTTTGCCACGACGAGGCTATCCTGTCCCAGCGTTGCGAGGTTGCGACCGTCGAGGACGAGTCGGTCGCACAGGACCTGATCGATACCATCAAGTCGCTCGACGATGCCGGCTGCCTTGCCGCCAACCAGATTGGCGTCACCAAGAAGGTCTGCGTCTATCTGGACGACGCCGGCGAGCCCCACGTACTCTACAACCCCCGTCTGGTGTTTGGCCTGGGCGCCAGCAAGATGGAGGAGAGCTGCCTGACGCACGAGGAGGTCACCAAGTCCACGCGCTACATCAAGTGCAAGGTTGCCTTTGACCAGATCGTCGACGGCAAGATGCGCGAGCGCAAGCAGGACTTTGTGGGCTTCGAGGCGCAGATGGTTCAACACATGATTGACCACTGTCTAGGAAAGTTGGTCTAAGGGGACCAAAGCACCGCACCTTGCCGCTCAATCGTCGCTCGCGTACCTTAAGTACGCTTCGCTCCTCTTTCGTGGCAATCTGCGGCACTTTGACCCCTTAGACGACCAACGGGGTTAACTTGGTTGAGTTTATCCTGCTTGAATAGTCCGGGCGTGACATTGTTGTCATGTCCGGGCTTTTGTGTTTAGCGCCTTTTTGTTTGGAGACAATGAAATTAGCAAGAACGTAAAGCTAGGAGGCGCTATGTGCACGAGTATTCGATTTACCGATAATTCTGGCCACATGTATCTGGGCCGCAACCTCGACTGGAGCTTTGACTACGGCCAACAGGTTCGCGTGATGCCGCGCGGGTTTCAGATTCCGTATTCGTTTATCGACGACGCGACAGCGGCACACGCGGTGATCGGTATGTGCATCGATTACAAGAACTACCCTATGTTCTTCGATTGCGGCAACGATGCGGGCCTCGCCGTGGCGGGCCTCAATTTCCCGGGTTATGCCGAGTATGCCGAGGGGCCGGTTGATGGAAAGACCAATATCGCGGCCTATGAGTTTCCCCTGTGGGTGGCAGCGACGTTCTCGACGGTCGATGAGGTCGAGGCCGCGCTGCGCGACACGGTGATTGTTGCCAAATCTGCCGGAGAGGGGCTGGGCGTGTCGCTGCTCCATTGGATTATCGGCGACAGCCAGCGCAGCATCGTGGTCGAGATGATGGCTGATGGCCTGCATGTATACGACGATCCGGTCGACACCCTTGCCAACCAGCCGACCTTCCCGTGGCACATGGAAAACCTCCGCACCTATATCACCGCCACAAGCGATTTTCCGCAGACGGCGACATGGCGTGGCGCCGAGCTCAAGCCCTATGGCGCGGGTGCCGGCATGCGCGGCATTCCGGGCGATTGCTATTCGCCGAGCCGTTTTGTAAAGGCGGCGTACCTCAATGCCAATTACCCGCAAAAGGAGAGCGAGACCGAAAACGTCGTTCGCATGTTCCGCTCTCTCGAGGGCGTGGTGATGATCGAGGGAGCGTCCAGGATGGGCGATGGCAAGTTCGAGAAGACTATCTACACCGGATGCTTTAGCGCGCGCACGGGCAATTATTACTACGCGATGTATGGGGATCCGTCGATTCGCTACGTGAGCCTGATGGATGCCGAGGGCGCAAGCCCCGATAGGCTCGTGGTTCCCGAGCCGCGTCGTTCGTAGCCGTTAGCTTTACTGCAATGCAAAGCGGCCCTGCGTCTCTCGTGAGGTGCAGGGCCGCTGTCGTTGATTTATGACGTCGCTAGAAGTTGGCGTCGTTGAGCTGGGTGCTCTCGAGTCCGTCGAGTTGCTGTTGCTCGGGCGTATCGGCGACGCTCTCGAGCAGCTCGGTGGGATCGACGTTCATGCTCTTGCCGGCCTCGTTGCCGTTGACCAGGTCGTCCGAGAAGATGTCGACTTCCATTTCCTCGGCCTCTTCGATCTGAACCTCGAGCGGCACCTGGGTGCGCACGAGCTTAACGGCCGGGCGCATGCGGGCAAACAGCGGCACGTACTCGATGATGATGGCCGAGTTCTCGAGACCGTACCAACGTGCCGGGCTTCCGCAGGCGCGGCGGACGGCGTACTTGATGGCCATGACGCGATGGTCGTTGCGGTTGATGTCCGTTTCGGGGGCAAGCATCTTGCGCAGCATGCAAAAACGGAAGTCGCCCACGTTGCCGCGTGTCTCGTAGATGGAGTAGGTGTGATGCTGCGGCGGCAACTCACCCGATGCCATCAGGTCGCCAACGATCTGGCGTAGGTAGGAGTTGATGCGCTGATTGACCTTAAAGCCCAGGTCCAAGCGCACGCGGAACAGGAAGTCTGTGCCAAAGGTCTCAACGGAATACTCGTGCGTATAGGGCTCGTCGGTAACGTGCACGTTGATGAACCAGTATGCCTTGGCGCGCTTGGGATGTTTGTCCAGGATGGAATAGAGCACGTCGCGGTCAAGCGTGAGCGGATCGGGGCTGTTGGTGAGGAATACCAGATTGTCGGCAAGCACGGGGTAGGTCTCGTCGTTGCGCAGGCGGTTGAGCTGATCGATGTACTTGGAGACAGGCAGCAGGATCGTCTGCGTGCGCTCGATGGCGGTGCCGCGACGCCACACATACATAAGGCCAAACAGCAGTGCGGCCAGGAAGATCATGACGTAGCCGCCGTCAAAGAACATGGTGAGGCACGAAGCGAAGAAGCACAGCTCAATGGCGCCGAAGAGCAGGGCGAAGACGCAGGCGCCCAGCTTGTGCTTGAGAATGCCGGCGATATAGCTCGTCAATAGCGTCGTGGTCATGAGCATGGTCACGGTAATGGCGAGGCCATAGGCGCTCTCCATGCGCTCGGAGTTTTGGAACAGCAGCACGATGAAGATGCAGCCGACCCACATGATGTTGTTGACGAGCGGAATATAGAGCTGGCCCTTGGTGTCGCTGGGGTAGTGGATACGCAGATGCGGCATAAGGTTGAGGCGCGTTGCCTCGGATACCAGTGAGAACGAGCCGGTGATGAGCGCCTGCGAGGCGATGATGGCCGCCACGGCCGAAAGCACGATGGCAAAGGGGCGCAGGGGCTCGGGGAGCATCATGTAGAACGGGTTGACGATATCCATCGCGAGCATCTGGGGATTGGAATTGTTGGCAAGCAGCCAAGCGCCCTGACCCAGATAGTTAAGGATGAGGGCCGCCTTTACGAACGGCCAGGATGCGTAAATGTTAGCCTTGCCCACGTGACCCATGTCCGAATAGAGCGCCTCGGCGCCGGTCGTCGACAGGAAGACGAAGCCGAGCACCATGATGCCCGAGTGGTTGATGGGCGAGAACAGGAACATGATGCCGCGGATGGGGTTGAGCGCGCGTAGGATGGACAGGTTGCCGAGCATGTTGAACAGGCCGGCGCCCGCCAGGAACAGGAACCATAGTGTCATGAGCGGGCCGAACAGCTTGCCGATCGACGAGGTACCGGCGCGCTGCATGGCAAATAGGCCGCAGATAATGATGATGGTAATAATGATGACGTTGGTTTGCCCGTCACCCAATAGCGCGTGGCCCCACTCGATAGTGCGCAGGCCCTCAATGGCCGTGGTAACCGTGACGGCGGGGGTGAGGATGCCGTCGGCGAGCAGCGCCGCGCCGCCGATCATGGCGGGCAGAATCAGCCACGGCGCCACCTTACGCACGAGACTGAACAGGGCGAAGATGCCGCCCTCGTTATGGTTGTCGGCCTTCATGGCGATTACAACGTACTTGACCGTGGTCACGAGTGTCATGGTCCAGATGACGAGCGAAAGCGCGCCCAGAATCATGTCCTCGCTGACGGTGCCGATGCCGCCGTTGTTGGCGACGATTGATTTCATGGTGTACATGGGGCTTGTGCCGATGTCACCGTAGACGACGCCGAGCGTTACGAGCAGCATGCCAGCGGAGAGGGGAATGGCTCCATGCCCGCCTTGACTACGCTGGTCTTGGAGGCTTGCCTCCAGCTTGTTGTGTGCCACGTGGACTCCCTTGGACATCTGGCCTCTGCCACGAGCAGTAGACCTTTATGCCATCTTTATACATATAAGAGCAGTTTGGCACATCGGGGTGTTTTAGACAATAATCCCCATCTGGGGATTATTCATATACGCAGGTAGTATTTCAGAGCAGGGGCTATTAAGCACGTGCTGTCTGGGCGATGCCAGCCTTGGTGTTTGCGCGTTTGCCGGCGAGTTCGCAAAAAATCGCGCCGCCGATGATAAGCGCGGCGCCCATCAGGCGGACCGGTGTTATGGTTTCGCCCAAAAGGACGGCCGAGAACACGACGGCCGAAAGCGGCTCAAGGTAGCCGACGACGGCGACGGTCTGCACGGGCAGTTTGGCGACGGCGCTAAAGTCGAGCAGGCAACCGAGTCCGGTGTTGACGACGCCGAGCATGACGACGGCGCGCCAATCAATACTGGCGGCGACGCCGGCGGACAGGAATGAGGGGGCGCCCTGCGTGAGGAGCGTAAGGACCAGCGCGGTCAAAAAGGCGGCGCTCACCTGGAGCGCGGAGTTCTCGAGGCCCTCGATGTGCGGCGCACCCTTGCTGGCGATGACCATCAATGCATAGCAGAAGGCCGAGGCGATGCCGCACACGATGCCCGCGATGGGCATATTGCCGCCGAGGCCTTGGGCCGCGATGAGGAAGGCGCCGCAGGCGACGGCGATAAACCCGGCGATTTTGCCGCCGGTCAGCTTTTCGCCAAAGATGAGCGGGGAGAGCGCCATGACAATGATGGGGCCGCAGTAGTACAGCAGCGAGGATACGCCGACGCCGATCGTCTGGTAGGCGCGGAACAGAAAAATCCAGCTGGCGCCCAGCGCGGCTCCCGAGAGGAGGAGGGCTGCGGCTTCGCGGGGGCGAGATGGCGCCTGCAACTTATGGCGTTGGGTGATGGCGAGGATGGTTACAAGCGAGAGGGCTCCCAAAAACGTGCGCAGCAGCACGATATCGGAGCTCGGCAGCGCGATGGCAGCGGCGATGATGCCGTTGGAGCCAAACAATAGCAATGCTGCTAAGTACGTAAACAGTCCGTTGTTCATGCGCTTCCGTCCCATCTATATCCGAGCATGTTCACTATGGGTGAACTGGCTTTAGAAGAAAAACGAATATAATGCATGGATGACATGACAAATACTCATGTAAGGGCGGGGACGTGCCGTGGAGACCAATATCCAAAAGATGCAAGTGCTGCTTGAGACGGTGCGTGCCGGCAGCTTTACGCGTGCTGCAGAGCGGCTGAGCTATTCGCAGTCGGGCGTGAGCCGTATGGTGGGCGACCTTGAGGCAGACTGGGGTTTTAAGGTGCTTGATCGCAGCCGCGAGGGCGTGGTGCTTTCTGCCGACGGGCGGCAGGTCATGCCGGCAGTCGAGGCGTTATGCGAAGAGTTTGGCCGCCTGCAGCGACGCGTGGACGAGATGCGAGGGCTCATGCGTGGCAAGATCTGTATCGGTACGTTTTCGAGTGTGGCGACCCATGTACTGCCGCCGGTGATCGCGCGGTTTCGCGCCGATCATCCGGACGTCGATTATGAGTTGCTGATGGGCGATTACTCCGAGATTGAGCAATGGGTGGCGGAAGGCCGCTGCGACCTGGGCTTTATTCCGCGCGAGCCACGCGGCGCCGGCATGGCGTCGCGGCCGTTGGTACAAGACGAGCTGATGGCCGTGGTGCCAGCGGGCTCCTCGCTTGCCACCGCGGAGGTCGTTTCCCTTGCCGATTTGGCCAACGAGCAGTTTATTCTGCTGGAACGCGGTAGCGACGACGAGATTACGCCGCTGTTCCGTCGGGCGGGGCTGACGGTGCGCTCCAAGCTGTCGACCTGGGATGACTATGCGATTATGGCCATGGTCGAGGACGGCCTGGGCGTGAGCATTCTTCCCGCGCTCATCTTGCGCCGCTGCCAGTTCGATGTTGCCGTGCGCCCGCTCGAGGGACATCCTCATCGGCAGATCAACGCCATATACCGCACCGCCGACGTTTCGCTCGCGGCGGCTCGTTTCCTCGAATATCTCTAAAAGCGCGTGCCCGTTGTCCACCTCGGGACGATTCTCGGGGTTCGGTACATTTTCTTGTGAAATTGAACTTCCAGATAATGCGCCGCGCTATACTGCTTGCTAAATTGAACCTTGGTTCAATTCGTGTTCTATAAATTGAACTTTGCCGGCAAGGAGGTTCCTGTGGCCCAAGAGACGTTTAGCGATCGCCTGCGACAGACCATGTCCGATCGAGACGTTCGCCAGTCGGACGTAATCCGCGCATCGGAGATGCTCGGCAAAAAACTCGGCAAGAGTCAGATGAGCCAATATGTGAGTGGCAAGACGATTCCGCGGCGCGATGTGGCAGAGCTGCTCGCCCGCATTTTGGAGGTCGATGTTTCCTGGTTGCTTGCCGGTGACGCCGATCAAGGCGAGACATCATCGCCTCGCAACGATTCCAAGCCCGAACCCCATCCCTCAGCTCAAATTCCAAGGAGCACCACCATGCGTACTTTTTCTAAATCCACCAAGCTTGATAACGTCCTGTATGACGTGCGCGGTCCCGTCGTCGACGAGGCTGCCCGTATGGAGGACGAGGGCGAGCGCATCCTCAAGCTCAATATCGGCAACCCGGCGCCCTTCGGTTTCCGCACGCCCGACGAGGTCATCAAGGACATGCGCCAGCAGCTGCCCGACTGCGAAGGCTATTCCAACTCGCGTGGCCTGTTCTCCGCGCGCAAGGCAATCATGCAGTACTCGCAGATCAAGGGCCTGCCCAATGTTCAGATGGAGCACATCTACACGGGCAACGGCGTGTCCGAGCTCATTCAGCTTTCGATGAACGCACTGCTCGACAATGGCGACGAGATTTTGATCCCCAGCCCCGACTATCCGCTCTGGACGGCGTGCGCAACCCTCGCCGGCGGTCATCCCGTGCACTATCTATGCGATGAGCAGGCGGATTGGTATCCCGACCTGGAGGATATGGAGTCCAAGATCACGAGCGCGACCAAGGCCCTCGTCATCATCAACCCCAACAACCCCACGGGCTCTGTCTATCCGCGCGAAGTGCTCGAGGGCATCGTTGAGATCGCGCGCAGGCACCAGCTCATGATTTTTGCCGACGAGATCTATGACCGCCTGTGCATGGACGGCTATGAGCACGTCTCCATTGCATCGCTCGCCCCCGATCTGCCCTGCATTACGTTTAGCGGCCTTTCCAAGTCGCACATGATCGCGGGCTATCGTATTGGCTGGATGGTGCTTTCGGGCAACCAGCGCTGCATGAGCGACTTCATCATGGGCGTCAACATGCTCTCTAACATGCGCCTGTGCTCCAATGTGCCGGCTCAGTCGATCGTTCAGACGGCGCTCGGCGGACACCAGTCGGTCAATGACTACATCCGCCCCGGCGGTCGTGTCTACGAGCAGCGCAACTTTGTGTATGAGGCGCTCAGCAAGATCGACGGCATCTCGGTGGTCAAGCCGCGTGCGGCGTTCTATATCTTCCCCAAGATGGATGTTGAAAAGTTCAACATCACCGACGACGAGCAGTTTGCCCTCGACCTGCTGCACGAGAAGAAAATTCTGATCACGCGCGGCGGCGGCTTCAACTGGCCTGAGCCCGACCACTTCCGTATCGTGTACCTGCCGCGCATGGAAGTGCTCAAAGAGTCGCTCGAAGACCTCGCCGATTTCTTTGATCACTACCGCCAGGCGTAACTAGTTCCGCCGTTCTACCGAACGGCGGACCGCTTGACGCTGCGCGAGCCGCATTCACACCAATCTGACGTTCAACTTCAAGGGCGCGACCAGAAGGTCAGCGCCCTTTCGTTTC
>OLQJ01000024.1_pt1 | contig 145947 bp, 133 predicted proteins | sample 1673231 | NCBI WGS metagenome assembly OLQJ01 (sample SAMEA3136769, study PRJEB25190) | human gut metagenome | biome: human gut; feature: human-associated habitat; material: faeces | place: Austria | collected 2013
CTGCAGGCTGGCATGGTAGATAAGAGAAGAAAGATTTTAGATATGGCAATTGACAACCGTATCCTGCAATTAGAACAGCAGGTGGCAAAATTAAAAAGAGAGATAAAGTTCCATTTTTTAATCCAATCTTTCCAAAGGCAGTCATGAATGACTTTGATGAAATGGTAAAACAAAAGATAGATGGAATACGGAAACAAAAACAGAATGTTGAAATGCTAAATGATATGTTTATAAGATCAATAGAAGAAGCATCTTTTAATGTAGAAGTATTGTCCGATATGATATATCAAAAATTTTTGGAGGAGTAATTGGATGGGGTACACATTTAAGAGCTTATGTATTAGAAATTTTAAGTATATTACAAATAATAAACCTTTAAAATTTGATTTTATGAATAGTAATATTGTGATTTTAGATGGTCAAAATGGATATGGTAAAACTACATTATTTGATGCTATTGAAGTTTTGGTGACTGGGAAAATAAAGCATTTTAACCCTAGTTTACAAAATAGGAAGACGGAAACATTAGGAACACTGGCAAATGATGTAAATAAGGATATAGTTATTTCGGCAATTTTATCATCTGATTTTTCAGATGAAATACATGTAGAAAGAAAACTTTTATGTAAAAATGAATTTCAGAGTATTATCACACTTAATAGTCAAGAAATTAGTCAAGAAGAATTGTATGATAAATTTCATTTGAATTCCAATATGTTTGATATAGGGACATATATTTCTCAAAGTGAATCTTTGGACTTCTTACAAAATAAGTATAAAAATAGAAAAGATTCTGTATCTTCTCTTTTAGATGACACCGAGATAACTGATAAAATTCAAATGCTGAAATCGGTTCAAGACCATATTTTTGGAAGAGTAGAAAAAGAAATTAGGGATAAAGAAAAACAAATAGATGTAGTAAGTCAAAGAGTAAATGAGATAAAACGTCAGACAGATCACATTGTTATGAATGCAGAACTGCCAGGGGAAAATATACGATTATTTGACGAAGTTGAATATGAATTTGATGTCATAAAATTAGACCAGGGAGTTACATATGAAACCATTATTCAGCAGCTTAAACAAATTGAAGGGTTTATAGAAAACTATGAAGAATACCTTCGATATAAAGTTAATGCTATCATAAGGGAATTGAAAGCATCACCGAAACGGTTATATATGGCATTGTTTTATCGACAGGAGATTGAATTACTTAATAAAAAAGAAAGTCTCATAAAAGAGTTAAATAAGAGCAAAGAATTAGTGACGAATTATAGCAATAATGTCTGGTCAGTAGATGAAACATTGTTCAATAAGATTAAAATAAAAGCAGAAATTATAGCACAAATAAAAACATTATTATTGAACCAGAAAAAAGAACAAAGTCAATTGGATGATGCTGATAAGGTTCTGGCACAGATGACAAAGGCACGAAGGGGACTTATTAAAGAATTTTATAATGCTGCGGAGTCTGGAAAGTTTGATAAAAACAAATGCCCATTGTGTGGAACGGATTTTACGGATATAGATTCAGCTATTATAGAAACAGAACAATTTATAAAAAATATTCATACAGATGGGATAAAAATAATAGAAGATATTGAGACACAAATAACAAATTTATTTCAAAAAGAAATTATTCCTGTGTTGAAAGTGTTTCTTGAGGAAAATAAAGTACTAATAAAAATGGATGATACTTTATCAGGATGTAAGAATCTAGCGGTGGAGAAATTACAGCAGTTGTTGGATAAGGTAAAAATATCAGAGTTTAAATCTCAGGGAATAGAAAAATTTGATATTGAAGAATTTTCTCAACAATATGAAAACTTATTGAAAGAACTTCAAGAAAAGGAAGTTCCAAATAAAATTATTTTTCAAGAAAAGCAGGTTGAATTGTATAAATCCATTCACAATACCTATTATCATAATGAAAAACCGTATCACACAGTGGGAGAGTTACAAAGCAAGGAACAATATGTTGCAAAGTTATTTAATGACAATCTTTCTCAGCAGCTTTCTACGGAAGAGGCCCGACTAAGAAAACTAAAAAGAGATTATGAGGAATACAAGAATAAAACAAAGGATATGACAGATGCAATAAAAGTATTGGTTGGTAAATATGAAGATGCGAATAAAGAATATCAAACACAGCTTCTTAATGCAATTAAAATTCCTTTAATGGTGTATAGTGGAAGGATTATACAAAATTATCCGTTAGGGTTGGGAATTAGAGCAGTCATTAAAACCAATCAGTTAGTATTTGAAGCAGCTTCTAAGAGTGGAAGTGATGTTTATAATATTTTAAGTACAGGACAATTGAATGGTCTTTCGATTGCGCTTTTACTTTCAATAAAAAATGTGTATGGTGATACGAAAGGGTTAGACATTTTACTGATAGATGATCCACTTCAAACAATTGACGATATTAGTGCAATTTCGCTTGCGGATTTGTTGACACAGCAGGGAATAGGGCAAATTGTATTGTCTACGCATGAGGAGGCAAAAGCAGCATTGCTACGATATAAATTTAAACATGCAGGAATGAGTGTTCGGGAACAGAACATGCAAGCACTTTATATGAAAACAGTAACAGAAGAATAGAAAAAGAGAGAAAAGCTAGTAGTGGAGGGCTGAGACTTTGCTACTAGCTCTTCTTATGGAAAATAACACACAGTACACAAGTGTGCATACAGTTAAAGCCTCTATTTTCAAGGCATAAGGGGATAGGGGTACAGTTTACGGATGAGCCGACCGGAAACCTGGACAGCAGATCTAGTGAGGCAGTCATTGAAGCATTTCTTGCAGCGCAGAGAAATCTGGATGCAACTATATTCATGGTCACGCATGACAGCTTTTCGGCAAGCTATTGTGACCGTGTCATTGCCATGAAAGATGGAAAAATCTATAAAGAGTTGATCCGAACCGGGGATCGGAGAACATTTTTAGATGAACTTCTGACAGAATTAAAAATCATTAATGGTGGTGATGGCGATGAAGATGAAGATGAGTAGCAGCAGTATTTTCCTGAAACTTCGCAGATATAACAAGAAAAATTATAAGCAGTTACTATTCTGTACCTTTTTTTCGATTTTTCTTGTGACATCCTTTGTCTGTGTACTGTACAGCCCGGTGGTGCAGGCAGGATTTCTAGAGGGCGGAGATTCGCTGAAGATGATCATGATGATCTTCGCACTGGCAGTTCTTGGATGTCTGATCTTTAATATTTATGCGGCAGGATTATTTTTCCGTACAAAAAGCCGTGAGACCGGAGTGTTTCTTGCACTTGGGATGACGAAGAAACGACTGAAAAAAGAATTGTACAAAGAGCTTTTCCTATCTTTGGGCAAAGGAATCGTATTCGGGATCGTGCTTGGAGCTGCAGCGTCAGTTGGAATTATATGGGTCCTGCTTCACACGTTTCTGAAGGATATTCTGGAGCGGAGGATGTTTTCGGCTGCGGGACTTGGTATCAGTCTTTTCTTTGCGGCGATGACAGTGATCATCTTATTTTTTATGGCGGCGCGCTATATGAGACGGACAAATCTGATGGATATTTTAAATGAAGAGAAGAAAAGTGAACCGCTTCAGCTTGTAAAGAAAGGCTATGGAATCGTAGGCGGGATCCTTCTTGTGGTGGGCTTGCTTCTTGGATATGCGGGGTCACAGCTTACCGCCAATTTATTGAAATTTCAGATGCCGGCTATCTGGAATGCAGTCTATCTCGTAGCGGCAGTCGGAATCTATATGCTGTTTGTGTTTTTTATCGTCTATCACAAGCGGGGGAAGCATCCGCAGAAATATTATCATAACCTGATTTCCAACAGTATGATGAAATTTCAGGGAAGACAGACCGTCCGGAATATGTGTATCCTTGCTTTTCTGACCGGTGCAGCACTCTACGCAGGCTCCTATATCCCAGACAAGCTTGAGATGTTTCGCACAATGGCAGATACGCCGGTAGATTTTAATCTGATTTACCGACAGACAGAGCAGGAGATCCAGAAGGAAGACATCGAGGTGATGGCAGACGAATATGGAGTGACGATCACAGATTATCAGGAAGTTCTTCTTGCAGAACTTCAGACATCCGGGGTCGAGAGAGACTGGACAGATGATGGGAAGCCGATCGAAGATTATTATGAGACATATGCCTATGGAGAATTTATCAGTGCATCTGTCTATGAGCAGTATACCGGGACAAAAGTGGAGGTAGAGCCAGGAACATTTGCACAGATTATCCTGCCGGAGCAGACAGAAAACTTCTGGGAGAAATATACCGATATGGATCTTGTGACAAATCAGGAAACCGGAGCACAGCTGCACCTGAAATTTGCCAAGACAGTGGAAGACCGCATGTTTTACCGTGCAAATGTACACCGCTATATTTTAAATGACAGCGACTTCCAGACGATCACGGCATAGATGACAGAACAGCGCCAGATGAAACAGATCTTCTTTGATGTGGAAGAGAGTGAAAATGTGTATGATTTTGCAATCGAACTTCGGAAAGAGTATGTCAGACGTGCAGGCAAAGATATGGCAGTGCTGAATGCATATAACGAAGCTGAAGAGGATCGGGCAGAAGCTGCCGGAGAACCTTATCACTATCGGATGACAGAGCCGATGGATCCAGAAAATCCGTATTTATACCATGACTGGAAATTCAATCCGGAGATTCAACCGATCCAGATGAAAACTTATCTTCACGAGAGTGGAATTATGATCTTGACATTTCTCTATGTCTCCTGCATCTGCCTGGCAGCAATCGGCATCATCGCTTATACACGAAGCGTTACGATCGGTGTGCAGAATCAGAAAATGTTTGACGATTTGAGAAAACTTGGTGCGAAAAATACTTATATCATGCGCTGTATCAAGAACCAGCTCCGGAAAATCTTTGTGCTTCCGACGGCAATCGGACTGTTTCTGATCCTCTCATTTCTGATGATCATCTATATCGGAAATGATAAAAGAATCCAGAGTACGGAGTGGATGTCATTTGGATGTACAGTAGGATTTGCGGTTATGATCTGCATTTACCAGCTGATTGTTTACCGGATGTCACTGAAAAAGCTAAGGGAAATATTAAAATTGTAAAGCTCTTAAAACTGTATACAATTACAATAAGGAAGAAAAAAATCCGGTCAAGGATGTATCTGCGGTATGTAGTGGCAGATCCCTGACCGGGTTTTTCTTGTCAGGAGAAGGATAAGACACTGTCAAGATCTGTTACTACAATATATGAAAAAGGTACAAAAAAGAGTGACGGTTTATTTTGTGTATGGTATAATTTTTGATAAAGAAGCCGCAAATCTGTAAGCGTGAAACGGAGATGAAATTTATGTGGTTTATATTTGCACTACTATCAGCAATATTTGCATCACTGACCTCGATACTGGCTAAGATTGGTATTGATGGAGTAAATTCTAATCTTGCCACGGCTATAAGAACTGTTGTAGTGGTAATGATGGCATGGGGAATGGTATTTTTGACTCATACACAAAGTGGATTATCAGAAATCAGTCGAAAAAGCTGGGTATTTTTGATTCTGTCCGGATTGGCCACCGGAGCTTCCTGGTTATGCTATTATAGAGCATTACAGATGGGGGAAGCTTCAAAAGTTGTTCCAATTGATAAGTTAAGTGTGGTCATTACCTTGGCACTTGCTTTTATTTTCTTACACGAAAAATTTACAATAAAATCTTTGATAGGGTGTATTTTAATTGGCGCTGGAACATTAGTGATGGTTTTGTAATTAAATATGAAAGAATATTAGGTATATTACTTATAGCAGTTGGAATATGGGTGAGATGATAGATTTCCTGAGTTGGTTTTGATTGTAGAGTTTCAAGTTATTTATATTTCGCTCATTTGAAAATTCTTAAAAGGGAAATTAGATTTTGAGGAGACGGTGATGTGAAAAAAATGTATACTCTTTTAGCTGTATGTAGTTTGGTAGTGTTATTTTTAGGTTGCAGCAATCGGAATGAAATCCCAAAAGGAAGAAGTTCCAAAGCTTGAGGAAGGAACGAGAGTGAGCATTGTGTATAATGGTGATGTTCAGGAGTCTTATCCAGCGCAAATTAAGATTGTTTTTGTAATTTATTTGGTAGATGAAAATGGTGAAGTGATAAGAGGAACGGAATAAAAGTTGTTGATATTTTAGGCACTCTTTATGATTCAAAAAAGAAGAGAAAAAATGATGATGACGAAGGGTAAGGAAAGCAAAATTCCAGCCTTACGAGGAGGTGTACTGCAATGAAAAACAGATGGAAACGAGTAGTGGGAATTGCGATTCCACTTGCTATCATTATTGTCGGAATAAGTTATAACAGTTACGTTAGAGTGCATACTTTTACACTTTCAGGTAACGAAACAGTGAAAAGTGAGCAAATACAACCTGTTAATAGAAGAGTAAAAGTAAATGGTACTGTTGATACAGAGGTCAGATTTACAGATGTTGAAACTGGGAAAACTTATGAAATCGATTATATTACATCTGGGGTATCAGAAACACTTCAACTAGAACGAGGAAAATGGTACGAGGTAGAAGGTGCCGGGGAGCTTATAGTGAGACCAGTCAATATTCGTATAGAATAACGATTTTCATGAACACGAAGATGAAAATTTGTAGAAAGAGAGTAGCTATCATGAGAAAAAAATATTTCAAAGCAATGTTGGCGGTATTTTTTCTAGTTTTATGTACGTTGGGAACAACAGGTTGTTCTTCCAAAGAATCAGAAGATTTAGGGGTGATCGGCAAGGGCAAACGAATCTTTGAGGAAACAATTTCCCCAAATAAGGATTATGTTGAAAATGAAAAAGATGTTGTCTATCATACAGTAGAAATCTATCAAAATAGCGATAATGTGATTATAGTGACTTCAAAATCCACTTCAGCATTTTTCAAACCATTGCAATATGAAGTGGAATCTGACACAAGTATCACAAAATCAGACATTGATGTAGAGTGGACAACTTCAATGGGAAACTCGGATCCAACAAAGGAAGATCAATTACATATAGCTTCTGTATCTGTTTCGCAAAACGGAAAGCTATTAGACAAGAGAAAAATAAATTTTGCGAACGGAGCTTTTGAAATCATTGAGGATGTAATAGAGAGCAAATAGTCAGATAGTGTTTTCTTATAAACACAACAAATTTGTAAAAACGGTTGAATCAATTAAAGCTTGAAGGAGGAAGTTATGGCATTTGATTTTAAGAAAGAATATAAGGAATATTATATGCCGAAGAATAAGCCGCAGATTGTAGATGTGCCGAAAATGAATTATATTGCAGTGAGAGGGTCGGGAGATCCAAATGAAGAAAATGGGGCATATCAGCAGGCAATCGGTATACTATATGCCGTGGCATATATTCTGAAAATGAGTTATAAAACAGAATATAAGATTGGGGGCTTTTTTGAATATGTAGTCCCGCTGCTGGAAGGCTTTTGGTGGCAGGACCGTTATCCGTTTGCCGGATTTTGTTTCCAAAGCAGATTTTGCCTGGGCGGTAGAGGCAGCGGGTAAAAAGAAAAAAATCGATTGTTCCTCAGCAGAATTTCTGACGGTTAATGAAGGATTATGCGTTCAGATTATGCACCTAGGTTCTTTTGACAAGGAACCTGAAACAGTGGTACTGATGGACGCGTATATAGAACAGAATGGTTATGTTAATGACATTAATGGGGAGCGGCTGCATCACGAGATCTATATGTCAGATGCAAGAAAAGTTGCCCCGGAAAAGTGGAAAACAGTTATTCGGCATCCCATTAAAAAGGTGTGAGAAATTTTTTCTACTTTATAAGGTTTATTAGATAAATTAAGAGAAACCCAACAAAATCAAGGGTTTGCACTGATTTAGTCCTATTTTTTTATGCCATTAGGTTAAGGTTAGGACAGCGCTGTTTACAATCGAAAACCTACATTTCAAAAAAGTCAGATAATGTTGATTACTGATATGGTCAAGTTTTGGCTTTTATTAGAATGCGAGGTGAAATTTAATATTACAATTCATGTAGGACTGAATTAGCTCTTAAAAACGGTTTATCCGGCATTGCTAATAAGTCCTACTTTTTTTGCCCGAAAAAGGAGGGTGGCAATGACAAAGCGAGAGTTAATTCAGTTCATGGACGAGCTGGTGGAGTTAGCCAGTGAGGAGAACAAATCAAGAGCAATCTTGGTAAAGGAAAAGTTTATCAATGACTTTGAGAGAAGTTATGAGTACGAAAAGGAGGTTCAGACAGAGATTACAGAACTGCCACCTTACTATATAGCAGCCATGCCGGATGCCGTACAGGAAGAAATCAAGGCAAAGGTAATAGTAGCATTAACAGAGTATGGTGAGTGTACCCCGGAAAATGTGGAAAGAGCAATGAGTTCCAAAATCTATGACTTAGATGATTTGATTGATATTAAGGAGTGTGTCAGACACATAGAGGAGGAACAGAGAAAGAAAGCAGAGCAGAAACGGGGGAATGTCAGATGATAAAAGCAATTATTGGTATAGGAGTTGCTTTAGTATGGATTACATTTTTTTGCACTTGCAAAAGCAGCAGGTACGGCAGATAGAAGATTAGAAGCAATATAGAGGCTTCCCACCGAGCGAGAGGCGGGTGTTGTCTGTGGGAATTAATGTAAAGGTACAAAAGTCTCCGAAACCGATAGAGATTATAACAGCAGAGGCAAGGTTGAGGTAAGGGATTTGAAGGTAGAAAATGATAACTTCTACATTCTCACATTGGCGGAGATTGCAAAAGAGTTAAACAGACGAGGAATGAGAAATGCAAATATTCTCTTATCCGTAGGGTTGCCTCTTACAAGATTTGGAGCAGAGAAGCTGGACTATTGACATTATGCCCATTGAAGATTCTGCACCGAATGAAGCTGAGTGCATCACAATCAGGGAAGGCTTGATTAAGTGCATGAGGACAATCAACGAGGAATGTATGAGGCAGTATGGTAAGGAGCTTTCGGAGGAAGATATACAGGAAATTATGAGAACCGGAAAACATGAGAGACTTCCTCAGAAGTATCTGACCATCGTGGAAGAATGCCTCAGAGCTTATGTAGATAAGGTTTACAATATTCTTTTTGAGCATGGCTACAACCTTGAAGTGACAGAGATTGTATTTGTCGGTGGGGGAGCTGCTGTCATGAAGCGTTTTGGAAACTATGACGGTAATAATATCCAATACATATTCTGCAGTTTGCAAAGATGGCAGAAGTCAATATGATTTATTATGAAAAGGATTACTATGCAGTTCCGGATACAGGGGCGGAGAAAGCGTATGAATTGTTAAGGCAGGCACTTTTAGCACAAAAAAAGGTAGCAATCGCAAAAACAGTGATGGGAACAAATGAAAAACTTCTTGTGCTGTACCCTACAAAGGAAGGGATTATTGTAAAAACCTTGTTTTATTATGATGAGATTGCTGCCATTCCTAAGAGCGTTCCAAGGATGAAGCTGGATGAGAATGAGCTGAATATGGCGAAAATGCTGATTGAAAATATGACAAAACCATTTGTGGCGGAGGAATATCAGGATGAATACCAGGCAAGACTGAGGGAAGCTATTATGAAGAAGATACAGGGACAGGAAATCGTGGCAGTTGATACCGGTACTACAGCAAACGTCATTGATTTGATGGAAGCATTACAGAAGAGTCTGGAACTATCCAATAAAAAAGACGAAGAGAGCAAAAAGAAATTAACGGGAACGGCATGATGGATCTGTTTGATAAAAGAGAGGCTTCGCCAATGCTGATAGCACAGCAAATGGATGCTTTCGATAATCCCGGCTGGCTATATGAATTGAAGCTGGATGGATTCCGATGTCTGGCTTATATAGATTACGGTATGGTGGATCTTCGTAATAAACGCAATATACGAATGCTCCCACGGTTCCCAGAACTGAAAGAAATCAGTAAAAATGTAGGAGGACGATGCATATTAGATGGCGAAATCGTTGTTTTGACAAATGGCGTTCCAGATTTTTATCGCCTGCAAAAGAGGACGCTGCTCACAGACAAATTCAAGATAGAGATGGAAGCATTGCGCTATCCGGCATCCTTCGTTGCCTTTGACTGCATTTATATAGAAGGAAAAGAACTGATATGGACACCCCTGATGGACAGGAAAGAACAATTATCCCGGCTTGTGAATGAGGATTCGAGAATATCGGTGTCCAGATATGTGGAAGGTTCGGGGACTGCGCTTTATATGGCGCAGAGGCGAGCAAACTGGAAGGCGTTGTTGCAAAAAGAAAAGACAGCTTTTATCTGATGGGGAAACGAACGAAGGACTGGATCAAATTCAAACGGATGGCAGACGAGGACTTTGTAGTAGCGGGATATATCAAAAAAGGCGGACATATGTATAGCCTTGTTCTGGCAAAATACAAAGGTAATACACTGATTTTCAGAGGGTATGTAACATCTGGCGTGACAAAAGAAGCAATAGATACTTTGGAAGTGACTGGCAAGAATCCATTCCTTTTGATGCCTATTGGGGAACATGATGTAATCTGGGTGAAGACGAACCATGTATGTGTTGTGGAATATATGCCCAATCTCATTAATTCGCTAAGACAGCCAGTATTTAAGGGTTTTCGTGATGATGTCTTACCGAAAGAAGTACAGGCATCAGAAGCATAAAATAAGAGAAACAAATTGGTAAGAGTCGATAAATGAAAAAGAATGCACACCATTATGTACGGAGTGTATCCTTCAAGTGGAACGCAATGGAGATAGAAAGGGAGAAGTTTTACCATTGCAAGGTTAAAAGGGGATTAAGTATAAGTTTTGATGATTTCTTCGGCAATGGTTCGCTTTGCAATACAGCGATCCATTGCCTGTTTTTCTATGTAACGGTGAGCATCAGGTTCGCTCATGGAGAGTTCACTGATCAAAATCCATTTTGCCTTGTTGACCAGACGGATTTCAGCCATTTTTTCTTCGATGGACAGAGACTTCCTTTCAAATTGTCTCAGTCGTTCTCTGGCGCTTTCCATCCAGTTAAGGGCATGCAGCATAGTTGGTTTTGAGGTTGGCTTTGGCAAAGTGAAGACGCCGTACTCAGCAACCTTATCGTGGATACCGGAATGAACATCACTTTTTACCAAAAGCAACACAGCGGACGGTTTGGTAGTACAGGTGTCAATTGCAAAACGAGTACCCACATCATCAGGCAAAGGGGCGTTGATGATAACAAAATCAAATGTTTTTTCGGCAAGTGCCCGTTTGGCAGCACTGACACTTGTAACATTATGGATAGGGTAGTATCTTGTCTCGGGGAGCAGGTCAGCAAAGGCAGAGGTGAAACTATCTGTTGCAGACACGATGAGTATGCTGTAAAAACGTTCTCTTAAACTCATTTTACACCTCCTCCTTTTTTCGTTGGTTTGAATTATTTATTGCAATAAATATCTAAGATAGCATCTGGTATATGTTCTTTTATAAAATTACTGTTTACGGCTGCAGCACATGCGGATTTAAAATCGCCGGGCAGCTGCTCAAATTTTGCCAGCGTATCTGCATCTGCTTTATACAGGTTCATATCAGCGGGACCTGGTAGTTCCAGTTTATTCTGAATGCCATCCATAATTGCATAAATCAGCAGGGCAAATGCAAGATAAGTATTTGCGGATGGATCTGGAGAGCGAAGCTCCGCACGTTGGTATTTGCCTACAGCAGCAGGAACCCTGACAAGCTGGGAACGGTTCTCGCTGGACCAGGAGATATATCTTGGAGCTTTATTGCTGCCAAAACGCTGATAAGAATTTTCTGTTGGGTTTAAAAATACGGTCATATCTGCAACCTTATCCAGAATAGCAGCAATCATATAATTCATATAGTCTGTATTATCAGAGGATTTTACAGATATATTGATATGGAATCCGTTTCCCGGTTTATCTTCCAGCGGCTTCGGGCTGAAATCAGCAAAAAGCCCATTACGTCTGGAGATTGTTTTCACAACAGTCTGGAAGGTCATGGCATTGTCAGCAGCAGTCAGTGGATCGGAATAGCGAAAATCAATTTCGTTTTGTCCCGGACCTTCTTCGTGGTGAGAACTTTCAGGCTGTATTCCCATCTGTTCAAGTGTCAGACATACTTCTCGGCGGATATTTTCGCCTCTGTCTTCCGGGGCAATATCCATATATCCTGCGTTATCATAAGGCTCTTTGGTCGGGTTCCCATTATCATCCAGAGTAAACAGGTAAAATTCCTGTTCAGCACCAAAGAAGAACTGGAATCCTGCATTTTGGGAATCCTGAATTGCTTTTTTTAAAATAGAACGGGTGTCACATTCAAATGTTTTTCCGTCTGGGTGGGTAATGTAACAGAACATTCGTACCACACGGCCATGCTCTGGTCTCCATGGCAGGGGCATAAGTGTGTCTGCATCCGGATGGAGAAACAGATCGGAATGGTTTTCATCGCCAAAGCCTGCGATGGCAGATGCATCAATGGCAATTCCACATTCAAAAGCGCGAGGAAGTTCCTCTGGCATGATGGATATGTTTTTCTGTTTGCCAAATACATCACAAAAGGCGAGGCGGATGAATTTTACATCTTCTTCCCGCACATATTGCATTACCTCTTCTTTTGAATACTTCATAAGCCTACCTACTTTCTTTTAATTTGCTACATACATTTGTTTATATGGGTTTTTACTGTCTGGTGTGACGACTGTAAAAGGAGCGGATAAAAGTTCGTCCACAGAATATCCGAAGTCTGCACAGTATTCGGACAGATATTCCTGGATTTCCTCTAAATCCTCTGGGGCTGCACATCTTGCAGTTACCTGTTCCGGAAAGCGGATATCCTCACAGTTGCCGCGCAAGAACATTTTACCGCCGTGCATTCCGGTACATGGGAAATTGCCTACGATACGTTTGGCGTCTGTCTGAAGTCCAAGGACGATAATTACGCCGCCAGCCTGATATTCCCCAAGAAAGCTTCCGGCACACCCACCGATGATCATGACTGGAATCTTTTCCTTGTACGCTTTCATATGAATTCCGGCACGGTATCCTGCATTGCCTTGTACATAAATTTTGCCGCCGCGCATGGCATATCCGGCGGCATCACCAATATTGCCATGGATCAGGATCTTCCCTTCATTCATGGTGTCGCCTACTGCATCTTGAGCATTGGCATTTACGGTAATATTGGCATTGTTTAAATATGCGCCCAGTGCATTTCCCGGAATTCCATTGATTGTAAGATTCCGATCAGACATACCGGCAGCAATGAATCTCTGACCGCAACAGCCTTCAATCGTACAGTCGTTGTCTGTCCCACGCAATGCTTCATTTACAGCTCTGTAATCTAAATTTGCAGCATCAATGATTTTCATATTATACCACACCTCCAAAAAATTGTTTACGCTTTTCTACGGAAAATGCTGTAGAAGTAGCAGTTTTTTTCAACATTTCAAAATCAATGGAACTTAAAGGAATACGTTCTCTGATTAAAGAAGTATAAATTCCAGCCCGTTCAGTTGCCCCGATAAGGATAAATCCGGTTAAATAGTCACCTCTGGTAAACAGACGTTTTAAAGTTCCTTCTGACTTTTCCTCATACAGTTCGCAGCCCTGTTCAGCGGTATAGTAGCTTCCGGCGGTCATGGCATGTAATCCAAAGAAACCGATGGAGTTCATAGGGATTCCTTTATCGAAAACAGAAGAACCGCCTGCCATATTGATGCCAGCACAATTTCCTTGCATATAAGCATTTGGCAAAATGGCAAGGACACGTTTATCGTGGAACGAAATGTCTTCGCCTTCCGTACAGTCGCCAGCGGCATAAATATCAGGAATGGAAGTTTCCATTTTGTTGCTGATTAAAATGCCACGGTTCACTTCACCACCAATTCCTTTTATCAAAGAAGTGTTTGCACGAACACCGACAGCAAGGACTAAAACATCGAAACGAACGGTTTTTCCGCTTTTCATAAAAGCAGTATTTTTATCGAAAGATATTGCACTGTCATTTAACATAAAGTTAATTCCATTTTGTTCCAGATGTTTTTGCATTATAGCTGCGCAGTCAGCATCAAGGATACTGGAAAGCACACGGTCTGCAAGGTCGCATATCGTAATACTGGAAACACGGTCTTTTAAACCTTCGGCACATTTTAAACCGATGAGACCGGCACCTACGATCAACACATCCGAATTTTCATTGATGGAAGCTTCCAGTTCCAGCATATCATCTATCGTCATAAAGGAATGCTTCTGTTCCACTGATTCCAGACCCGTAAAAGGAGGTACAAAAGGAGAGGAACCAGTGGCAATGCAGAGTTTATCATAAGGAATCACGGTATCATCGTTTAGGGCTATCTGTTTTGTGGAAGGATCAATTTGCGCAGCTTTCTTTCCATAGAGAACTTCACATCCCATTCTTTCATAAAAATTCTTATCACGATATGCCATTTTCTCCAGATTCGTTTTGCCTTCCAAATAATAGGAGATTAGTGGGCGGCAGTATACAGGATGCGGTTCTTCTGAAATTACGATGATCTTGCCCGCTGCATCTTCTTTTCGGATACCTTCAATGCAGCCCACAGCAGCAACACCATTTCCAATCACAACATATTGAGCCATTCTACTCACCCCTTTCTTCATAGACGATTGCCCGGTTCGGACAGCCTTTTACACAGGCTGGTTCACCGCAGGTATTAGCAATGCAAAGTTCACATTTTTGCATAATGCCTTTTTCATTCGGTGCCAGTGCCCCATATGGACAGACCAGAACACAGGTAAGGCATCCCACGCATTTGTTCTGGTCTATATGGACAACTCCGTCAATCTTTGAGATTGCACCTGCAATACAGCTTTTTATGCATAATGGATCGGTACAGTGTCTGCAGGAAACGGCGTAACAGATTTTTTCGCCTTCTTCAATATGGATACGAGGAAAGATTGGCTTTCCTTTTAATGCTTCTGTCATATCTGGTTTGCCGGAATTGGCAAAAGCACAATTATATTCGCATAAATGGCATCCGAGACACCATTCTTCTTTTACATAGATTCGTTTCATTTTTATCAATCTCCTGCATGAGAGATACCAAGTATCTCAAGCTCTTTTTCTGTCAGACCAATGCCACGCAGCATCAGACGGTTTCCTCGTAAAGCCTCGATGGAATTGATGCCCATGCCACCCATCAGTTCTTTGATTTCGTGTTTCCATGCGGTCATAAGATTCATCAGGCGTTCGCTTCCCATTTCAGGATTCAGTCTCTTTACAAGCTCTGGACGCTGGGTTGCGATTCCCCAGTTACATTTACCGCTTTGGCAGGTTCGGCAAAGGTGGCAGCCAAGAGCCAGAAGGGCAGCGGTAGCCACATAACAGGCATCTGCACCAAGTGCAATGGCTTTTACCACATCAGCAGCACTCCGGATACTTCCGCCGACTACCAGTGATACATTGTTTCGGATACCTTCGTCACGAAGTCTTTGGTCAACGGAGGCAAGTGCTAACTCGATGGGAATACCAACATTATCCCGGATTCTGGTAGGAGCGGCTCCTGTACCGCCACGGAAGCCATCAATGGCGATGATATCAGCTCCGCTGCGGGCAATACCACTTGCAATGGCAGCAATATTGTGAACGGCTGCGACTTTAACGATGACAGGTTTCTTATATTCTGTAGCTTCTTTCAAAGAGAACACAAGCTGACGCAAGTCCTCGATGGAATAAATATCATGATGCGGAGCCGGTGAAATTGCATCAGAGCCTTCCGGAATCATGCGGGTACGTGATACATCCCCGACAATTTTTGCACCGGGGAGATGTCCGCCAATGCCCGGTTTTGCTCCTTGTCCCATCTTAATCTCTATGGCAGCACCTGCTTTCAGATAATCCTCATGAACGCCGAAACGTCCGGAAGCCACCTGTACGATGGTATTCTCGCCGTAGCAGTAAAAATCTTCATGAAGACCGCCTTCCCCCGTGTTATATAAGATGCCAAGCTCAGTAGCTGCCAGTGCAAGGGATTTATGAGCGTTGTAGCTGATAGAACCATAACTCATGGCAGAGAACATGACAGGCATGGAAAGCTCCAGCTGCGGCGGCAGTCTGCAGTCTAATTTTCCGTCCTCTGTACGACTCACTTTTTGGGGCTTCTTTCCGAGGTAAACTCTGGTTTCCATCGGTTCCCGCAAGGGATCAATGGAAGGGTTTGTTACCTGTGATGCATTGATCAGGATTTTATCCCAGTATACAGGCAGTGGTTTGGGATTACCCATGGAAGATAAAAGGACGCCGCCACTGTTCGCCTGCTTATAAATCTCCTTAATCGTATCGTTTGACCAGTTTGCGTTTTCGCGCAGGGTACAGTCACTCTTTACAATTTTTAGTGCTCTGGTCGGACAAAGAGAAACACATCGCTGGCAGTTGACACATTTCGATTCATCGCACTTCATAATTTTATGTTCTTCGTCATAACTATGTACTTCATTGGCACATTGTCGTTCGCATACCCGACAGGCAATGCATCTGTTTTCATTTCTGATTACTTCAAATTCCGGATAGATAAATTCTACGCTCATTAAAATGCACCTTCCTTTACTTTTACAATGACTGGTTCACCACCGGCAGGAGACCATATGTTTTCGGCATTCGGTTCCATGGTTCGGATGGCAGCCTCTTCACTGGCAATGAATACCTTGTCGTCTTTTTCCCCGACTACCATAGAACGCAGTTTCAACCGGTCATTCAGTGCCATCAGTCCGCCATCAAATCCTAAAACGATAGAGAAAGGACCGGTCACAAGCAGACTTGGGAACATGGTTCTAAGATAGGTGTGTTTTTTCTGGTCTTCCAAATCTGTTTTTGCTGCAATGGTACTCCAGAATGGGGCAGCAATGACACTTGCAGCTTCACCAAGGGTAAGTCCCTGTACACGGAGCAGATAATCTATAATATAGGTAATGACTTCGGTATCGGTCTGGAGCGTACATTTGTAGCCAAACATTTCGATAAATCGGCGGTTCGCATCATAAGAGGAAATTTCTCCATTATGTACGATAGAATAGTCAAGCAGCGTAAACGGATGTGCGCCGCCCCACCATCCGGGAGTGTTCGTTGGATAGCGTCCGTGGGCAGTCCAAGAGTATCCTTCATATTCTTCCAGTTTATAAAAAACACCCACATCTTCCGGGAAACCTACCGCTTTGAAGGTTCCCATGTTCTTGCCACTGGAGAAAACATAAGCACCGGACATTTCGGCGTTGATCTTCATAACAGTTCTGGCAACAAATTCCTTTTCGTCCAGCTGTAAAGAAACCAGCACGGATTTTAGTGGAGCAACAAAGTATCTCCATATAATCGGTTCATCTGTAATAGCCGGAATCTTGCGGGTCGGAATAATTTCGGATTGGATGATTTCAAACCGTTCTTTTAAGAAAGCTTCACATTCTTTTCTTGTGTCACGGGTATCAAAGAACATATGCAATGCATAAAACTCTTTATATTCAGGGTAAATGCCATAACCGGCAAAGCCTCCGCCTAATCCGTTGGAACGGTCATGCATGGGTTTCATGGAATTTATGATCATTTCACCGGACATCTTGTTTCCTTCTTTGGAAATGACTGCTGAGATTGCACATCCGGAAGGAATTCTCACTTGACCTTCAGTTTTCATATATCATATACCTTCCTTTCAGAATAAATAGAAAAACAAAGGCGTCCATTTTAAGGGCAGAAAAAATTCTACTCTAAAAATGAACGCCTTTGCTCATATTCAATATATATACAGCAGATGGTAAGTTTTGTCAAGAAACAATGTATTTCACCTCGCAGTTGTTATTTTTTCATACTTGCTATATAATAATTCAAAAAATGAGGATACGAGGTGAAAATATGAAATCGCGCAGTGCAATAACGCTTATTGGAAGTGGCATGCCAGAAGTAAAGGTATGCGATATTGTTAATGGTAAACCTAAAGTTAAGCGAATTGAAAGAGAAGATTGTATAGAGTTTGTTCGAAAATATTCCTTGTTTCATAAAGAAATAAAGCGATACGATAAAAGAACTTTTGAACAATTGCAATAAGATTAAACTTATATGAATTAAAATTGGAGGAGTAATTATGTTTTCTCTGGCGTTCTATAAATCGGCAGATGGAATGACCTGGAAAAAGTCGAGTCGGGAAAAGGATGAGTGAAAAATTAAAAAAAGGGATTGACAAATGATTTTTCCGGGTGTATTATCCAACACGTAAAGACAAAGGCGTCTTTGAGATGAAATTCTCAGAGGCGCTTTTTACTTTATAAAATTAAAATAGATGCAATTTGATTCAAAAGGCAAGGGCGTCTTGAGTGTTGCTAAAGCATCCGTAGGAAGCTGCCGGTGGCAGGTTCTGCAGGTGCAGGGAAAAGTACCATGAAAGACAACCTTGCCTTTTTTGTTTTCAAATTGGAAGGAGTGACATTATGAAGAATGTTTCAGAATTTTTTGGATGTAAAGTTTTTGACGACAGAGTGATGAAAGCAAATTTGTCAGCAAAGGTTTATCAATCTTTGAGAAAAACCATTGACGAAGGTGCAAAGCTTGATATTAGCGTGGCCAATGCAGTTGCAGCAGCTATGAAAGACTGGGCAGTTGCAAATGGAGCTACTCACTATACACACTGGTTCCAGCCTCTTACCGGCGTAACAGCAGAAAAGCATGACAGCTTCATTTCTCCATCCCCGGACGGCGGCGTGATTATGGAATTCTCCGGAAAGGAACTGATCAAAGGCGAACCGGATGCATCTTCTTTCCCATCTGGAGGACTTCGGGCTACTTTTGAGGCAAGAGGATATACAGCATGGGATCCTACCTCTTATGCGTTTATCAAAGGGAAAACATTATGTATTCCTACAGCGTTCTGTTCCTATGGCGGAGAGGCACTGGATAAAAAAACTCCGTTGCTTCGTTCTATGGAAGCTTTGAATAAGCAGGCGCTTCGTATTCTTCATCTGTTTGGAAATGATGATGTGAAATGTGTCCGTACATCGGTAGGACCGGAACAGGAATATTTCCTCATTACAAAGAAAATGTATGAACAGAGAAAAGATCTTCGATTTACAGGACGCACTCTTTTTGGTGCGAAGCCGCCAAAGGGACAGGAGATGGATGATCACTACTTTGGCGTGATTAAGACAAGAGTTGCGGCTTATATGGAAGAACTGAATGAGGAACTCTGGAAACTGGGAATTCTGGCTAAGACAGAACATAATGAAGTGGCTCCAGCACAGCATGAGCTTGCCCCTATTTATACGACAACAAATATTGCGACAGACCATAACCAGTTAACCATGGAGATCATGCAGAAAGTGGCAGCAAAGAATGGACTTGTATGTCTGCTTCATGAAAAGCCATTTGCCGGAGTAAACGGTAGTGGAAAACATAATAACTGGTCTCTTGCGACAGATAAAGGCGTGAATCTGTTATCTCCGGGAGAGACACCGTATGAAAATGCACAGTTTTTATTATTCCTGTGTGCAGTGATCAAAGCAGTGGACGATTATCAGGATCTGCTCCGCCTTTCTGTTGCAACAGCAGGAAATGACCACAGACTTGGTGCGAATGAAGCACCTCCGGCAGTGGTATCTATTTTCCTTGGAGATGAATTAAATGCGGTGCTTGAAGCGATTGAAACGGATACTCCATACGCAGGAACGAAAAAGGCACAGATGAAGCTTGGTGTGGATGTGCTTCCAAAATTCAACCGTGATACTACAGACCGTAACCGTACATCACCTTTTGCATTTACCGGAAATAAATTTGAGTTCCGTATGTTGGGTTCTTCTAACAGCATTGCATGTGCAAACATCATGCTGAACAGCGCAGTAGCAGAAAGCCTGAAAATTTATGCGGATAGACTGGAAAAAGCGGAAAACTTTGAAGATGCATTACATGAAATGATCCGAAAGACCATCAAAGACCACAAGCATATCATTTTCAACGGAAATGGTTACGATGATACATGGATCAAGGAAGCAACGGAAGAGAGAGGGCTTCTCAACTACCGTACAACACCGGATTGTATGCCGCACCTGCTGGATGAAAAGAATGTACAGATGCTGACAGGCCATAAGGTATTTTCTAAAGCTGAGCTGAAATCAAGATGTGAGATTATGCTGGAAAACTATTGCAAGACAGTGCTGATTGAGGCAAATACCATGATTGATATGGCAAAAACAGAGATTGCTCCGGCGGTAAGTGCATATGTACTGGAGCTTGCCAATACAGCAGCAGCGAAAAAAGCAGTTGATGCTTCTATTTCCTGTAGTTATGAAGCGGGGCTGCTGAAGAAACTGGCAAGACTGGAAGACCAGATTGCGGTTAAAGCCGATGAACTGGATGATGCAGTGATGAAGATTAAGGATGCCGGAGACATTGAATCAGAATCTTATATGATTCGTGATGTTGTCTTAAGTAAAATGGGTGAACTCCGAGTTGCCTGTGACGAGGCAGAAACAATGACAGCAAAAAAATACTGGCCATTCCCAACCTATGGCGATTTACTGTTTGGCGTAAAATAACGTATCAGCAGGAAAGGACGCTTGCGTATTTTCGCCTGATACGTTAGCGATAGAATCGAAGATTCTAGAGCATAAAAAAATACAGAAAGAAGGAATGTTTATGACTTACAGTGCAGTTAACACAATTTGGGTATTGATTGGAGCAGCATTAGTGTTCTTCATGCAGGCGGGATTCTCCATGTGTGAAGCCGGATTTACCAGAGCAAAGAATACAGGAAATATTTTGATGAAGAACCTGATGGATTTTTGTATCGGTACACCAGCCTTTTGGCTGGTAGGGTTCGGGCTGATGTTTGGCAGCGGCTCTGCGATCATAGGAACCTTTGATCCATTGATTCGTGGAGATTACAGTCACATTTTGCCGGCGGGGGTTCCGTTATGGGCATTTGCAATCTTCCAGACTGTTTTTGTGCGACATCTGCAACAATCGTGTCCGGAGCAATGGCTGAGAGAACAAAATTCAGTGCATACTGCATTTATTCAGCAGCGATTTCTCTTTTAATCTACCCGATTTCAGGGCACTGGATTTGGGGCGGAGGATGGCTTTCACAGATGGGCTTTCATGATTTTGCAGGTTCTACAGCCGTACATATGGTAGGCGGTATCTGTGCATTGATCGGAGCCAAAATTTTAGGACCTCGTATCGGAAAATATGGTAAAGATGGAAAACCACGAGCTATCCTCGGACATAATCTTACTTTTGCAGCACTTGGTATATTTATCCTCTGGTTCTGTTGGTTTGGCTTCAATGGTGCATCTACTGTAAGTCCGTTTGGTGCTGTATCTGTTCATTGTGTATGTGGTGCAACCGGAACAATCCTTACAGGATTATTTGCAACAGGTGTAACAACAGAAGCAGGGCTTTTCTATGGAGGCGGATTACACTTTCTTGGAGTTCAGGTGGCAGGTGTTCTTTCTGTAGCAGCATATGTTGCGGTTATTATCACGATTGTATTTTTAGCGATCAAATATACGATTGGTCTTCGTGCTGATTATCGAGGCGTACAGGTCGAAGCAAATCTGCTTCCAAAAGTACAGGTGGATATCGTAGTCAGTGCAGTTCCGGTTCGTAAAGTCATTGAAACAGCGAAGAAGGTACTTTACACAGGACATATCGGCGATGGTAAAATCTTTGTTTATGATGTAGAAAATGTTGTAAAGGTAAGAACCGGAGAAGAAGGATTTGATGCCCTTCAGGACGTAGAATAAAATCAGAATGGATAGAAACTAAATATTGTAAAGGCATTTGAGAAAAGAGAAGTAGTACAGGTGATCACTTACAGCGAAGGTGGAACAGTGAGAGCCACGCAGCAGAGCCTGTATGAATAACACTTTTTAAGCTGCAATCCGAACAGGATTTCCTTAGTAGGTGCGACGTTACGTCAAGCGTTAATGGCAGAACCATGAAAAGGTTTGGAAATGAGACAAAAGATAGGTGGCACCGCGAGCACAGCACTTGCCCTATAGAATGCTGAATTACTAGATTTACGGAGGTAGATTTATATGTGTTCTATTATGGGTTATTGCAGCCGCAGTGCTGCCTTTGATGTTTTTATGAAAGGATTTGAGAAGACCATATCAAGAGGTCCGGATGATACACGTGTGGTTGAAACAGGTGATGGCCTTCTTGGATTCCACAGATTATCAATCATGGGATTAACTCCATCCGGTATGCAGCCATTTAAGTATGGGAACAGTTATGTGGTCTGTAATGGAGAAATTTATGGATTTGAGAAGCTGAAAGAAGAACTGTCAGTAAAATATACATTTGAAAGTGAATCGGACTGCGAGATACTTTTGCCGTTATATCAGGAATACGGTACAGACATGTTTGACATGATTGATGCGGAGTTTGCCTGCATCATCTACGATGGGGAAGCAAGAGAATTTATCGCGGCAAGAGATCCGATTGGAATCCGTCCATTGTATTATGGATATGATAAAGAAGGTGCTGTTATATTTGCCAGTGAAGCGAAAAATCTGGTAGGACTTGCGGAGAAGATCATGCCGTTTCCACCGGGACATTATTATAAGGGCGGTCAGTTTATCTGCTACTGTGACATTGCTAAAGTAGATACGGTTTGTCATGATGATCTGGAGACAGTCTGCAAGAGTATTCATGATAAGCTTGTGGCTGGCGTGGAAAAACGTCTTGTAGCTGATGCAAAGGTAGGCTTCCTGCTTTCCGGCGGACTGGATTCTTCTTTGGTGTGCGCGATTGCAGCAAAGAAAAGTAAGGAACGGATTAAGACATTTGCGATTGGTATGAGTAAAGATGCCATTGACTTAAAATATGCAAAACAGGTGGCAGATTATATTGGAAGTGATCATACAGAGGTTTATATGACACCGGATGAAGTGCTTTCTTCGCTGGAAACAGTCATTCAGTTGTTGGGAACCTATGATATTACCACAATCCGTGCATCCATGGGTATGTATCTGGTGTGTAAGGCAATCCATGAACAGACCGATATCCGTGTCCTTTTGACCGGTGAGATTTCTGATGAATTGTTTGGTTATAAATATACGGACTTTGCACCGGATGCGAGAGCCTTTCAAGAGGAATCACAGAAACGAATCCATGAACTTCATATGTATGATGTTCTCCGTGCGGACCGTTGTATCTCCGTAAACTCGCTGGAAGCAAGAGTTCCGTTTGGTGATCTGGATTTTGTAAAATATGTGATGGCAGTAGACCCGGAATTAAAGCTGAATACTTATGGAAAAGGAAAATATCTGCTCCGTCATGCGTTTGAACAGGGTGGTTATCTGCCGGATGAGATTCTTTGGAGAGAAAAAGCTGCATTTTCAGATGCTGTTGGACATTCCATGGTTGATTATTTAAAGGAATATGCACAAAAGCAATATACAGATGCAGAATTTGAAAGAAGATGTAAAAGCTATACCCATGCCAGACCATTTACAAAAGAATCCTTATTATATAGAGAAATTTTTGAAAAGTATTATCCGGGTCAGGCTGAGATGGTTGCAGATTTCTGGATGCCGAACAAAGAGTGGGAAGGATGCGACGTAAATGATCCTTCTGCAAGGGTACTATCTAACTATGGTGATAGCGGAAAATAAAATGAAGTAATGGAAAGATCGAGGCACTCAATCTTGATTGAAAAGACACAAAAAATTCACATAATATGTTAGCGCTCACGCTTGACGAGTGCTAACAAAGGTGCTATAACATAATTAGAAACAGGAGAAAGAAAGAACCACGAGTTCATGATTCTTCCTAAACATCCCCAGTTTCAAAATATAATTTGAAAAAGGAGCGATGATTATGTTAACACCTAGTATTTTTGGAGAAAATTTATTTGACGAGTTCTTTGATGATTTCTTTGATTTTCCGGTATTTGATGATCGGGCAATGAAGAAAGCACAGAAAAAACTGTATGGTCGTCATGCTGCAAACATGATGAAAACAGATGTGAAAGAACAGGATGATCATTATGAAGTGGATATCGATCTTCCGGGATTTAAGAAAGAGGAAGTTTCACTAGAACTGAAGAATGGATATTTGATGATCAATGCAGCGAAAGGTCTCGACAAAGAGGAAAAAGAAGAAAAGACGGGAAGGTTTGTCCGTCGTGAACGTTACGTAGGCAGTATGAGCAGATCGTTCTATGTGGGCGAGGATATCAGACAGGAAGATATTCATGCGAAGTACGAAAGTGGAGTATTAAGACTGTCTATTCCAAAACAGGAAGAGAAAAAAGCACAGATAGAAGATAAAAAGTATATTGCTATTGAAGGATAAATGCCTTTCATAAAATGATAGTAATGTGAATTTGGCCCGGAGTCATTATGGCTTCGGGCTATTTATATGGAACGATTAACAGAGATATGGAACAAGAATTTTGAAATACCTATTGACATGGTAGGTAAATAATGAATATAATACAGAAAACAAAAACCTACTTGAACAGTAGGCAATAAGGAGCTTGTTATGGGATTTTATTTTGAAAAGCTTGTACGAGAAAACTTTCGTTTTGGTCGAATGTGACAATCCGCAGTAAGCTAATTGAAATCATTGAAATTTATAAACGAAAGGAACTATATTATGTCAAAATACAGATTTGAAACACTTCAGCTTCATGTAGGACAGGAGGCTCCGGATCCTGTTACGGATGCACGTGCAGTGCCTATTTATGCAACCACTTCTTATGTTTTTCACGATTGTGCTCATGCGGCAGCACGTTTTGGACTTACAGATGCCGGAAATATTTATGGACGCTTAACGAACTCTACGCAGGATGTTCTGGAAAAGCGTGTTGCTGCCTTAGAAGGTGGTGTTGCTGCTTTGGCACTTGCTTCAGGAGCAGCTGCAATTACATATACCTTGCAGGCTCTGGGACAAAATGGTGGACACTTTGTTGCACAGAAAACGATTTATGGCGGCAGTTACAACCTGTTGGCACATACACTTCCGGGGTTCGGAATCACAGCTTCCTTTGTCAATATACATGATCTTGATGAAGTGGAAGCTGCTATTGAGGAAAATACAAGAGCGATTTACATAGAAACGCTTGGCAATCCGAACAGTGATATTCCGGATATTGACGCATTGGCTGCGCTTGCCCATAGACATGGCTTACCTCTTGTGGTAGATAATACCTTTGGTACACCGTATTTTATTCGTCCAATTGAACATGGGGCTGATATTGTGGTACATTCTGCTACAAAATTTCTTGGAGGTCATGGAACTACTCTTGGTGGGGTCATTATAGATTCAGGCAAATTTGATTGGACTGCTTCAGGTAAGTATCCAGCCATCGCTGAACCGAATCCAAGTTATCATGGCGTTTCTTTTGTAAAAGCTGCAGGGCCAGCAGCCTTCGTTACTTATATCCGTGCAATTCTGCTTCGTGATACAGGAGCAACCATTTCTCCTTTTGCAGCGTTTTTTTTATTGCAGGGAATCGAAACACTGTCGCTGCGTCTGGAGCGTCATGCAGAAAATACGAAGAAGGTGGTAAAATTTTTAAACGCTCATCCACAGGTTGAAAGAGTGAACCATCCATCTCTTCCTTCCCGTCCTGATTATCCGCTTTATCAGAAGTATTTCCCGAATGGTGGAGCATCTATTTTTACATTTGATATTAAAGGGGGAGTGGAAGAGGCTTATAGGTTTATAGATCATCTGCAGATTTTTTCATTACTTGCAAATGTAGCTGATGTGAAAAGTCTTGTGATTCATCCTGCGACTACAACACACAGTCAGCTTTCGCCGGAGGAACTGGCTGAGCAGGAAATTAAGCCAAATACAATCCGGCTTTCTATTGGAACAGAACATATAGAAGATATTATCAATGATTTACAGCATGGGTTTGATGCGGTAGAATAAGTAAAGGAGAGTGTTTGAGATGTCAAGAGTATATACTTCGGCAGAGTAGCTGATTGGAAAGACACCACTTTTGGAACTCACTCATATTGAAAAAGAATATGAGTTGCAGGCAAAAATTTTAGCCAAGCTGGAATACTTTAATCCAGCTGGCTCGGTAAAAGATCGTGTGGCAAAAGCAATACTGGATGACGCTGAGAGTACAGGCGGATTAAAACCTGATACAGTAATTATTGAGCCAACTTCCGGCAATACAGGTATTGGTCTCGCTTCTGTTGCAGCTGCCAGAGGGTATCGCATGATTCTTGTAATGCCTGATACCATGTCCGTAGAGCGACGTCAGCTTATGAAAGCATACGGAGCGGAACTTGTGCTTAGTGAAGGGGCGAAAGGCATGAAGGGAGCCATTGCGAAAGCAGAAGAGCTGGCCAATGAAATACCGAATAGTTTTGTTCCCGGACAATTTGTGAATCCTGCAAATCCCAAAGCCCATAGGGAGAGTACAGGCCCTGAAATATATGAGGATACAGATGGTAATGTGGATATCTTTGTAGCAGGCGTAGGTACCGGAGGTACAGTGACAGGTGTTGGTGAATATCTGAAAGCACAAAATCCGGATATTAAGATTGTGGCTGTTGAGCCGGCATCTTCAGCAGTGCTTTCTACAGGCATTGCCGGTTCACATAAAATACAGGGCATTGGAGCAGGATTTGTTCCGGATATATTAAATACTTCCATTTATGATGAGGTTATTACGGTAGAGAATGAAGATGCTTTTGCAACCGGAAAACTCATGGGGCATAGAGAAGGGGTGCTTGTAGGCATTTCTTCCGGAGCAGCCTTATGGGCGGCAATCCAGCTTGCCAAAAGAGCCGAAAATAAAGGAAAAACAATTGTTGTATTGATGCCGGATACAGGAGATAGATATTTATCAACACCTCTATTTGCAGAATAAGGAAAGAAGGAACAAAGGAATGATGATCTCAACAAGGGGAAGATATGCTTTGCGTGTATTGCTTGATCTTGCAGAAAATCAGAATGAAGGTTATATAGCAATGAAGACAGTTGCCCATCGACAGGAGCTGTCTTTAAAATATATCGAGAGAATTATGTCTGTACTTTCTAAGAACCATTATGTGGAAGGGGTACAGGGGAAAGGCGGCGGATACCGTCTGGCAAGGGAACCAAAAGATTATAGGGTTGGAGATATATTAAGACTTGCAGAAGGGGAACTGGTTCCGGTTGCATGTCTGGAATGTAATGCAAAAACCTGTAAACGTGCAGATACATGTAAAACATTGCCAATGTGGAAAGAATTTCATCATATGGTAAATCATTATTTTGATAATATTACTCTTTTGGATCTAATGAAATAGATCGATGAAAGTAGGGATTTTTAGATAAAATGGATTGACAAGATAAAATTTAAGAGGTAAAATAGTGTGCGTAAAGGCAAAGGCGTCTTTAAGTTTAAAATGAACTTAAAGGCGCTTTTGCCCTTTTTGCGTTCAAAAATGCAGGAAATGACTTTATTGGAGGAAGAATGAAATGCAAAAGTGTGAACAATTATATGAAGGAAAAGCAAAAAAGGTTTTCTTAACGGATGATCCGGATGTCCTGATTGTTTCTTATAAAGATGATGCAACTGCCTTTAATGGCTTGAAGAAGGGAACAATCGTTGGGAAAGGTGCGATCAATAACCGTATGACCAATCTGTTGTTTCAGAAAATTGAAGCAGAAGGTGTGCCGACTCATTTTATTCAGGAATTAAATGACAGAGAAACCGCAGTGCGCAGGGTGGAGATTGTTCCGTTGGAAGTAATTGTGCGAAACGTGGCTGCCGGCAGTTTTTCTAAAAGATTGGGTGTGGAAGAGGGAACGGTACTTGCTGAGCCGACGATTGAATTTTCTTATAAGAATGATGGACTGGGAGATCCGCTGATCAATTCCCATTTTGCAAAAGCATTACAGCTTGCGACTGCAAGTGAGATCAAAACGATAAAGGATTATGCATTTAAAATTAACGAAATTCTGAAAGTGGAATATTTAAAAGCAGGCCTTCGTCTGATTGATTTCAAGATAGAGTTTGGCCGTTTTCATGGCAAGATCATTCTTGCAGATGAGATTTCTCCGGATACTTGCCGCTTATGGGATGTGGAAAGTGGAGAAAAAATGGATAAAGATCGTTTCCGCAGGGATTTAGGAGGCGTAGAGGATGCGTATATTCAGGTGGCAAAACGATTAGGATTAGAGATGGAGAGTAAATAGATTTTATGAGAACAGATATTTATCAATCACCTTTATGTGAACGTTATGCAAGTAAAGAAATGCAGAGTATATTTTCCAATGATAGAAAATTTTCCACATGGAGAAAACTCTGGGTGGCACTTGCAGAAAGTGAAAAGGAACTGGGACTTCCTATCTCTGATGAGCAGATTGAGGAAATGAAAGCTCAGATTGACAACATTGATTATGAAAAAGCAAGACAATACGAAAATGAGCTTCGTCATGACGTGATGGCACATGTCCATACCTTTGGGGATGCCTGTCCTGAAGCGGCGGGAATCATACATTTAGGAGCAACTTCCTGTTATGTGGGGGATAATACGGATATTATCCTCATGCAAAGTGCGCTCTTACAGATTAGAAATCTTTTGTTAAATGCCATAGAAGCCCTTAGCGAATTTGCCATGGAATATAAGGCATTACCAACTCTTGCATATACTCATTTTCAGGCAGCTCAGCCAACAACGGTAGGAAAAAGAGCCTGTCTTTGGATGAATGATCTGCTGTTTGATATCGAACAGCTTGATTTTCAACTGAATAACTTAAAACTCCTTGGCTGTAAAGGAACCACCGGGACAGGTGCCAGCTTTTTGGAACTGTTCGATGGGGAAGAAACAAAGGTGGAACAGCTGGAGCAGAAAATCGCAGAAAAAATCGGTTTTTCAAAGTGTCAGAGTGTCAGTGGACAGACCTATACACGAAAAGCTGATTTTGCGGTTTTACAGGTATTGTCCGGAATTGCACAGAGTGCATCAAAATTCTCCAGTGATATCCGTTTACTCAGCCACTTAAAAGAGGTGGATGAACCATTTGAGGAAAAACAGATCGGTTCTTCTGCCATGGCATATAAAAGAAATCCAATGAGAAGCGAACGTATTGCATCACTGGCTCGTTTCGTGATTTGTGATTTACAAAATACTGCTATTACAGCAGCTTCACAGTGGTTTGAACGCACATTGGATGATTCCGCAAATAAGCGCCTGGCTGTACCGGAAGCATTTCTGGCCACAGATGCCATTTTAAATCTGTATATCAATGTAATCAGGGGGCTGAAGGTCTATCCGGCAGTTATTAAGAAGCATCTGGATGCAGAACTTCCATTTATGGCGACGGAAAATATCCTGATGTATTGTGTAAAAACCAAAGATGGGGACAGACAGGAACTTCATGAAGCAATCCGTAAACATTCTATTATGGTAGCGGAACAGGTAAAACTCTATGGGAATGAAAATGATTTAATAGAACGTATCAAAAATGACGATAGCTTTGGACTTTCTGCCATGGAACTGGAAGTTTTGCTTGACCCGGTGAAGTTCACCGGAATGGCAGAATATCAGTGTGAGAAGTTTGTAACAGAAACCGTGAAACCATTACTGGAAAAAAATAAGCAGCGTGTGAACGTGGAAGCGCAAGTGAATGTCTGAAAGGAAGGAATGCATATGCTTACATCAATTGTTGGAACAAACTGGGGCGATGAAGGAAAAGGCCGTATGGTAGATCTTCTCAGCGAAAACTATGATATTGTTGTTCGTTATCAGGGCGGAAATAATGCGGGTCATACCGTGATCAATGAAAAAGGAAAATTTGTCATGAATCTGATGCCGTCCGGAATCTGCCGTGAAGATACGGTCAATATTCTGGGACCGGGCATTGTGATTGACCTGGAACATTTGTACGGGGAAGTGCAGAAACTGGCAGAAAAAGGTGTGGAAGTAACGCCGGAACATTTAAAGATCAGTGACAGGGCAACCATCTGTATGCCATATCATAAACTGATGGATTGTCTGGAGGAAGACCGACTGTTAGATAAGAAATTTGGATCTACCAGAAGAGGTATATCTCCGGTATATGCAGACAAATATATGAAAAAAGCACTGCGTATGGGTGATTTGCTCCATCTGGAAGCATTAAAGGAACGCCTTGGTGGTCTTGTGGAATGGAAGAACCTGACTGTGGAACATGGATATGGTCATGCACCAGTGCTGGCAGATGAAATGTTTCAGTGGTTAAAAGAATACGGAGAGTTCTTTATTCCTTTTATCTGTGATACGACGGAATACCTTGGAGACGCTATTGAAGAGAGAAAATCCATTCTGTTTGAAGCACAGCTTGGGGCACTCAGGGATATAGACTTTGGCATTTATCCATATACCTCTGCATCCACAACCCTTGCTTCTTATGCGCCAATCGGAGCTGGCGTACCTTTTGCAAAGCTGGATGAAAGCATCGGTATTATGAAAGCATACTCAAGCTGCGTGGGAGAAGGACCTTTTACCTGTGAACTGTTTGGAGAGGAAGCGGAGCAGCTTCGTGCGGCAGGGGGCGAATATGGTGCAGCAACCGGAAGACCGAGAAGAGTCGGAGGCTTTGATGTGGTTGCTTCCAGATATGGGACAAAGATGCAGGGCTGCAGCTATGTGGCACTTACAAAGCTGGATGTGCTTTCTTATATGGAAAAAATCCCGGTATGTACAGCGTATGAGATTGATGGAAACAGAGTAGACACATTTCCATCCGGTATCGAAGAACTTAAATGTGCAAAACCGATCTATGAATATCTTCCGGGATTTCAGTGTGATATCAGCGGATGCAGAACAGTAGATGATCTTCCAAAAGCGGCATTGGAGTATATCCGTTATATTGAAAAGGAAATCGAATGCCCGATTAAGTATGTGTCTGTCGGCGCCGAACGTGATGCCTATATCACAATGTTTTAGGAGAAAAGGAAAGATGCAGAATCAGAAAGTACTAATTTTGAATTTTGGCGGTCAGTATGACCAGTTGATTGCCAGGAGGGTGAGGGAATGCAACGTCTATTGTGAGGTTAAGCCTTATACCATGACCCTTTCTGAGATTCGGGCATTTGACCCCATAGGCATTATCTTCACTGGAGGACCGGACAGTGTATATAAAGAAAATTCTTATCATCCGGCAGAAGGTATTTTTGAGCTTGGAATACCGATTCTTGGTATCTGCTATGGATGTCAGCTCCTTGCCCATCATCTTGGAGGAATGGTTACGGTAGCAGAAAATGAAAACGCCAGAGAGTATGGAAAAACACTTACTTTCTATGATAATTCTTGTCTGCTGTTTGACGGACTGGATGAGGAGAGTATTTCATGGATGAGCCATGGCGACTACATGAAGAAAGTACCCGACGGATTTAGGCTGGTTGCCCGTAGCGGGAAATGCCCGAATGTAGCCATTTGTGATGAAAACAGAAAATATTATGGTGTACAGTTCCATCCGGAAGTAAATCATACAGAAAATGGAACTACCATGATCCGAAACTTTTTATATAAAGTCTGTGGTGCAGTGGGTGACTGGACGATGGAAAGCTATATGTATCGCTGTATCGAAGAAATCAGAAGCAAAGTAGGGAATGATAAGGTGCTTTTGGCTCTATCGGGAGGCGTGGATTCCTCTGTGTGTGCAGCCCTGTTTGCGGAAGCAGTGGGTTCACAGCTCACCTGTGTTTTTGTGGATCACGGTCTTCGTATTTGAGGAAGAAGGCAAAAAAATTGGCAGGACGGACTATCTGGCACAGGGAACTATTTATCCGGATGTGATTGAATCCGGCAAAGAAAATGCAGAAACCATAAAGAGCCATCACAATGTGGGCGGCCTGCCGGATTTTGTTGATTTTAAAGAGATTATTGAACCATTGCGTTTGCTGTTCAAGGATGAAGTAAGAGAACTGGGAAGACAGCTTGGGCTTCCGGAATATATGGTTATGTGCCAGCCGTTTCCAGGTCCCGGACTTGCAATCCGTGTTCTCTACGATATTACAAGCAAACCGCCGGCAATGGTGGAGTTTGAGTAAGGAAGTGAAAGATTATGACTAAATATATATTTGTGACTGGAGGTGTGGTATCCGGTCTGGGAAAAGGGATTACCGCCGCTTCTCTTGGACGTCTTTTAAAAGCAAGGGGCTTAAAAGTGGCAGCACAGAAGTTAGACCCATATATTAACGTAGACCCCGGAACCATGAGCCCGTATCAGCATGGCGAAGTATATGTAACCGAAGATGGAGCAGAAACGGATCTGGACCTGGGGCATTATGAGAGATTTATTGATGAAGATCTGAATCAATACTCCAATCTGACGACTGGAAAGGTTTATTGGAATGTATTAAACAAGGAACGAAGAGGAGAATACTTAGGTTCCACGGTTCAGGTGATTCCCCATATCACAAATGAGATTAAGGAATTTGTGTACCGTGTAGGAAAAAAGACGGATGCAGATGTAGTGATCACGGAGATTGGAGGAACCATTGGGGATATTGAATCCCAACCATTTCTGGAAGCAGTACGTCAGATTTCATTGGAGGTTGGCGGGGAGAACAGTTTATTTATCCATGTGACGTTAGTCCCTTATTTGAGTGGCTCTGAAGAACATAAGTCAAAACCAACGCAGCACTCTGTCAAGGAGCTTCGAGGAATGGGTATCAATCCAAATATTATAGTGCTGCGTTCTGATAAACCATTGGAAGAATCCATCTTTCAGAAAATTTCTCTTTTTTGCAATGTGAAACCGGATTGCGTGATTGGGAACAGGACGTTACAGAACCTCTACGAAGCACCGCTGATGTTGGAAAAGTCCGGATTTTCAGATGTTGTTTGCAGAGAACTTCACATTGATGCGCCGAAACCGGAGCTGGAAGATTGGAAACAGATGGTGGAACGCATCCGAAACCGTTCCCGGGAAGTCCACATCGGTCTGGTTGGAAAGTATGTAAAGCTCCATGATGCATACCTGTCTGTGGCAGAAGCAATGAACCATGCAGGGTATGAACTGAATACGTTTGTGAAAATCCACTGGATTGATTCAGAAAATATCAGGTCGGACAATGTAAAGGAAATATTGGAAGGTCTGGATGGGATCATCGTTCCGGGCGGATTTGGAAATCGTGGTATCGAAGGAATGATCCTGTCAGCAAACTATGCCCGTGAAAATCAGATTCCTTACTTTGGTATCTGTCTAGGTATGCAGATTGCCGTCATCGAATTTGCAAGGAATGTTCTGGGACTTAAATGTGCTCATTCGGGTGAATTTGATGAACAGTGTGCCCATAAGGTTATTGATTTTATGCCGGGACAGAGTGAGGAAATTGATAAAGGTGGTACGCTTCGTCTGGGAAGCTATCCATGCAGCATTAAAGCCGGAACGAAAATGGAACAATGCTATGGTAACAAACTGATCCATGAGCGCCATCGCCATCGCTATGAGTTTAATAATAAATATCGTGAGGAACTGATGAGAGCAGGACTTGTGATCAGCGGTACTTCTCCGGATGACAGACTGGTGGAAACCGTAGAACTTAAGGAGCATCCGTTTTTTGTAGGCGTACAGTTTCATCCAGAATTTAAGAGCCGCCCAAATCAGTCTCATCCACTGTTTAAAGGATTCGTTTCGGCAGCTTTATTAAAAAGAAACGCTGATTAAGTCGAAACGAAAAGAGGAGTAGAAAAAATGTGTGGAATTATTGGATTTGCAGGAAAGACAGAAGCTGTTCCGATATTGCTTGATGGTCTGGAACGACTGGAATACAGAGGATATGATTCAGCAGGAGTTGCGGTCGTATCAGCGGATGGGAAATTACAGGTAAAAAAGAGCAAAGGACGTCTGTCTGTTCTGCGGGAATTGCTGGACTCTCAAAATCCTTTGTCGGGGAATATCGGCATTGGTCACACCAAATGGGCAACCCATGGGGAACCAAATGGTACAAATGCACATCCCCATGTTGGGCAGGAAGGAAAGATTGCGGTTGTCCATAATGGCATCATAGAAAATTATCTGGAGATCAAAAACTCTCTTATCCGTAAAGGAGTCGTTTTTTCTTCTGATACGGATACAGAGGTAATCGTCCAGTTACTGGAATATTATTATAGGAAGAAATCCAATCTGATGGATGCAGTGTATGCGGTTTTAAATCGTATCAAAGGTGCTTATGCTATGGGCATTCTCTGTTCTGATTTTCCGGGACAGATGGTTGCAGCAAGAAAAGACGCCCCTCTGCTGATTGGTTACGGTCAGGCGGGAAATTACATTGCCTCTGATGTTACTGCACTTCTTGCACATACAAGGACAGTTACTTATATGGAAGATGATGAAGTGGCAGTCATTACGGCAGATGATGTTCAGATCTTTGACAGAGACAGATTTCTGCTGGAAAAAGAAAAACATTTGATTGAGTGGGATGTTTCCGCAGCAGAAAAATATGCGGCAACTATCAGGGAGCTTCAAGATTTACCTGAAAAGATAAGTGTTGTTATGAATGATCTGGCTCTTTATCAGAAAGCGGCATCCAGATATTTCAACCATAACAGTGTTTTCTATATTGGTCGTAATCTGGACTATGCACTGGGTTTGGAGGGCTCTCTAAAGCTGAAAGAGATTTCTTATATTCATTCAGAATCCTATGCGGCAGGAGAACTGAAGCATGGAACGATTTCTCTGATAGAACCGGGAACACTGGTGGTTGCTATGGTAACCTATGAGCCGCTGGTGGAAAAATCCTTGTCCAATATTGTTGAAGTAAAATCCAGAGGAGCAGAAGTAATCGCAATGACGACAGATCAGACAGCAGAGCTGATTAGCAGTCAGGCATCCGAAATGTTTGTGATACCAAAGACCCATTCCCTTTTGCAGCCGGTTCTCGGAGTGATTCCTTTGCAGCTTTTTGCCTATTATGTTGCACTGAATCGTGGCTGTGATATTATAAGCCAAGGAATCTGGTAAAATCGGTCACAGTAGACAGTAGAATAATACGCAGGAGGAAAAGAGTATGGCGATTCATGAAGAATGTGGTGTATTCGGTGTGATGAGTACACAAAAAGAAAATGTGGCAGGGATTACCTATTATGGATTGTATGCCTTGCAGCACAGAGGACAGGAGAGCTGCGGGATCGTTGTGAATGATGATGGTGTGTTTTCTTCCTATAAGGATCTGGGCCTTGTAAGCGAAGTGTTTTCGAAAGACACATTATCTCATTTGCCGGAAGGGACTATGGCAGTGGGCCATGTAAGATATGGAACAACCGGCGGGACAACACGAAATAACTGCCAGCCCATTGAAGTCAACCACCAGAAAGGAAAGATGGCACTGGCACATAACGGAAATTTGAGTAATGCATTGGAGCTGCGTGATAAGCTGGAGTTATCAGGAGCCATTTTTCATACCACCAGCGATACAGAAACCATTGCTTATGTGATTACAAGAGAAAGGCTGATGACACCGAGCATAGAAGAAGCGGTAAGCAACACCATGAATTTACTGGAAGGGGCTTATTCATTAGTTTTGATGTCAGCTACAAAGATGATTGCTGCAAGAGACCCATATGGATTCAGACCACTTTGTTATGGGCAGATGCCGGATGGAGCCTATGTAGTGGCATCAGAAAGCTGCGCATTATCAGCGGTAGGCGCAGAATTTGTCAGAGATCTGCTTCCGGGTGAGATTCTGGTGTTTAGTCAAAATGGAGTGGAATCAAGGAAAGAACACTGCGGTAAGCAGAAAAAGAAAACCTGTATCTTTGAGTATATCTATTTTGCAAGACCGGATTCTGTCATAGATAGTGTATCTGTCCATGAATCACGAATGAGAGCAGGCGAGCTGCTCTCAGAAAGTTATCCGGTGGACGCAGATATTGTGATCGGAGTTCCGGACAGCGGACTGGATGCAGCGCTTGGATATGCAAATAAATCCGGCATTCCTTATGGGATAGGACTGATCAAAAATAAATATATTGGAAGAACATTCATTTCTCCGGGACAAAATGAACGTTTGGACAAAGTCAGGATTAAGCTTTCTCCTGTGAAAAATGTAATCGATGGAAAACGAGTCGTTCTTATTGATGATTCTATCGTAAGAGGTACAACCAGTAAACGTATTGTAAAGCTTTTGCGTGACGCAGGAGCGAAAGAGATACATATGAGAATCTCGGCTCCCCCATTCTTACATGCCTGCTATTATGGCACGGACATTGACTCAGAAGAAAATCTGATTGCATGCCATCATAGCATGGAAGAGATCGCAGAGATGATCGGAGTGGATTCTTTGGGATATTTGGAGGTGGAGAAGCTGAGTAAGCTGATTGACAGCGAGTATTATTGTGCTGCCTGCTTTAACGGAGAATATCCAACCAAAATTCCGGCAGATCTCCGTAAAGACCGTTTTGAAAGGAAACTGTCTGAACGGGTTTAGATAGAGGGGTGACATATATTATGAAAAAATTTGACAGAAAACTGATTTTCCCAGATGGCAGTGAGTATTATGGATATGGTTTTGGTTCCTTTGATGAAAAAATCACGGAAATCGTATTTAATACCTCTCCAGTTGGGTATCAGGAAATCATCTCTGATCCGTCCTATACCTACCAGACTGTTGTGATGGCATATCCGCTGATTGGTAACTATGGGATTGCAGAAGAAGATTTTGAAACAGAAACACCGACGATTGGAGGATTGGTTGTAAGGGATTATAACGATCAGCCATCCAACTTCCGCAGTAAATATACATTATCCGAAATCATGGAGAAATACCGGATTCCGGGAATTTATGGAATTGATACCAGAAAGCTGATACGTTCTATCCGTGATTTGGGAAGCAGAAAAGTATTGATTACAGATGCTGATACTTCTCTGCAGGAGGGACTTTGCAAATTGAATTCCTATGATATACCAAAAGATGCAGTAGCTTTTGTGAGCAGAAAAGAGATTCAGCAATATAGGATTCCGGATGAGAAATATCATGTGGCCGCCATTGATTGTGGAATGAAGCAGAATATTGTGAGGAGTTTTAACAGACGAGGCTGCAATGTGACGGTATTTCCATGGAATACCTCTATGGAAGAAATAGAAAAAATGAAGCCGGACGGAATCTTTTTATCTAATGGTCCGGGAGACCCGATGGATGTGCAGCCGGTCATAGAACTGGTGAGAGGCTTACGGGGAAAATATCCGATCTTTGGAATCTGCCTTGGTCATCAGATCATTTCCCTTGCATATGGGGCAAGGACCTATAAGTTAAAATTTGGACACAGGGGAGGAAATCATCCGGTAAAAAATCTTCTGACAGGAAAGATAGAGATTACCTCCCAGAACCATTCCTATGCAGTGGACAGGGAAAGTCTTGCGAATACCCGATTGAAAGTAACGCACCTGAATCTGCTGGATCAGACAGTAGAAGGTGTTGCCTGTGAGGAGGACAAGGTGTTTAGTGTGCAGTATCACCCGGAAAGCGCACCGGGCCCGCAGGACAGCGGTTATCTGTTTGAACAGTTTATAGAAATGATGGAGGGAACAAAAGATGGCGAAAAGAACTGATTTGAAGAAAATACTTGTCATTGGTTCCGGTCCGATTGTGATTGGTCAGGCGGCAGAATTTGACTATGCAGGGACCCAGGCATGTCTTGCACTGAAAGAAGAAGGGTATGAGGTTGTCTTATGCAACTCCAATCCGGCAACGATTATGACAGATACCACCATTGCAGATAAGGTGTATATGGAACCGTTGACATTGGAATATGTTGCAAAGATTGTCCGTCATGAGCGTCCAGATGCCATCGTACCGGGAATTGGTGGTCAGACCGGACTTAATCTGGCAATGCAGCTTGAGAAAAAAGGCATTTTAAAAGAGTGCCGTGTGGAGCTTTTGGGAACCAGCAGTGAGAGCATTGAAAGGGCAGAGGACAGAGAACTCTTTAAAGAGCTTTGTGAAAGCTTAGGAGAGCCGGTGCTTCCGTCTGTCATTGCCAATACGGTGGAGGAAGCCATAAAGGCTGCTGAGAATATCGGATATCCGGTGGTGCTTCGTCCGGCATTTACCCTTGGCGGAACCGGCGGCGGCTTTGCAGATGATGAGCAGGAGTTTCTGGGATTGATTAAAAATGCCCTTGCTTTGTCACCGGTTCATCAGGTGCTGATAGAAAAAAGTATCAAGGGCTTTAAAGAAATTGAATATGAAGTGATCCGTGATGCCAATGACACAGCAATCACGGTCTGCAATATGGAAAATCTGGACCCGGTAGGAATCCACACAGGAGATTCCATTGTGGTATGTCCGTCACAGACACTGACGAATAAAGAATATCAGATGCTCCGTGACAGTGCCTTGAAAATCATCCGTGCCTTGAAGGTGGAGGGAGGCTGTAATGTACAGTTTGCACTTGATCCGGATTCTTTTCAGTATTATCTGATTGAGGTAAATCCGCGTGTATCCCGTTCCTCTGCATTGGCATCAAAGGCAAGCGGATATCCGATTGCAAGGGTATCGGCGAAAATCAGCGTGGGAATGACTCTGGATGAGATTATGCTGGTAAATACGCCTGCATCCTTTGAACCGGCACTGGATTATGTGGTAACAAAAATGCCACGTTTTCCATTTGATAAATTTACCGATGCAAATCAGAAGCTGGGTACACAGATGAAAGCAACCGGGGAAGTCATGAGTGTTGGCAGAACCTTTGAGGAGAGTCTGTTAAAAGCAATCCGTTCTCTGGAAACAGGCGTAAATTATCTGTATATGGAAAAGTTTGAAAAAGAAGATAAAAAGGCTTTGATGGAATATATCAAAATCGGCACAGATGACCGTATCTTTGCCATTGCCCGGTTGCTCCGAATGGGTGAATCGGTTTCTGATATCAGGGAGCAGACACGCATTGACCGTTTCTTTCTTGATAAGATGAAAAAAATCATTGATATGGAGAAAGAACTGGAGCAGTGTATCGGTAACAGACAGCTTTTGTATCAGGCAAAGAAGGCAGGCTTCTCAGATAGAGCAGTTGGGTGGCTGTGGAATATGACGGAAACGAACATTTATGAAATGCGTAAGACACATGGCATTTTCCCAGTCTATAAAATGATTGATACCTGTGCATCGGAATTTGAAAGCTATGTTCCTTATTTTTATTCTACTTATGAGGATGAAAATGAATCGATCGTGGAAGACAGGAAGAAAATCATTGTATTGGGCTCCGGTCCTATTCGTATCGGTCAGGGCGTGGAGTTTGATTATTCCACGGTACATGCAGTGAAAACCATTAAAGAAGCCGGATATGAGGCGATCATCATCAATAATAATCCGGAAACTGTGTCTACGGATTATACCACATCCGACAAGCTGTATTTTGAGCCTCTTTGCGTAGAAGATGTTATGAATGTGATCGAAATGGAGAAGCCGGATGGAATTATTGCATCACTTGGCGGTCAAACTGCAATCAACCTGGCAAATCCACTGCAGGAACGTGGGGTGAAGCTGATTGGCACGGACTGTGCTGCAATCGAAAAAGCAGAAAACAGAGATGCTTTTGAAAAGCTGTTGTCAGAGCTTTCTATCCCACAGCCGAAAGGACAGGCTGTAACGAATATAGAAGATGGCGTAAAAGCGGCAGAAGAGATCGGTTATCCGGTGCTGGTACGTCCAAGCTTTGTACTTGGCGGAAGAGCCATGCAGATCGTGGCAAAGGAAGAACACCTGCGGCACTATCTGAAAACTGCGGTAGAGATTGATGAAGATAAACCGGTATTGGTAGACAAATACATCTGTGGGAAAGAAGTCGAAATTGATGCCATTTGTGACGGTACGGACGTATTTGTTCCGGGAATCATGGAGTTGGTAGAAAGGACAGGGGTTCATTCCGGCGATTCCATCAGTGTATATCCGACGTTTAGCATTTCAGATAAGGTAAAGGCTACGATTTTGGACTATGCGAAAAAACTAGGTATTGGCATTGGCATTGTGGGACTGTTTAATATCCAGTTTATCGTGGACAGACAGGAGAATGTATCTATCATTGAGGTAAATCCGCGTTCTTCAAGAACAGTTCCATTTTTGTCAAAAGCAACCGGATATCCATTGGCTGATATTGCAACGAAAGTCATTCTTGGAAAGAGCCTGAAGGAGCAGGGGATTACTGTGAGCTATCCCGAAGAAAAGAAGAGGTGGTATGTGAAAGTGCCTGCATTTTCCTTTGCAAAGTTAAGTGGTATGGATGCTTACCTGTCACCCGAAATGAAATCAACGGGAGAAGCAATCGGATATGATAAGAAGCTTCACAGGGCAATGTATAAAGCCATGATTGCTTCCGGTATTCGTGTGCAGAATTATGGAACAGTCATTGTGACGCTTGCAGATGAGGATAAAGACGAAGCCCTTCCGCTTATCAGACGCTTTTATGATATGGGCTTTAATATAGAAGCAACCTCTCTTACGGGAGAGCATTTGAAACAGCATGGAATCCGTACCCGTATACTGGGGAAACCATCGGAAGGAAGCAGTGAGATACTGGATGCGATCCGTGCAGGATACGTCAGCTATGTCATCAATACCCGTGCAATTCTTTCCGGTGTTCATTATGAAGATGGTGTTGCAATCCGAAGTGCGGCAACACAGAACAATATTACCATGCTGACATCTCTGGACACGGTAAAGGTACTTTTAGATGTGCTGGAGGAAGTGACCATTGGTATATCTACGATAGATGCTGAATGAAAGGATTGCCTGGAAAAAATGCTTCATGTAATACAGCGATATTCGGTTATGCTTGTTACAGGAAATATGGTTGCCATAGACAAACGGGGAAACAGGAGTAAGAAAACTTTTGATTGATTACAGGCAAAAGACTCCTGTAACTATATGCTAAATATCTCCAGAATATTTGGAGGGAAGGCATCTTATTATGGATGTGCCATGGCATTCAAGAGGGAATTGAAAGAAGTTATCTTAATGTTTCCAAATTATATGGAATCCCATGATACATGGATTGCCATGGCAGCAAATTTATTGAAAAGCAGCGTTCATTTGGAATATACCGTCTTAGAACACAGGCTGCACGGAAATAATGTGACAAAATCTCATAGAAAACTTGGAAAGAGACTTCATTCAAGAATTCTTTTTGCAAGGGCATTGGGCGAATTGTCCATCAGAATTATTAGATATCGAATCATACAGGGAGGAGAATAACATGATCAGACCAAATATGCATTACAGCGAATTAAAAGATTCCTATCTTTTTTACAATATTTCTCAGAAAACCAAGGCTTATGTAGAGCAGCATCCGGGAGTAAAGCTTTTAAGAATGGGTATTGGAGATGTTTCACTGCCATTATGCGATGCCGTAATCAAGGCATTGCATGAGGCTGTGGCTGATCAGGCTTCAAAAAGCAGTTTTCATGGATATATGCCTGAGTGTGGTGCCTCATTTTTGAGGGATACGATTGCAAAGTATTATGAAAACAGAGGCGTTTCTTTGTCCTCAGACGAGGTGTTTGTTTCAAGTGGAGCAAGCGATGAGCTTGGGGATATTTTAGACTTGTTTGAACGTTCCGGTTCTGCATTGGTGATTGAGCCGGCTTATCCTGCGTATGTGGATGCGAATGTGATGGCAGGAAGGAAGATTGTCCATCTGGCTTCCGGGGAAGAAAATAGCTTTTTGCCTGAGCCGAGCGAAGAAATAAAAGCAGACTTACTCTATATATGCTCACCAAACAATCCTACCGGAGCCGTTTTTTCACGTAATCAGCTTCAGGCATGGGTAGATTTTGCCAATGAGAATGGTTCCGTGATTCTCTTTGATGCAGCATATGAGGCTTTTATTGAGGATGAAACTCTTCCGCATAGTATTTTTGAACTGGATGGAGCAAAAACATGTGCGATTGAAATCTGCTCGCTGTCCAAGACTGCCGGTTTTACGGGAACCAGACTTGGATATACGGTAATACCAAAAGCATTGAAACGGAGTGGAATGAACCTGAATGAAATGTGGGTACGCAATCGTACAACAAAGACAAATGGTGTGTCTTACATTATTCAGAAAGGTGGGGCAGCAGTTTTTACGGAGGAAGGACAGAAACAGATTCACGAAAATATCCGTATTTATAAGAAAAATGCAAAGGTGCTGATGAAAGCGCTTGATCAGCTTGGAATCTGGTATTGCGGAGGAAAGAATGCTCCATATATCTGGATGAAGTGTCCAAATGGAATGGGAAGCTGGGAGTTTTTTGATTATCTGTTACATGAAATTCAGGTTGTGGGAACACCGGGAGAAGGGTTTGGAGCCTGTGGAGAAGGCTATTTCCGGTTTTCAACTTTTGGCTCACCGGAAGATACAAAAGAAGCGGCAGAAAGGCTTGTAAAGCTGCTTTCAAAATGAGAAAAGAGGTGCAGGAGATGTTCGATGCAGGAAAGGTAACAAAGGACTGTATTGACTGGATCAGAGATTTTTTTGAACAGAACGGACAGGACTGTAATGCAGTTGTAGGAATTTCCGGTGGAAAAGATAGTTCTGTTGTAGCCGCTTTATGTGTGGAAGCACTGGGAAAAGAGCGTGTTATCGGAGTCTTGATGCCGTGTGGGGAACAGGGGGATATTGATATGGCGTACAGGCTTGTGCAACATCTGGGTATCAGATACTTTATAGTAAATATAAAGGAGTCTGTTGATGCAGTTACAAAAAGTATCGGGATTTTGCCGGAAATTTCTGTACAGACAAAGACCAATCTTCCAGCCAGAGTGCGTATGACAACATTGTATGCAGTATCACAAAGCATGAATGGCAGGGTGGCAAATACCTGTAATTTGTCTGAGGACTGGGTAGGATATGCAACCCGCTATGGAGATGGTGCTGGTGATTTCAGCCCACTGTGTAATTTGACTGTTACAGAGGTTAAGAAGATCGGAATGGAGTTGGGACTGCCTGCTGAATTGGTTGAAAAGACTCCTATTGATGGACTTTGCGGGAAAACAGATGAGGAAAATCTGGGGTTTACCTATGCAGAGCTGGATGAGTATATAAGACATGGCGTTACAAAGAATATGGAAACAAAGGCACGGATAGATTCGCTGCATCATAGGAATCAGTTTAAAATTGAGCCGATGCCAGGATTTGTATATAAATAACTGAATATTAACAGCGTTCTGAAGAAAACGGGTGGTGACTGATAGTTGCCATCCGTTTTCTGGGTGCGCCTTGCGGCGCACGTCGCTAATGGATGAAAGTTGTGTGTTCTGCAAGCTGTTATCAGCTTGCCAGTGAAAGTCTGGTCAAGGTAATCGCCAGTGAGCCTTGTAGCGAACCTCCAATGCTTTTGGGTGACCGACTGTGTTGAAGCGAGGTATGCCTGTGAGAAACAGGTGCAAAATAGCAGTCCGTAACATAAAGTGAATCCTGTAGCATCGTTACGTTAGCCCTGTAAGGGACAAGAGGGAGTCGAGTCACTGACTTTCTGACGAAGACCATGGAAGATGTGGGGATACTGGAGTACAGCATTGAGGAACCCTTCGGTGTAGAGGCAGCGGAATGTTATGAAAGTTGATAACGGAACAGAAGAGATCTCATACCATCATATAACCACAAGTATGTAACTGAGGATATAAGCACGCATGGGTCATTAAGTTATGCAGACAGTGGTTACAGTCAGGAGTCATTGAAAATGGGAAATATTATCCAACGGAAAAAGGCTCACCGCAAGGAGGAGTCATTAGTCCGTTGTTAGCAAATATCTATCTTCATGTATTGGACTCCTACTGGGAAAATCATAAAGAACTGGGCGTCATAGTCAGATATGCAGATGATGCAGTGATTGTGTGCAGAACAAGAAAAGATGCAGAATTAGCGTTTGAGCATCTGAAAAGAATAATGACTAAGTTGAAACTGACATTGAATCTGCAAAAAACAAAGGTTATAGATATGAATAAGGAGAGCTTTGACTTTCTTGGATTCCGTTACCAGAAGTTTGGTAAAACCAAAAGCGGACGAAAGTTGCCTTATATGATGCCTAGTAAAAAGGCGATGAAAAAGGTGAAGGACGCAATCAGAGTAATTACTTGCAGAAAGTCAGCCTATGAGGGTCTGGAGCAAAAGGTGGAGAAATTAAATCCACTTATAAGAGGATGGAGAAATTACTTTCAGCATGGAAACTCAACAAAACGATTTAAACAGCTTGATGAATACGTGTGGATGAAGCTATGGAGACGGGTGTATTACAGGCGAAAGCAGAAGAAATACAGAGAGCATGTGTTGTATGGATTTCGAAAGTGGTATGCAACCAGTGGAATTACTACTTTGATAAAGTCCATTGCCACATTGAAAAAGACTTGGATGCCACTCTATGAACAGTACACAGATGGTAAGTTATCCAGAGAAGATTTCCTTATGGAAAAGAAGAAATATGATGAAGAAACTGCAAGATTGGAACAATGGTTGCAGGAGCTTCAGAGCAGACAGGAAATACAGCAGGAAAATCATCAACAGATAGAAAAGAATATCAGTCAGTTGAAATGTTACGCTGATCAGATGGAACTTACGGAAGAAATAAAAGAGAAGCTGATTGACAAAGTGAAAGTATATTCCGATAATAGAATAGAAATCTGTTGGAAGTTTGACAGCGGTTTTTTAGATACGCAGACTATGCATAAGTGTGGTTGATATACGGACTTGTGCAGAAATAAAAAAATTAGAATTTTTAAGGAGGAATACTTATGGATCGTTTTAAGAAGATTTATCAACAAGGTACGATTGATGTAGTGGAAATTTGGGTTGATACAGAAACCGGTGTGAATTATGTTTTCCATAGAAACGGAAATGCAGCGGGATTTACACCATTACTTGATAAAGACGGCAAACCAGTAGTAAGTAAATAGTGCTACAATTTTGAATTTGGAGGTATAGCGGTGTACGAAAATTATAGTAGACAATCATTGCCAACAAAAGAGTATCGGGAATTATTAGGTAGTGCTCTATGTGTTTTTAGTTCAAATAATGGATTTATAATAGAAAATATCATTAACACAGATGATTCATTTAATTGGTATGATTTGATTGATAAAGAATCAGGATTGCTTAGGAAATGTATATCAGATACTATTTCTAATAAAACTGGAAATAAAGAAATTGAAAACTTATTTTTAGAAATTGTGAATATGAGAAATAGGATTATACATGGATTTAGAATTACATCAAAACAAGGTGAGCAAGTACTTGCAACAAAAACTCTTAAAAAGGACGGAAATACTCAATTTGAAATAACGATAGAATATTTGATGGATTTTATATTGAAAAATGAAAAACTAGGTGATTTGCTCCACGAATATAGAGGATATTAGTCTGTGAAATTCCAGTCTTACGAAGAGCGTGGAATCACACAAGAATTTGAAGTAGGAGGTTTAGCAGTGGCATCAAGTAAAGAATATTTAGAATTTGTTTTAGGGCAGTTATCGGATCTGGAAGAAATTACTTATCGATCTATGATGGGAGAATTTATTATTTACTATCATGGCAAGATTGTAGGTGGTATCTATGATGATAGATTACTTGTAAAACCGGTGAAATCAGCAATTAGTTATATGCCAACAGTTTCGTATGAATTGCCTTATGATGGAGCGAAAGAGATGCTGTTGGTCGAAGAAGTTGACAGTAAGGAGTTTTTAACAGGTCTGTTTCACGTTATGTATGATGAATTACCAGCACCGAAGCCGAAAAAGAAAAGATAAATTACTTTCGGCTATAGAAAACAGAAGTGAAATGAGCAGACAGATAAAGCAGAAGTTGGAGGACAGTGTTATGAAAAAAGTGAATTTATTTATCGCAATGAGTCTGGATGGGGATGATATTGTGGGAGGTCTTGGGGTCATTGTAAATGATTTTCATAACAGAAAAGATCTTACACCGAATGTATGTGCAGTATATACCGAAAAAGAATATCGAGGGCAAGGAATCGCAGGACATTTACTGCATACAGTTGTAGCAGATATGAAGAGGAAAGGGATCACACCACTCTATCTGATCACGGATCTTACAGATTTTTATGAAAAATATGGATGGGAATTTTTCTGTATGGTTCAGGGCGAGGAAGATCCTGAACAGATCAGAATGTATATTCACAGATGAAGAGGTAGGGAATCGAAAGGTTTCCTGCCTCTTAAATTTGTGCCCCCCTTTTTGGTCACGGCATGAATTTGTCTGTTTCCTACATAGAAAAATAATGACGTCAGAAAATGAAACTGTTATAATAAAGATAGACTTTATTTCTGTCAAACGGTGAGAGAAATTTCGTATATAGAAGAGGAAACAAAGTGAGACAGTGTACAAATGAGAAGGAGGGGGATTATGGGTACGGGATTGCAGATGATCGTGGGAATGCTTGCAGTGCTAGTGATCGTATGTCTGTTGATAGTAGTTCACAGGAAGCAGAGGCTGGTGTGGAGTGCTGTTTTTGTTCTGCTTGGAATTACGACAGCGCTTGCTGGGGTATTTATTTTCACGGGCAGTGAACGGAAAGAGGATGAGAAAACAGTATCAGCAGAGCAATTGGAGGACGTCTATATTGGACTTGCTTATGGATTTATGGAAGAAGAGGCATATGAGGAGGCAGAAATTTTTCTGGGGAATTATCTCTCTTCGGGGGTATATGATGATGCCTATCTGCTTGCGCGGGCAAGGCTTTATGGATTGCAGGAAAACTATGACGGTGCGGAAGGCTTGTACCGGATGCTGATTGACAGAAAGTCAAAGGCAGCTGGAAGAAATGAGCTGAAAGAAGAGCTGAAAGTGATAGAGAGGGCGAAGAAGGAAGCGGATGAGGATGCGAGAGAGGATGCAAAATCGCTTTTGAAGGAAGCGGCATCTTCCTGTACAGAAAAGCAGACAGGGACAGAGGATGCAGTTTCCTATTATCTTGCAGTACAGAAAGAATATGATGGGGAAGAGGAAGAAAAGAAAGCAGACGTCTCAGATGGCGAGATATGGAAGCTCCGGGAGATGAAGCTTGCCAAAATGCAAGGGCAGATCCAAGAGGAAAATTATGGGGAGATTGCGCAGGAGATGAATGCCTGGGAGGACAGCAGTCAGCTGCTTGTATTTTCTGAATTGTATCGTCAGGGACTGATCAGCACATCCATGCTCCGTAAAAATGAAGAATTGCAGGCAAAGACAGAGCAGGCCAAGCAGGCACTTTTCTGGGTAAATAAGCAGAAAAGGGGATACAGGTATACCGGGGAAGACAAGAAACTGATCGATCAGACGCTGAAGCAGTTAGAGAAAGCATCGGATGACAGTGAAGATGCATATGATTTCTGGATGCGTGACAGACTTTTAGAGGCGGCGGGGAAGGAAGAAGAGAAAGAACCGTCAAAGCTTTATATGCAGGCATCAAGGCTTGCCTACGAGAGCGGAGATCAGACAGGTGCGAATTCCTGTCTGGATAAAGCGCTCGATACTGTGGCAAGGAGTGAGGATGATGCTTATCGTGGTCCGGCAGGAGAACTGAATCGGATTTTATCGGAGAAAGAAGATAAAGAACAGCTGAAAGAAATTGATACTTATGCGAAACTTACCGTTGATCATATCGTTCCGATTGTAGCTCATTCTCAGGATACAGACGGACAGAAGGAAGAAACTTTTCAGGAGAATAAAGAAGAGAGGCAGGAAGATTTCACGCAGTATGTCACAGATACTGTGAATCAGAAGGCGGCATCTGTAAGTATTTCGGGAATTGATACCAAGGAGTTTGAAACTGTTCGGGCAGTAGTTTCTTTGGAGGAGGGGATTGCAGACACCGAAGAGAAGTTCCGGGAAAATGTGGAAATCCTTGATTGTGGGGTAGAAATTCCTGATTATAAAGTGAAGAAGCTGGAATATGACACAGTAAATATTGCGCTTTGCTGCGATAATTCCGGCAGCATGGAAGGAGAAAAGATTGAGAATCTGAAGAAGGCGGTTTCTACATTTGTAGGGAAGCTTGCGGATGAGGTCAATATCGGGATTGTTCCATTTGGAAGCGGTGTGTTAGAAGGGGTCTGTGAGCCGGGAAACACCAGGGAGAAATTGGAGCAGTCTGTGGAGTCTTTCCGTTCTGACAGCGGAACCAATATATACAGTGGAGTCGAATATACACTTTCGATGCTGACAAAAGAAAAAGATGCCTTGAATATCGCGGTGATCATGTCGGATGGACAGGATAGTATCCCTTCAGAGGAGCAACTTCAGAAGATCACTTCCGCCTGTGAGAACGGAAATATTTTGTTGTATTCGATGGGGCTTGGTGCGGATGTAGAGTCGGAAGTGCTAAGTACTTATTCCGATGCAGGAAACGGAGCATATGTATTTGTATCGGATTCCAATTCGCTCTATTCTTTCTATCAGTATATTTATCAGATCAGTAAGAACCGTTATGAAATTGAATATCAGGCAGTCGACACGATGACACAGAGCCGGACACTCCGAGTGGAACATAAAGGACACAGGAAGATTTATGATGAGAGATCGTATTATCTGTATGAGAATGATCTGACAGAGGAAGATCTGGGACCAGAGAGTGATCTGCAGATTCAGGATATGATATTTTATGGGTTAGATACGAAGCTTCTTTATGAGTCTCCTGCTCCCCAGGAGGTGAGACTGACGGGAAAGGATTTAAAGAAAGAAAATAAGATTTCGGTATCTCTTCACGGGGCAATGGAATATGAGTTGGAATGCAAATATGAAAGTGACACAAGCTGGGAAATAACGATTCCGGCGAGAGCAGCATGCGGAGTGTATGACGTTTATGTGACGGCAAATGGAGAGCGAAGAGTATTCCCGTCTGGGCTTGTGATCACTTCAGGAGATCTGAATACGGTTCGTTATGGAAATTATATATTTACTTCTACCGGGAAAGAGGTCTGCGGAGACACGACAAAACTGACCGGATATATCCGAATGAATGGATGGCTTGGATTTCAGGACAGTGTCCAACTAGAAGGAGATTTGAAGAAAGATCCGGAAGTACTTATGCGCTGTCGGAGATCTTATGTACAGTATGATAGAAATACTGCAAAAGGATATGCAAAGCATCTTGCAGAGTATGGAATGTATGCTTCCCTTCCGGGATTTTCGGAAATGACACTGTATAATGATCCGCTGACAGATGCTTCCTCGGATAAGTATCCGGTGAAACCGGCGGTCTCAAATGGAGCATTCATTCTGCAGGATTTTTCAAGGATTGATTATGCGACGATCGCATTGTATCCAAATCAGGCAGTCATTGAGTTTGAAAGTGTACAGACCGAGCTCCCATTTCAGGATGATGTTTTAAAGACAGCAGAATCTGCAAGTCCGTTTGCATTTGAATTTGATCATACAGAACAGATTATCATGAATAATAAGCAGATTGGCTGTGAGATTTCACTGAGTCTTGGGGAGGAAGATGAGAAAAATTATCATGCACTCTTTGGGAATATGCCAATCTACTGTAATCTTGGTACAGCGGAACTAAATCTGAATACATTAAGTGGGGATGTTTCTGCGAAAGTACTTGTCAATGTTGCAATGTTATGCGATGGCATGGGACTGGAACTGCAGTGGAAAGAATGGAAACTGGATGGCGTGGAATTGTATGCAGACTACCCGGTCAATACGACAATTTCGGGAGTCCCGGTAACCTTTTCAGATTTTTCACTTGGTGTGGAGGAAATCAGTTCGATGGACAAGCTGGATATGAGAGAACTTCTGAAACTGAAATACAAAGGAGGATTTGAGGTAGCGGTGGCAAAGGTTTCTGAATTTAAGCCAGGGTTGGAAGAATGGGTCGGCGATGTAAGCCTTGCCTCTCTTGATCAGGTATCTTTGGAATTCCAGTTGAGCAGAAAGTATATTTCGGTGGCAGCAACTGCAAAACTTCTGGAAGCAGTTCAGATCGGAGACTGTACACTGGAGCTTGGAGAAGGAATTTCTTATACAAATATGTTGCTTGGTATGCAGGGAGAAACCGTCAATGGCTTCCGGGGAGAAGTCGGAGTTGGAATCAAGATGAAGAAAGATAATTGTATGTTCAATGTCCGGGGAGCTGCGGAGCTTGCACTTACAAATAAAGTGTGTGGAATTGGGGCTTCCGGGGAGTTGGAGGCAAATGTATCCTGGTGGGTTTTGGCTTTGCAGACGCAGGCAAAAGGACAGGGATTTATCGGAGTCTATGAGCAGCATAACGGAGTGTGGGCATTCGGGCTGCATGGACAGACGAGTGATCCGGGAGATAAAGGCATTCATCTTGTATGGGCATCGGAAAATCCAGAACTTTCGAGCAAGACACTGAGTTAAGAAAAGGATATGAAAGAGGGAGCATGTATGGGAAAAAGGAAGAAAATAGAAAAACAACTTGCAGTGTATAAGAAAATGCAAAAAGGCTTTCTGCATATTCTGTTGATTGTTCTTGTCTGTTTTGGGTTGGTACAGATGGGAGAACTCCAAGAAGTACAGGCGGCTAGATCGGATTTGATGACTCTGGAAGGAGAGAAAGATGTTGTTGTAATCCTCACTTATGATAAGGAAGCGCCGGAAGTTTCTATCACGGATCCTTCCGGGAAGGTGTATGCAAAAGAGAGTGATTTTGCGGCGGTACAAAAAGGGCAGGGGGCAGTTTACTATTATCTGCGAAATGCACCAGGAGGCACCTGGTACATAGATTACGATAAAAAGTCAAATAGCAAACTGGAAGTCCATGTCATGCCGTGGTATCAGGAAGTGGAGATACAATCTTTTGTGATGGAAGCGCCCAAAGAAGAGCGGATTCGAATTCAGGCAGAGGTGACCGCAGAGGAAAATATCGGATATACATATTATATTTATGCAGTGACGATGAACGGGGAGATGGTTGACGGGAAGAAAGAGCTGAAAACTGGTAGCGGTATAGCAAACCAGAAACTGGAAACAGAGGTAGATATTTCTTCGCTGCCCGATGGAGAAAATTATCGGTTGCAGATAGATGCAGTGGTCACAGATGCTGATGAGACGGAACTCACCACATCGACAGTTACTGGAGAAGGCTTTTCTGTGAAAGGACATACAAAAGCAGGTGACGGGGCAAAACTTCGCACCGTACTGGACTATACAGACAGTGCACTGGAGATCGACTGGAGCAATGCCGAGGAATCCTGTGACCAGTGGGTGATCGGTGTGTTTCAGGGGAAAGATACAAAGGAACCTGTTTATGCAGAACAGCTTGATAGGGATAGCAAAGCGACGACTGTCAGCATTGATCTAGATGGAGAGGATCTGAAAGTAGAATTGTCCGCTATGAGCAATGGAAAAATCGTGGCCCAATATGATAGGATGATCTCATTAAATCCAGGGGTGACAGTTACGATTGAAACACCGGAGCAGACCGGATCGACAACGGCAGAAGTTTCGTATGATGTTGGCGATAAGAAGGTGCAGGCAGAAATAGCAGTAGGAGAAAAGTCACAGAAGGTTCAGTGGGAAAAGAACGGAACAGCTGCATTTGAAATTGCAGATATGGAAACGCAGGAAATCTGTGTTGTCTATGGATGGGAAACCGGAAGTTTTTACCGGGTATCCAGACGGATCAGCACAGATGTTGTACCGCCAATGCTGGAGCTTTACGGAGTGGACGAGAATATCCGAGTGAAAGAAAAGGTGCTTCCGCTTTCTGGGAAAACAGATTCGGATGCTACTTTGAAAATAAATGGCAAAGAGCAAAAAATTGGGAAAGATGGGACATTTCAGATTTCCCTCAAACTAAAAAAAGGAGAAAATGCGATCACACTGACCGCAGCAGATCCACTTGGGAATCAGACATCCAGAACGATTCTTGTACAATATCAGAAGGAAGGTACAAAAGGGGAAAAAGCACCGCTTCCGGGAGACTTCTGGATTTTGGGAGGAACATTTCTTACTACGTTTCTGTGTGCGTTGCTCATGGGGATATTTGGAATCGTCTCTGGCAGAAAAGGGGGCAATATAAGAAAAATCTTCGCAGTGGCAAAAGGCTTCTGCGTCTGTGGAATATTGGGAGGGATGACTGGCAGCGGCTGGTATCTGTACCGTTACTGGAAACTGACAGAGAAGATTTCAGGGAAAAATCTGACCGGGGTATTAAAGGCGGCTCCGGTATCTGATTTGACAAAGGTATTGGAACAAAGGCAGGAGTGTCTCAGACTTCTATGGATTCCGGCAATGGCAGCGGCAGTCTTTTTGCTTCTGTTACTCCTTCTTATCATTGGAGGAAGGGCAGCCCGAAAGGCACAGGAAAATCATAGAGAAAAAGCAGAACGAAAGAAAGCACAGAGAGAAGAACAGAAGCAGAAAACGAAAGAAGAAAAAGAACGATATTGTCCGTATTGCGGGGCGAAAAATTCCGCTGCGAGTAAATATTGCGGAAAATGCGGAAAATTGATGGAATAAAGAATACAAGGAGGAAAAAGAAATGCAGCAAAAAATTCATTTTGAATGTGATTACACGGAGGGAGCGCATCCGAAAATTTTGAAACGTTTGATGGAGACGAATATGGAACAGACAGTCGGATATGGAGAAGATCCTTATTGTCAGAAAGCGGCAGAACTGATCCGCGGACTTTGCAAAAAAGGGGAGGTGGCAGTCCATTTTCTTGTAGGGGGAACGCAGGCAAATCTGACAGTGATTTCAGCGCTCCTTCGCCCGCATCAGGCGGCAGTGTGCGTGGAAACCGGACACATTAATGTCCATGAGACAGGAGCAATCGAGGCGGTTGGGCATAAGGTGATATCCGTGCCGGGAAAAAACGGAAAACTGACGGCAGAAGATGTGGAGCGGGTATATCGATTACACTGGGAGGATGCCACTCACGAACATATGCCACAGCCAAAACTTGTCTATATTTCTAATCCGACAGAGATTGGAACAATTTATACAAAAGCGGAACTGGAAGCACTGCGAGCGGTATGTGATCGGTGCGGGCTGTATCTGTTTTTGGATGGAGCAAGACTGGGATATGGTTTGGCAGCGGAGGATAATGATCTGGATTTGGAAAGCATTGCGGCAAACTGTGATGTGTTTTATATCGGAGGGACGAAAATGGGAGCACTCTTCGGAGAGGCTGTTGTCATCTGTAATCCAAAACTGCAGGAAGACTTCCGTTATCTGATCAAACAAAAAGGCGGTATGCTGGCGAAAGGGCGGCTGCTTGGAATCCAGTTTTTGGAGCTTCTTCAAGATGGTTTGTATTTTGATTTGGGCGAACATGCGGTGAAACTTGCACAAAAACTTAGAGAAGGTTTACTGAACGCAGGTTACAAAATGCAGGACAGTACGACAAATCAGCAGTTTGTGATCGTTTCGGATGAGGAGTTGAAAAAAATAGAAGAGAAATATTGTGTATCTTATATTGAACGGATCGGAGAAGATCAAAATGTGATCCGAATCTGTACAAGCTGGGCAACAACGGAAGAAAACGTAGAACAGTTTCTCCGTGATGCAGAGCAGATAAAGAAAGCACTTTAAATCAAACTCATAGGAAGCATGTTCCTTTCTATGCTTCGTTAAAAAAGAAGAATCTCCCATAGAAATCACGGGTGTTTGCCAGACTGTGTCTGGCAAACATCGGATGTATGGGAGATTCTTCTAATTACGGAATGTCAGTGAAGTGTCTGTCATGGAATCGATGATTGCCAGCGATTCTAAGTGAACACCCTGAGAGCGGATCAGATCACCGCCATTTTGCATGCCTTTCTCAATGACAACTCCTGCACCTTCGATCGTAGCGCCGGAACCTTTTACAAGATCGATCAGCCCTAACATTGCACAGCCATTTGCAAGGAAATCGTCGATGATCAAAACGTGGTCGTCCTCATTTAAAAACTTCTTGGAGAGGATGACATCGTAAGTACGTTTGTGTGTGAAGGATTCTACTTTTGTGTGGTAGACTTCCCCGTCGATATTGATGCTCTGTGTTTTCTTTGCAAAGACAACAGGAACACCAAAATATTGTGCGACGATGCAGGCAATCCCGATTCCGGAAGCCTCGATCGTGAGAATCTTCGTGATTTTATCGCTTGGAAATCTTCTTCGGAATTCCTTTCCAATCTCATTGATCAGATCGATATCCATCTGATGATTTAAAAAACTGTCTACTTTTAATACATTTCCCGGTTTGACAACACCGTCTTTTAAGATTCTTTCTTTTAAAAGCTGCATGGTATAGTTTCCCTTCTCTTCGGTGATTTTTTGATTTATAAATCATCATACCGCAAGGGACGAGGATTTTCAACAAAAAATAACTGGAAAACAAAAGAAATTACAAATTGTGATATGAAGTAGAATGTGATAAAATAAATCTGTATGTAATAAAATGACGAAACAGCAAGGGAAGTGCTGGAAGGAGGATTTTTTTGATAACGATAAACAGTTATGTAAAGCCGGAGAGTCTGGAAGAAGCATACGAGCTGAATCAGAAGCGTGCGAACAGAATTCTTGGAGGAATGATGTGGATGCGGCTCGGGAGCGGACGGGTACAGACTGCGATCGATCTGTCCGGCATGGGATTAGATCAGATAGAAGAATCAGAAGAGGAATTTAAAATCGGGTGTATGTGCACTCTGAGACAGCTGGAACTGCATAAAGGGATTAACCAATATACAGATGGGGCAGTAAGAGAGTGTGTAAGACATATTGTAGGCGTACAGTTCCGTAATCAGGCGACAGTCGGGGGAAGTATTTTTGGAAGATTTGGATTTTCCGATGTTCTGACATGTTTTCTGGCGATGGACTGCTATGTAGAATTGTATAAGGGTGGAATTGTACCGCTCAGAGAGTTTGTCTGTCAGAAGAGAGACCGTGATATTCTTGTGAATGTGATTATTCGAAAAGATGTAAGAAAGATCCGCTATGTTTCTTCCAGAAGAACGAAGACGGATTTCCCGGTAATTGCCTGTGGTGTGGCAAAAGCAGGAGAGGAATGGCAGGTATCGGTTGGAGCCAGACCGATGAAGGCAGTTCTTGTGACAGAGAAGGCTGATGGGAGAAATGCGGCTGAAATTGCAGAAAAGCTGACAGAGCAGGTTACATTTGGCAACAACATGCGCGGAAGCAGTGAATACCGGAAAGCACTTGCAAAGGTTCTGATCCGCAGACAGATAGAAGCATTGATGGAGGAGTGTTAGAGATGGAAGTAAAGTTTATATTGAATGGAAAACAGACTACTGCCGACATCAAGGAAGATACCGTTCTACTTGATCTGCTTCGGGCAAAGGGCTGTTATAGCGTAAAATGCGGATGTGAGACGACAAACTGTGGTCTTTGTACGGTCTGGATTGATGGAACACCTTCTCTTTCCTGCTCCGTACTTGCGGCAAGAGTGGAAGGAAAAGAGGTAACAACACTGGAAGGTCTTCAGGAAGAAGCAGCAGAATTCGGCGCATTTCTGGCAGCAGAGGGGGCAGAGCAGTGTGGATACTGTTCGCCTGGATTTATTATGAATGTACTTGCGATGGTGCGAGAGTTAGAAGATCCGACGTTGGAAGAAGTAAAGGAATATCTGGCGGGAAATCTGTGCAGATGTACCGGGTATATGGGACAACTCCGCGCGATCAAGAAATATTTAGAGATGAAAAGGGGGATGAAGTAGTGAGTTTTGTAAATACAGCAGTGCCAAAGGTAGATGCTCCGGCACTTGTGACCGGAAAGCCGGTGTACACAGATGATATCGCACCGAAAGACTGTCTGGTCGTAAAGATTCTGCGAAGTCCTCATGCGCATGCGTTGATCGAGGAGGTTCAGACGGAAAATGCAAAAAAAGTTCCGGGGGTGGAATGTATCCTTACTTACAAGGATGTTCCGGATAAGCGTTTTACAATGGCAGGGCAGACATACCCGGAGCCAAGTCCTTATGACAGATTGATCTTAGATCAGAGAGTACGCTTTGTCGGAGATGCGGTGGCAATCGTCGCTGCGGAGACGAAGGAAGCGGCAGAACGTGCGATGAAACTGATCAAGGTCAAATATGAGGTGTTAGAGCCGGTACTTGATTTCCATCAGGCAAAAGACAATGCGGTTTTGATCCACCCGGAGGAAAACTGGAAGAGCCTTTGCCCGGTTGGCGCAGATAATAAGAGAAATCTCTGTGCCTGTGGAAGAGAGGAGCATGGAGATATCGATGCAGTTCTCGATGCGTGTGACTATGTAGTGGAAGGAATTTATCATACAAAAGCAAACCAGCAGGCAATGATGGAGACATTCCGCACATATACTTATATGGATACTTATGGAAGATTAAACGTTGTCTCCTCAACACAGATTACGTTCCATGTCAGAAGAATTCTTGCCAATGCACTGGATATTCCAAAATCAAAGATCCGTGTCATCAAGCCACGTATTGGAGGAGGCTTCGGAGCAAAGCAGACAGTTGTGACAGAAGTTTATCCTGCAATCGTGACGATGAAGACCGGAAAGCCGGCAAAACTTGTCTACACGAGAGAGGAATCCCAAATTGCCTCTACGCCGCGTCATGAAATGGAAGTGAAGGTTCGTGTCGGAGCAGACAAAGATGGTATCATCAAAGGAATTGATGTCTATACACTTTCCAACACAGGAGCATTCGGTGAGCATGGACCGACAACCGTAGGGCTGTCAGGACATAAATCCATTCCACTTTATGGAAAGACAGAAGCATTCCGGTTTGCTTACGATGTTGTTTACACAAATGTGATGTCTGCCGGGGCATATCGTGGATATGGTGCCACACAAGGATTGTTTGCAGTAGAGTCGGCAGTCAATGAACTTGCAGAGAAGATGGGGATCGATCCGGTTGCCCTCCGCGAGAAAAATATCGTGACAGAAGGTCAGGTGATGCCTGCGTACTATGGAGAAACAGCAAATAGCTGTGCGCTTGATCGTTGCCTGGAAAAAGCAAAAGAAATGATGCACTGGGATGAAAAATTCCCGGCAAGAGATCTCGGCAATGGGAAAGTCCGCGGAGTCGGTGTTGCGATGGCGATGCAGGGATCCTCAATCTCCAACGTGGACAATGCTTCTGTGGCAATCAAAGTCAATGATGATGGGTTCTACAGCTTGATGATCGGCGCTTCCGATATGGGAACAGGATGTGACACAATCCTTGCACAGATGGCGGCAGACTGCTTGGATTGTGAAATGGAAAATATTATCGTATCGGGAGTAGATACCGATGTATCCCCGTATGATTCCGGATCTTATGCATCCAGTACGACATATCTTACCGGAATTGCTGTGATGAAGACGTGTGAGACTTTAAAAGAAAAAATCCTGGCAAAAGGAGCTCAGTATCTGGAATGCAGCCGGGAAGAAGTCGATTTTGACGGAAAGAAGGTATTCTGCTTAAAGGATGGAAGAGAAATTTCTCTGATGGAGATTGGAAACCGCATTATGTGTAACAATGAGGATGCACTGTTTGCTTCTGAATCCTATTCTTCTCCAGTATCTCCGCCGCCGTTTATGGTCGGCATGGCAGAAGTGGATGTGGATCAGGAGACGGGAGAAATTGAGCTGGTAGATTACGTTGCAGTGGTAGACTGTGGTACCGTTGTCAATCCGTCTCTTGCAAGGGTACAGACAGAGGGCGGAATCGCGCAGGGAATCGGAATGGCTCTCTATGAAGATGTTGTATACAGTGAGAGTGGAAAGAATTTCAGCAATTCTTTTATGCAGTATAAGATTCCGAGCCGACAGGATGTAGGTACGATCCGTGTAGAGTTTGAGAGCAGCTATGAGCCAACCGGTCCGTTTGGTGCAAAATCCATCGGAGAAGTTGTGATCAACACTCCATCTCCGGCAATTGCACAGGCAGTATACAATGCATCCGGGGTTCGTGTGAAGGAACTTCCAATCACTGCGGAGAAAGTATACTGGGGTATGAAAAAATAGTGAAGATTCATGTGATTTTATTGGCGGCTGGAAACAGCCGCCGCTTTGGAAGTAACAAGCTGTTAAGTCTGGTTGAAGGAAAGCCGATGTACAGCCATCTGACCGAGAAGATTGAAAAGATTGCAGAGAGTCTTCCAATCGGAGAAAAAGTGCTTGTGACGCAGTATGAGGAAATTTTTGGAAGCATGAAAAAGGCACGATGGACGGTTGTTAGAAATGATGCACCAGAGGAAGGCGTTTCCTGGTCAATCCGACTCGGAATCCAAAGCATTTTAGGCAAAATCAGAAAAGGCGATGCAGTCAGCTTTTTTGTCTGCGACCAGCCATTTCTGAAGATGGAGACGATCGTTTCTTTTTTGAGCGGATATGCAGCGAGCGGAAAAGGAATCGGATGTCTGACTTATAAAGAACAATGGGGCAATCCTGTTGTATTTTCAGAAGTTTACTTAAAGGAGTTGTTATCACTGTCTGGGGATGTTGGAGGGAAAAAGGTGATGAAGCAGCATTTGCAGGATACCTTTTTCGGAGAAGCGGCATCCAGGCAGGAGTTGGAAGATATGGACTATGCACCAGAAAGCAAAATGTGTGAGCATACAGATGTGTGGAAAATCAAGCAGGGAGATCCTGTTTTTTTTGGCAGCCTTTGCAATGCAGTTGGGATTTTGCCGGGCAGAGATAAGATTATTTCTGTTGTCGGGGCGGGAGGAAAGACGACAACCTGTTACCGACTGGCAAAGGAATTAGCGTTGCTTGGACAAAAGGTCATTGTCACAACGACAACACATATGTGGAAGCCTGCAGAGAACTTTGTGGAGTGGAATGCAGAAAGCGAGTATGGATCTTCCTCTGACTTTTTTAGAGATTTTGCAGAGCAGCTAGAGCGGAAGCGGATCCTGACAGTAGGTGTTTCCTGCGGAAATGGAAAAATCTGTGGCATCCCTTCCGAAAGTTATGAAACGCTGTGCAGTCTGGCAGACGTACTGATCGTTGAGGCAGACGGGGCAAAAGGGAAGGACATTAAAATCCCTGCCGCACATGAGCCGGTGATCTTTCCGGGAACAGATATTGTGATAGGAGTGTTTGGATATCCGGCAGTTGGCCACTCCATCGAGGAGGCAGGTTTTCGTCCGGAGATGCTTGCAGCATTTCTCGGGAAAGGAACAGAAGAGAAAATAAAGTGGGAAGACCTTCTGTATATCGCGAGAAGTGATGAAGGTTTGAAAAAGAATGTGAAAGGAAGCTACACAGTCCTGATCAACCGAGTTCCTGCCGGGAGATTTCCGGATGGAGGACCGGAAGAGATCATATTTTGCGAACAGATTGAAATAGTATCAGAAAAAAACGATAGAGCAGATTAGAAATCAGAGACTGGGCAGTCGTTTTCCGTTTAAATTTGCAAAGGGGAGAAAGAGTATGATAGAAAAGGAGATATCTTCAGAAAGACTTCATTATCGAAAAATTACAGAGAGCGATGGGGCAGCGCTGCATGCCATTTTATCGGATCCATTGATCGCGGAGCCTGCCGGATATCAGGCGCTGGGATCCGAGGAGGAGTTTCGTGAGTTTTTTCAAAATTTAGTGGAAGATGAGAATGGAATTGCAATCCTTCTGGACCAGAAGGTGATTGGTTATTTTCGTATTTTTCCTGAAAAGATGGAAGAAGAGCCTTATAAAGGGAAAAAGTGTGCAGGAGTCGGATTTGTTCTGGGGAAGGAATATCATAGGAAGGGGTATGGCACAGAACTGCTCCGGTTTTGGACAAAAAAGATTAAGTAGGAGTATGATTATTGCTTTGCAGATGCATTTACAGATAATCCGGCATCCAACGCACTGATCAGAAAATGCGGATACACCTATGTCGAAGATTATACGATGTATTTTGAAAAACTGGGGAGAACGATGACCTGCCATAGCTATGTGATATAGACTGGGAGCCTTCGCGGGAAGAGAGAATGAAGGACAAAATAAAATATTTGGAACATAAAAATCAGGAAAGAAATTGTGATGTTGAGATAGATAAAAATAGATAGAAAAATGAGGAGGAGTTCAGATGAAAATAAGAGTTGCTGTAATTACAGCCAGTACAACTGGATATGCAGGGAAGCGGGAAGACATCAGCGGAGCGAAAATCTGTGAGATTGTGGAAGAAGCCGGAATGGAAGTCACATTCAAAAAGATTCTGCCGGATGACAGAGAGACACTTGCAAAAGTGATGGCGGTGATCGCGGATAGCCAGATGGCGGATCTGATACTGACAACCGGTGGAACGGGATTTTCCAAAACAGACTGTACACCGGAGGCGACAACTGATATTTGTGAACGGCTTGTCCCGGGGATTCCGGAAGCAATGCGTGCGGCAAGTATGAAGTATACGAAACGTGCAATGCTTTCCCGCGCGGCGGCAGGGATCCGGAAGGAGACATTGATCATCAATCTGCCGGGAAGTCCGAAGGCGGTAGAGGAAAGTCTTGGGAAGATTTTGGAGGAAGTGATTCACGGCGTGGAGATTTTGACTGGACAGACTGCGGAGTGTGCGAGAAAATGAAAAAATTCATAGAAGGAGAGCGTCCGCTTCGTGTGTTGATCAAAGGGGCGGGAGATCTGGCAAGTGGGATCGCAGTTCGCTTATATCACAGTGGATTTCAGGTGATCATGACTGAGACCGGTGAGCCGACGACAATCCGCAGATACGTGGCGTTTTCCAGAGCCGTCTATGAGTCTGAAGCCGAGGTGGAAGGAATTATTGCAAAGTGTGTATCGACAAAAGAAGCGCTGGAAAGCTGTCTGGAACAGCAGAAAATCCCGGTCATCACAGATCCGACTTGTGTGCATATGGACTGGTATCAGCCAGATGTGGAGGTAGATGCGATCCTTGCAAAGAAAAATCTTGGAACGAAGATCGAGGATGCTCCCATTGTTATCGGAGTCGGTCCTGGATTTACAGCCGGGATGGACTGTCATTTTGTTGTGGAAACAAAGCGGGGACATGATCTTGGAAGAGTGATCACAGAAGGAACGGCAATTCCGAATACTGGAGTGCCGGGGATGATTGCAGGTTATGCAAAGGAGCGGTTGATCTGTGCTTCCGGGGAAGGGAGATTTGAACCGAAGGCAGAGATTGGTGATTGCGTAGAGAAAGGACAGCTTGTGGCAATGTGCGGAAAGAATCCGGTCTACGCACAGATGAGTGGAATGATCCGTGGGATGCTCCCGGAAGGAATTGTTGTATCAAAAGGAATGAAGTGCGGGGATATTGATGCGCGCAGGGAATACGCTTACTGCTTTACGATTTCTGATAAAGCAAGAGCGGTCGGAGGTGGTGTCCTTGAGGCAATCCTCCGTGGAAGAAAGCAGATTGCAGAAAATAGAAACAGGGAATTTGATGCATGACAGCCAAAGAAAAAGTTGCGCGAAAAGGGAGAACAGGAGAAGCGAAATGAGTTATTTTCCAATGTTTATAGATATAGAAGGAAAGCATATCCTCGTAGTCGGGGCAGGGAAGATTGCACTCCGGAGGGTGCAGACATTGTTGCAGTTTCGTGCGCGCATCAAGGTGATTGCAAAAGAGATCCCGAAAGAACAAAAGGAGGCATTTCATCTGCTTGTATCTGAAGGGAAAATTGTATTAGAAGAAAAAGCATTTGAAGAGAGTGATCTGACGGAAGCACTTTTTCTGGTGCTGGCGGCGACAAATGTAAAAAAGTTAAATCATGAGATTTGTATGCTGTGCCGTAAGCGGAAGATTCTGGCGAATACTGCAACGGACAGAACTGATTGTGATTTCTATTTTCCGGCAGTGGCAGTCCAGGAGGAACTTGTCGTGGGAATTACGGGAGATGGAAGTGATCACAGGAAGGTTGCAGAGACGGCAGCAAGGATAAGAAAAGTTTTGGAGATGGAACATGAAGAGAAAAATCAGAGTAGGCAGCAGAGAGAGTAAGCTGGCGGTAGTACAGTCGGAGATGATCATACAGGAACTAAAAAAGTTACATCCGCAGTTAGAGATAGAATTGGTGACGATGAAAACGACCGGAGATAAGATTCTTGACAGAAGTCTGGATCAGATCGGAGGAAAAGGACTTTTTGTAAAAGAACTGGATCGCGCACTTTTGGATGGGGAAATTGATCTGGCGGTGCACTGTCTGAAAGATATGCCGATGGAGACACCAGAGGAACTTCCGATTCTTGCATATTCCAGGAGAGAGGATCCGCGGGATGTACTTGTGCCTGCAAAAGGAAAAGAAAACTGGAATGGTCAGGGTGTAATCGGGTGTTCGAGTTTCCGGAGAAGGATACAGCTACAGAAGTTATACCCGGATGCAGAAGTCAGAGGGATCCGGGGCAATATCCAGACACGACTTCAGAAACTGGACAGCGGACAGTATGATGTCCTTGTGCTTGCGGCAGCAGGATTAAAGAGACTCGGACTCGAAGAGAGGATCGAGCGGTATTTTTCTCCAGAAGAGATTCTTCCGGCAGCAGGGCAGGGGATTCTTGTCGTGCAGGGAAGAGAAGAGATGCGGGAACTTGTGAAAAAACTTCAGCCTGAGGAGATGGAAGTGATCGCTGAAAATGAGCGGGCATTTGTGCGAAGGCTGGATGGCGGGTGCAGTTCTCCGGTGGCGGCATATGGAAGAATAGAACAGGATGAATTGGTTCTGACTGGCCTATATTATGAAGAAGATACAGGAAACTATGTAATTGCGACGAAGCGGGCAGAGGTCCGGGCGTCAGCACATTTAGGATGGGAGCTTGCGGATGAATTACGAACAAAACACTAAGAAGCAGGGGAAAGTATGGCTTGTTGGAGCAGGACCGTCGGATCAAGAACTTCTGACTGTCAAAGGGAAACGTCTGCTTTCGGAAGCAGATGTCATTGTCTATGACAGACTTGCAGGGCAGGGTGTGCTTACTTATGGGGCAGAACATGCAGAATATATTGATGTAGGAAAACATTCCGGGAATCACCGGGTGAGACAAAGTGAAATCAACCAGATTCTCGTAAGAGAAGCGATGGAAGGAAAAAAAGTTGTCCGTTTAAAAGGTGGCGATCCGTTTGTGTTCGGGCGCGGCGCGGAGGAGGCGGAAGAACTAAAGAAGGCGGGAATTCCGTTTGAAATTGTTCCGGGAGTGACATCGGCAGTATCGGTTCCTGCATACCAGGGAATTCCGGTCACACACCGGGATGCTGCTTCTTCGCTGCACATTATTACGGCACATAAAAAGGAAGGGCATGAGCCGGACGAGATTCCATTTCGGGAACTGGCGGGTGTGAAAGGAACGCTGGTGTTTCTGATGGGAGTCTCTACACTGCCGTTTTTATGTGCAAATCTAATCCGGGAGGGAATGGATCCGCAGACACCTGCGGCAATTTTGGAGCGGGGAACGACAGCAAGACAGCGGAAGATCACAGGTACCTTGGAAACTTTAGAAGCACTTGCAAAAGAGACAAAGATTCAGACTCCTGCAATTATTGTTGTGGGAGAGGTATGCGCCTGCAGATCATTGGAATGGTATGATAAACGACCATTGGCGGGAATGAAGATCATGGTGACAAGACCGAAGGAACAGAGCAGCCGTCTGGCAGGAATGTTGCGGGAAGAAGGGGCGGAGGTGTTGGAAGCGCCTGCAATCCGCATTGTGCCGGAGGTGGAAAACGAAAGAGTTTCGCAGGTGCTTTTTCACATCCAGAAATACCAGTGGATCGTGTTTACCAGTCCAACCGGTGTAGAAGTGTTCTGGAGCGCATTGCGGCAGCATCGCGTGGATGTGCGAAGCCTTTCTCACCTTCGGATCGCGGTGATTGGAAGCGGAACTGCGCGCGCGTTGGAAGCACATGGAATGTATGCGGAACTGATGCCGGAAGTTTATGATGGAGAGCACCTTGGAGCAGCACTTGGGGAGGTACTTTCTGATGAACATATTTTGATTCCGCGGGCAAAGATTGGAAATCCGGAGTTGATCCGTGAGATTAAAAAGAGAAGCGAGGCAGTCATAGAAGACCTTCCGATTTACGATACGCATTATGAGGCATATGGATTTATCAATTACCAGGAAGAATTTGAGCAGGGGAAGACCGATTATGTGATGTTTACAAGTGCATCAACAGTAAGAGGTTTTGCACAGGCGGCAAAAGGACTTGATTTTTCCAAAGTACAGGCACTTTGTATCGGGAAACAGACAAAGGCAGCAGCGGATCACTATGGCATGCAGACATTTATGGCAGAGCAGCCGACACTGGAGGCGATGGTGGCGCTTGTAAAAGAAAGGAAGAGGACATGGTAAAGATTACTTATATTTCTCATAGCTGCTTTGCGGTGGAGCTGGAGCACAGCGTACTTGTATTTGATTATTATCAGGGGGAACTTCCGCTTTGGAATCCAGAGAAAACAATCTATGTGTTTGTAAGCCACAGACATTATGATCATTTTTCCAAGGAAATCTTTCGGTGGACAGAGCAGTATCCGAAGATTAAATACATTTTATCCGATGATATTTCTGAAGCGTCATATGATGCAAGTGAGATTTGCAGATCCGACTTGACAAGAATCGCACCGAATCAGACAGAGACAATTGGAAATTGTGTAATAGAAACATTCCGTTCCACAGATGAAGGAGTCGCATTTCTTGTGTCGTGCGAAGAAAAACTTTTTTATCATGCAGGGGATCTGAACTGGTGGCACTGGGAAGAAGAATCTACATTGTACAACGAAACAATGAAGGAAAGATACCAGTCAGAGATCGGGAAATTGAAAGAAGCATTGTCAGGGAAGACGATCGATGTAGCATTTCTTGTACTGGATCCAAGGCAGGAAGATGCATATGCCCTTGGAATGGAGCATTTTCTATTAGAAATTCCAGTGCAGTTTGCGGTTCCGATGCATCTGTGGGAGGAGTATGCGCTGGCGAAACAGTATGTGGAAACTTATGGACAGACACATGAGAAAACAAGATTTTGGTGTGTCAGCGGCAAAGGGGAAGAAGTCATTTTGCCGGAAGAAGCGTAGGGAAAGTAAAAACTGTCTGAGAACAGCATAGAAAAAGCAGGATCTGTTTGTGGACAGAAGGAAGGAGGGGTAGTATGGGACAGGATATTTTACTGCTTTTGATCATTTTTGTGCTGATCATAGTATTTTTGTATCAGATTTCGGCAAATGCCAAGAAAAGAGAGCGATATTTAAAGAACACATGGAAAGAAGCGTGGGGTACCGCTTCGGAGAAAGAATATGACCGTACAAAGTATGAGTCCATTTCTCATTATTTTCAGCAGCAGCTGCGAAAGGGAAAGATCACAGAGCCGTATGTAGATGATATTACATGGAACGATTTGGATTTGGATGAGGTCTATCAGGTGATGGATCACACAACTTCCTCGGTGGGAGCAGAGTATCTGTACTATCTTCTGCGGACTCCGGTGCTTTCGGCAGAGAAATTGAAGGAACGAGATCGCCTGATGGAGTTTTTCACCAAAAATGAGGAAGAGAGGCTCCGCCTGCAATATCTGTTCTATGAGATCGGAGGAATGCCGAAATATTCTGTGAGCGATTACATTGACCGTCTGGAGGATGTCAGACGTGAAAAAAACAGCAGACATTATCTGGCAATTGCAGCGATTGCTGTCGGAGTCGGTGCGCTGCTGGCAGCTCCCGGGGTTGGGATGATCTTGCTTATAGCGGCGGCAGTCTGGAATATCAAAAGTTATTTTGTGAGAAAAAGTGAGATTGAACCATATATCGCCACCTTTTCTTATCTGATCCGGGTTCTTCGGGCAGCAGAGGCATTGGGGAAGGAAAAAATCCCGGAGATACAGTTTTATCTTGACAAACTACATAAGATTCGGGAAGAAATGAATGTATTTCTGAAACATTCCCATGTGCTTGTGGCAGGGAGAGGTGCGACTGGATCGATGGTCGATGCAGTACTTGATTATATCCGGATGTTGTTTCACATTGACTTAATCAAATTCAATTCGATGCTGGAAATGGCAGAAAAAAATAGAGGGAAAATTGAAGAAGTGATCCAAATTATCGGATATTTGGACAGTATGATCAGCGCGGCATCTTTCCGTACATTTCTTCCTTATTATGAGAAACCGAATTTTACAGAAGGAAAGAAGGCAGAAATCTATCTGGAAAATGTATATCATCCACTGCTGGCAGATCCGGTGGCAAATTCTGTTATAGCGCACCGAAGTATTCTTCTGACTGGATCCAATGCATCTGGAAAATCTACTTTCTTAAAGACCGTGGCAATCAATACGGTGCTGGCGCAGACGATTTTTACCTGCCCGGCGGCAAAATATGAAGCGCCGTTTTTTCAGATCTATTCTTCGATGGCTCTGCGTGACAACTTGCAGGGGAATGAAAGCTACTACATTGTGGAAATCAAGTCATTGAAAAGGATTTTAAATCATGTAAACGAGGATGTTCCGATGCTGTGTTTTGTGGATGAGGTGCTGCGTGGAACGAACACTGTCGAGCGAATCGCGGCCTCCGCACAGATCTTGAAAAGTCTTGCAAAAGAAGGTGTGATTTGTTTTGCGGCAACGCATGATATTGAATTGACACATCTGCTGGAGAACTGCTATGACAATTATCATTTTCAGGAGACAATCATGGATGAGGATATCCTGTTTGATTATTGCCTGCAAAAGGGGAGAGCAGTATCACGCAATGCGATCAAACTTCTTCGGTTGATCGGATATGAAGATCGGATTACAGATGAGGCAGAGAAAATGGCAGAAGAATTTTTAGCAACGGGGAACTGGACCAGACAGGAGGAAAGAATATGCATGTAAAGATTTATACAGATGGGGCAGCCAGAGGAAATCCGGACGGACCGGGAGGATACGGAACTGTGCTCGAGTATGTAGATAGAAAAGGAGAATTACATACAAGAGAACTGTCCGGTGGTTACAGAAGGACAACGAACAACCGGATGGAGCTGATGGCGGTGATCAAAGGATTGGAAGCGCTGAACCGTCCGTGCAGCGTTGAGTTGTATTCGGATTCCAAATATGTGGTGGATGCGTTTAATCAACACTGGATCGATGGATGGATCAAGAAAGGCTGGAAGCGCGGGAAAAATGAGCCGGTCAAAAACGTGGATTTGTGGAAACGGCTTCTGACAGCCAAGGAACAACATCAAGTTACTTTTATCTGGGTGAAAGGACATGATGGACATCCGCAGAACGAGAGATGTGACACACTGGCGACGACTGCGGCAGATGGGACCGATCTTATGATAGATGAAGGGGTTTTGTAAAGAGTTAGAAAAAGAGGGATGGCGGACAATGCAGATGCAAAGTCGGACCATCCCTCCTTTTTCTATGGCGAGATTTTGAAATCTGTTTCTGCCGGCATGAATCTAGATTCAAATTCGGAAATAGGCATTGGTGCTCCGAATAAGTATCCCTGTGCAGAAGGACATCCCATAGAGGTGAGGAGTGCTGCCTGTTCTTCATTTTCGATGCCCTCAGCGATGACTTCTACCGGAAGTTCTTTGCACATTTGAATTACATGCTTGATGATCGTCTGATTAGATGCTCTGAAACACAGTGTCTGAATCAGACTGCGGTCAAGTTTTAGAACGTCAAAATCCATGTGGGTGAGAATGGACAAGTTTGTATATTTTGTGCCGAAATCATCGAGGGCAATTGTGAATCCGGCCTGCCGTAGCTGGTGGCTGAGTGTCAGGAGAACATCGCAATCTTTCTCTTCGATAGTCTCGGTGATTTCAATTTGGATCAAAGAAGGTGAAATTTGGTAAGTGTGTACCAGTTCAAGCAGGGAAGGAAGGATTTCTTCTTCCATCAGTGTAATTCTAGAAAAATTGATGGAAATAGGAAATGTTTTATGTCCTTCCTGTTGCCAGCGCCCGAGAAGACGGCACGCTTGTTCTAAAACAAATAGATCGATATAGCGGATTAGGTGCTCTTTTTCTAGTGGTGGAATAAAAAAATCAGGTGCTATCAAGCCGCGTTCCTCGTGGCGATACCGGATCAATGCCTCAGCTCCGATAAGTTTTCTTGAGGAGAGATCTACTTTGGGTTGAAGGTAGATGAGGAATCGTTCTTCTTTTAAGTCGCGCAATGTTTGTTGCAGGATAGTAGGACGATGCCGTTTGGCAAAATAAGGTGTTTCCATGTAATATTTTTGCTTTTCTTCCATCATCGAATCTTCTGCAAGAGATTTGAGTATGGAAAAATCTACTTCTTTTTGCATCCAGTGGTAGCCAAAGGAAATTCCGTCATGTCTCAGAACGATGGGATCTGCCTGTAATAGTGAAATCTGTTGATAAAAATATTTGCCGGAAGCATTTTCGCAGATAATACAAAATTCATTTCCGCTGAGACGGAAGTGATAGGCATCTGGGAAATATTCTCGAAAAACACGAGCAGTGTCCAGAAGCACCTGATTGCCAAAGGAATATCCCATCGTATTGTTAATCTGTTTGAAACCATTGATATCCGCAAGCACAAGTCCTACGGAGGAGAGTTCTTCAAAATGCCGTTTTTTAGTATAAGAAGAAAAACTTGCAAGATTGTAAAGGCCGGTTAGTGCATCATGCCAGAAGTTATAGTCTAGTTTTTTCTCCGCATCGATACTATGCAGCCGATTTGTGAGAAGATGACATACCAGACGAAGAAAATGTAACTCATTGCCACAGGTATGCGGGTTGGATAAAATCAGGCAGGCATTTTTAGGGTGTTCAGCGGAGAAAGAAAAACCAAGCATCTGCCGGATTTCGTAACGTTCCAGAAGTCGCATTTCCTCCGGATAGTTTGGGCGGAGCATTTCAATATCCGGGATGTGGATGATATCATTTGTGTAAAATAAGTCCTGAATAAATGCGTATTTTTCAATTTGAGTCAGTTGGACCAATGCACTTTGGGAAATAGAGTTTTCGTAATGCCAAAGGCATTTGAAATGATAAGAATTTCCCGTATGGGCAGGATAAATCAGACAGACATCATCCGCCTGATAAAATTTGCCGAGTGTTTGTGCGGCTACCTGGAGGATCTCTTTTGTTCCGGACAGAGATTCCAGCAGAGAAGCATATTCTGTTAATGCGATAGAAAATCTTTGCTGGATTCCGTTCAATTTTAGATCCGTAATATCGATTGCAAGCTCCATGCGCACTTTACGGTGATTCCATGTGATAAATTTATCTTTGAGCAGGTAATCACGGTTCAGGAGTCGGTGGTGGTGTTCCCAGATGACCGGCTTTTGATCCAAAAGGTGATTTGTGCAAAATGGGCATGGTTTGTGTTCTCCTTGAAGTACTTCGTAGCATTTTTTTCCAATGGGATCATTGCCGGATAATCCTAAAATGTCACGGACTTGCGGAGAAACGTAGAGGAGTTCATAGGTGTATGGATCACTCAGATATGTAATATCCTCCAGATTTTCAATCAACGCATGGAAGATTTCCTGTGACCATGCAGGATCCTCCGGTTCCATAACAATTTCACTTTTAGGAATACCATTTTGTTCGGGTAGATGCATGACTGAAGTATAGAAGGTAAAACAGTTGCGCCCACGTGCTTTTGAGTGATAAAGAGCGATATCCGCTTTTTCATACAGTACTTCAAAGTCAAATCCATAGTTCGATGTGAGGCAGATTCCCATACTATATGTAAGAATACCGCGGAAAGGTACTACGGTATATCGAAGCTTTTCTAACTTTTGGATCAGAAAGTCTTTCGAAGGGATATTTTTAATAAAGGCAATGAACTCATCTCCGCCGATTCGCCCGATGATATCGTCCGAACGGAAATGCTGCTGAATTCGTTTTGCCGTTTCTTTTAGCACCTTGTCTCCGCAAGCGTGTCCATGGAGATCATTGATCTTTTTAAAGTGATCAAGGTCAATGATGATAAATGCGTGGCAGGCATCGGGAGAACTTGCTTCTAATTGGCTGCGGATCAATGTCTCAGCAGCTCCCTTGTTATATAGCTTGGTCAGAGGATCCAGCCGGGAGGCGTTTTCAAGAGTCAGCCGCTCTCTTTTTGCTGCATCAATGTCATGTAAGTAGAGAAGACAGCGGATATCTCCGGAAACAGGGTCTTTCATCATATGGGCAGTTGTTTCTACCCAGCAAGTCTTTCCAAAATTCGTCAAATGACGATATTCTAATTTGAGTTCCTGAATCCCGTTGGCATAATTTGCAAGAAGATTTTTACGCGAAAAAGTTTCCAGAAATTTGGGATAATCTTTCCGATGAATATTTTTGATTCCTTCGACTCTTAGATATTGGTCATAAGAGCGGCAGAGGTGTTCCATCAATTCTTGGGTATTCATCTCGGAGAGGGTGTCGATGATACCTTCGGTCAGGTTGATTTCCGCGTAAAACAGAGTATCTGCAAGCAGAGCACGTCGGTAAGTTTCTTCTTTGAGATAAGCATATTCCATTTCTTTATGCTGAGTAATATTTTCCACGACACCAATGGCACGGACCGGTTTGTGCTGACCATTGAAAACAGTTGTCATTGTGATCGTATTCCAGTAATATTTTCCGTCTGCTGCTAAGATTTCTACGGTGCAGCTGCTGTGAGGACTTCCTTGCTGGATTTCTCTGTACATGGAAAGAAAAGCGGCAGCATGTTTGCGAGGAATGATCTTAGAACGCACAAAACTTTCCGGAACATCATTCATGATTTCCGGCAGTCCATAGAGGTGCATTGTTTCTTTCGAATGGACCACTTGTTTTTTTGAATATGATAGTCAAAGATCACACTCTGTGTCTGTGTGACAGCAATCCGGAAACGCTCTTCGTTGATAGCAAGTTCCTGTTCAGATAGTCGGCGCTTTGTGATATCGATGATGACGCAATTTAAAGTGGGAACTCCTTTCCGAGAATGGCTGAAGGCACCGTTTGTCAGAAGATAGCGTATGGAACCGTCCTTGTGAAAAATTCTTTGTTCAAATTCAAAATGAGATTCTTGACTTCGGTAAGTACGCTCGATGATTTCCATAATAGACGTTGCATCCTCAGGAAGGATCGTGGCAATTAGCTTGTTGCCCAGTTGTGTCTGCATTTCTGCAGAAGTGTATCCATATAGCTGATAGAAGCTATCGTTTCCATAAAGAAGTGTGAAATCCTGATCCATCAAAATTTTACAGACTCCACCGGGAATGTTATGGGTAAGTTCACTCAGCTCTTGCTGCAGTTCAATGGTATCAGTGATATCCAGACAGATACTTGCTACAAATTCGGAATTTTTATGGAAAAACTTCTTTCCTTGACCGATGACCCAGATAAAAGAACCATCTTTTTTTAACATTCTATATTTAATTTCGTACGTCTGGTCTTCGTTTAGAGCAGACAAAACAGTGTCTGTTGTATACTCCCGATCATCTGGATGGATGCCGTTGATCAGTTTATTTTTAATAAACGTACAATATTCCTCGCGGCTCTCAAAGCCAAGAAGGTGCAGCAGTTGATCGCTGATGAAATGAAAAGGGAATCCTTCTCCGGTATAGCCGCAGAGGAGTCCACCGGAAATTGAGCCTTTGAGAAACTCAAAAAGATCCTGGTGGAGCAGGCTGGAGAGGGAAGAAATCTGATGATCTGTCATGGGTATTGCCCTGCCTTTATTTGTTATAATGATTGCCCGGAAAGAAGAGTTTAAAATCTTCCTTCCGGTTCTTGTTTTGTTGTTTGAAATGTCTCTGGATATCATACCATATTGCAGGCGTCGGGGCAATGACTAGAAATTGCAGAAGCAGGGGCTGGCAAAATAAATTATTTGCGGCAGGCAGTGATAAATGAAGCAAACAGATCACGCATGACAGGAGAAGTACGGTACATACATTCCGGGTGCCATTGGACTCCAAGGGCAAATGGATGAGCGGAAAGTTCGATTGCCTCGATGATGCCGTCAGAAGTCCGGGCAGTTGGGACGAGCCCTTTGCCGAGTGAGTCGACTGCCTGATGATGGAAACTGTTTGTATAGAGGGACGAACCTGTGATGGAGGAGAGAATACTTCCTTTTGCGACCAGTACTTTATGGCTGATTTCACTTCTAGAGGCGGAAAGCTGCATATGATTGATGGGTGCGTGGAGTGAGGTATCGATATCTTGGAGAAGCGTTCCTCCACAGGCTACATTTAAGACCTGCATTCCACGGCAGATGGCAAGCAGGGGCTTTTTTGTTTTTAGAATGGCGCGCAGAAGGCGAAGTTGAAAAATATCCAGTGTGATGTTGGTTGCCCCCAGTCCTTTTGCCGGTTCTTTTCCAAACAGAAGTGGGGTGATGTCGTTTCCACCGCAGAAGAGGAAACCGTCACAGAGAGAACAATATGTCTGAAGTGCCTCGTCAGAACGCACGAGTGGGAGCAGAAGAGGGACTCCTTTTGCATATTTTATGGATTGAATGTAAGCATTAGTTACAAATTGGCGGTCATCCATCAGACCGCAGACAATAATTCCGATTACTGGTTTCATAGTACACATCCTTATGTTTTTTATTATAGGATAGGTATGTTTCGTGCCGGATATTCAAAAGAACAGGAAAAAAATATATTTTCTACTTTTTTCTTGCATTAATGCTTTAAAGTGTGATAGTATATGGAGAGAAATCGGAAAGCCTGTCTGAGTCGATCTGCTGATTGATGTTTTTTGTGGATGGGTTTGGAGAGAAAAGGAGTTGCTTATGGAAAAGAGAGAAAAATTTACGAGCAGAATGGGATTTGTTATGGCTTGCATCGGTTCGGCTATTGGACTTGGAAATATATGGATGTTTCCATACCGGCTTGGCGCTTACGGTGGGGCGGCATTTTTGATCCCATACTTTCTGTTTGTCTTGATTCTTGGGACGACAGGACTGATTACAGAATTTGCGTTCGGGCGTGCTTTTGGCGGCGGTTCGATGACTGGAATCTCAGAAGTGTTCCGTGAAAGAACATGGAAGGGTGGAAAGATTGTAGGAATGCTTCCGGCAATCGGGCTTCTTGGCATTTTTATGTTTTACAATGTGGTTGTCGGGTGGATTTTAAAATACCTTGTAATGAGTGGAACCGGAAAGCTGGCAAAGGTGGATAAGAACACCTATTTTACAGAGTTTGCAGGTTCAGCTGCTTCCATTCCATGGGATGCGGTTGCGATTTTTCTGACGGTACTGGTCATTTGTGCAGGTGTTGTAAAAGGGATTGAGCGGATCAGCAAGATCATTATGCCGGCATTGTTTCTGATTTTTATCGTACTGATTTTCCAGTCACTGTCACTTCCGGGAGCGATGGAAGGTGTGAAGTTTCTGCTTCAGCCAAAATGGGAGTACCTTTTGAAAGCAGATACATGGGTGATGGCGCTTGGACAGGCATTTTTCACGGTATCCATCAATGGATGCGGGATGGTAGTGTATGGGAGCTATTTGAAGAAAGAATATGATATTCCGCATCTGGCGGTCAGCACGGCAGTGTTGGATACGCTGGCAGCGGTACTTGCATCTTTTGTGATCATGCCGGCGGTATTTGCATTCGGGTTGGATGCAAAATCAGGACCACCATTATTATTTATGACGATGCCGGTCATTTTTGAAAAAATGCCGGGTGGAACAATCCTTGCGATTATCTTCTTTATCAGTTTGCTCTGTGCGGCGATCTCTTCTTCTATTAATATGCTGGAAGGGGTTGTGGAGGCAATCCTTTCGCACTCGAAGCTGACAAGGAAAAAGGCGGTGATTTTTGTGGGAGTTGTCACATTTGTGCTCTCAGTTCCTTTGAATTTGAGCATGACAACCTTTGATCAGTTTACCAATCTGATCACAGTTGTAATTTCACCGCTGATGGCACTTCTTGTGCTGATTGTCTTTTACTATCTTCATGATGGAGAAAAGGCGCTTGCGGCGATCAATGAAGGAGCAGGGAAACCGCTTGGAAAAAGGTTCCTTGCGTTTGCAAAATATGTGTTTGTGATCGTGACCATTCTTGTAGTGATCCTCGGGATCATGTATGGGGGAATTGGTTAAAGAAATACAGAATGTTACTCAAGAAGTTTTAGAAAACAAAAAGGGCAGCTGGAAAGATCAGCTGTCCTTTTTGTGTGTCTGTTTTTTACTTTTCTGTTTCTGCAAGTTTCATTGCGCGTACTTTTAACGGAAGACCGAATAAGTTGATAAATCCTTCTGCGTCATGGTGGTCATAAAGTTCTCCGGTAGTAAAACTTGCGAGAGATTCGCTGTACAGAGAATACGGAGAGGTTGTTCCGGCTTTGATGATATTTCCTTTATAAAGCTTCAATTTTACTTCTCCGGTCACATATTGCTGTGTGGATTCGATAAATGCCTGCACAGCCTCACGGAGTGGTGTGAACCATTTTCCTTCGTATACAATCTGAGAAAGTTTATTTCCCATTTCTTTTTTCACCTCATAGGTTGCACGGTCAAGCACCAGTTCCTCTAACTGCTGGTGAGCTTCCATTAAGATGGTTCCTCCTGGAGTTTCATAGACACCGCGGGATTTCATTCCGACAACACGATTTTCTACAATGTCGATGATACCGATTCCATGCTTTCCGCCGAGGGCGTTTAACTCTGTGATAATCTCAGATACTTTCATCGTTTGTCCGTTTAAGCTGACTGGAACACCTTTTTCGAAAGTCATTGTGATATATTCGCCTTCATCCGGTGCTTGTTCTGGGGTAACGCCGAGTACAAGCAGATGTTCATAGTCTGGCTCTTGCGCAGGATCCTCGAGCTCTAATCCTTCATGGCTGATGTGCCATAAGTTACGGTCACGGCTGTAACTTTGGCTGGCATCAAATGGAAGGTCGATCCCATGCTGATGGCAGTATGCAATCTCTTCTTCACGGGAATTTAATGTCCAAAGATCAGTCATTCTCCATGGAGCGATGATCTTCAGATCCGGTGCGAGTGCCTTGATTCCTAATTCAAAACGAATCTGATCATTTCCTTTTCCGGTTGCTCCGTGGCAGATAGCAGAAGCATGTTCTTTTCTTGCAATTTCTACTAGTTTTTTTGCGATTCCCGGACGTGCCATCGCAGTGCCGAGCAGATATTTGTTTTCGTAGATTGCATTTGCCTGTACACATGGCACGATATAGTTATCACAGAACTCATCAACGATGTTTTCAATATATAATTTGGAAGCGCCGGATAATTTTGCGCGTTCTTCTAAGCCGTCCAGTTCTTCTCCCTGTCCGCAGTCGATGCAGCAGCAGATGACCTCATAATCAAAATTTTCTTTGAGCCATGGGATGATGGCTGTTGTGTCCAATCCGCCGGAATATGCTAAAATTACTTTTTCTTTCATGTGAAAAGTCCTCCTTGTTCTGTTTGTCTTGAAATTTGATAGTATTAATATACAACAAAATGAATAAATATGCAACAAGAAAATTTGAAAAAGAGAAATGAGATTAAAAAAGCAAAGCAAACTGTTATAGGAAAACAAATGTGCACTAGGGGAAAATATACTAGTTTTTATAGAAAAAAGAGTAATGTAAAAATGAAAAAATTCGTAGAGAAAAACGAAAAAGCACTTGTATTTACTTATAAAATGCAAAATATGAGAGGGAAAACAAGAAAATGAAAAACGGAGAAGAAAGTTATGGGGAAAGAGGAAAGCGATAAAAGCAGATTTGGGTGCAAAGTAAAATTGTACAAAATAAAATGCAAAAAAACTATTGCATAACATTTAAAATAGATGTATAATCATGCAAAATCAAAATTTATTCGATGGAAAAAGAGAGAAAGGGTGTTATAGATGATTCGTGCAGGAATAATTGGTGCAACGGGGTATGCCGGAGGAGAATTAGTCAGACTTTTGGCTGGTCATAAGGAAGTGGAAGTAGTATGGTTTGGCTCCAGAAGTTATCAGGAGATTCCTTATACTAACGTTTACCAGAATTTATTTCAGATTGTAGAAGGAACGTGCGGGGAAAAGGTGATGGAGGCACTTGCGGATGACGTGGATGTAATCTTTACTGCAACGCCGCAGGGATTTTGTGCCGGACAGATCAGTGAGACGGTGCTAGAGAAAGCTAAAGTCATTGATCTAAGTGCAGATTTTCGCTTAAAAGAGGCGGAAACGTATGAAAAATGGTATAAAATACAACAGAAAAGCCCGGAACTTCTGCAAGAAGCAGTCTACGGACTTTGCGAGTGGAATCGGGAGCATATTCGATCAGCAAGGCTGATCGCCAATCCCGGTTGTTATCCAACGTGTTCTCTGATGGCGATTCTTCCATTGGTAAAGAATGGACTGATAGTTCCGGAGACGTTGATCATCGATGCAAAGTCCGGGACATCGGGGGCAGGAAGAACGGAGAAAATAGATAATCTTTATTGTGAAGTCAATGAAAATATGAAAGCATATGGGGTGACTACACATCGGCATACACCGGAGATCGAAGAACAGTTGTCTCTTGTTGCAGGGGAGAAGGTATGTGTGAATTTTACCCCGCATCTTGTTCCGATGAATAGGGGGATCCTTGTGACCGCCTACGCATCACTAAAACAAGGTGTGACGGAAGAAATGGTAAGAGAGGCATATGACAGTTGTTATAACAGCGAGAAATTCGTTCGTGTACTGCGAACCGGGATATGTCCGCAGACGAAATGGGTGGAAGGAAGCAACTATGTGGATGTTGGATTTCAGATTGATCAGCGGACCAATCGGATTGTGATCCTGGGAGCGATGGATAACCTTGTGAAGGGCGCTGCGGGGCAGGCAATCCAAAATATGAATTTGATGTTCGGACTGGATGAGACGGAAGGACTGACTGCAATCCCTCTGTTTCCTTAGAAGCTACAGCAGGAAAAAAGAAGAAAAAGACGGAAAAAGGAGAGGCAGAACGATGATACGCGCAATGATGATAGAAGACTATGAGGGAGTTTATAAGCTTTGGAAACAGATCAAAGGATTTGGAATCCGTAGTATCGATGACTCGCGGGAAGGATTGGAACGTTTCCTTAGAAGAAATCCGACTACCAGTATTGTGGCGGAGGAAGAAGGAGAGATTGTCGGCAGTATTTTATGCGGGCATGACGGAAGAAGAGGTTGTTTTTATCATGTATGCGTTGCTGAAGAACATCGGATGAAAGGAATCGGTACACAGATGGCAAAGATGGCGATGGATGCGCTGAGAGCAGAGAAGATCAATCAGGTCTGCCTGATTGCATTTACGGACAATCAGGTTGGGAATCAGTTCTGGGAACAAAGCGGATGGAAGCGGAGAGAAGACTTAAATTATTATGACCTCTCTTTAAACGAAGAGAATGAAACGACATTTAATCGATAGAAGGTAGAAATAACAGGCAGCAAAGAAAGGAAGGAAAGCAGAGATGAAGCAGATCAAAGGTGGAATTACAGTGGTACCGGGATTTGAGGCGGCAGCGGCAGCAGCCCAGATCAAATACGAGGGGCGTACAGACATGGCATTGATTTACAGCAGTGTTCCGTGTGTGGCGGCGGGAACTTTTACGACAAATGTGGTGAAGGCAGCTCCGGTAAAGTGGGATCAGAAGATTGTCAAACAAGGCGGAGCGGTGCAGGCGATAATTGTCAATTCGGGAATTGCAAATGCGTGTACCGGAGAAGAAGGGATGCAATATTGTGAAGAGACAGCACAGACAGCGGCAGAAGTATTCGGGATTCAGAAAGAACAAGTGCTGGTAAGCTCTACCGGAGTGATCGGAAAACAGCTTCCGATGGAGAAAATCCAGGCGGGAATCCATATGCTTGCCCAGGCAAAAGGCAATGACAAACTTTGTGGAGCAGAGGCCGCAGAGGCGATTCTGACAACAGATACGCATAAAAAAGAGGCTGCAGTACAGCTGGAGATTGGCGGGAAGACAGTGACGATCGGTGCGATGGCCAAAGGATCCGGAATGATCCACCCAAATATGTGTACGATGCTTTCGTTTCTTGTGACCGATGCTGTGATTGAAAAAGAAGTTTTACAGAAAGTATTAAGTGAAGATGTAGAGGAGACGTATAATATGATTTCCGTAGATGGAGATACTTCTACAAATGATACGGTCTTGTTTCTTGCGAACGGACTGGCACAAAATGTTTCAATCTGTCCGGGTACAGAAGAATATAAAGCATTTGCAGCAGCAGTACATACGGTCAATGAGCAGCTGGCAAAGGCAATCGCAGGAGATGGAGAGGGCGCTACGGCTCTTTTGGAAGTGGAGGTTGTCGGAGCGGCAGATAAAGAGCAGGCAAAGAAAATCAGCAAGTCAGTCGTTTGCTCGAATCTGACGAAAACAGCAGTGGCAGGTCATGATGCAAACTGGGGAAGGATTCTCTGTGCGATGGGATATGCAGGCGTTTCATTTGTACCGGAGCAGGTAGATCTCTTTTTGGAAAGTGCAGCAGGAACGATTCAGATTCTTTCCGATGGGGTGGCACTTCCGTATAGTGAGGAGAAGGCGACGGAGATTTTATCTGAGGAAAAAGTAAAAATCCTTGCAGATCTGAAACTTGGGGATGGGAAAGCGACTGCATGGGGCTGTGACTTGACACACGGATATATCGATATCAATGCAGATTACCGGAGCTAGCATACCAAACAGAAATGATGCAGAGACAAAAGGAAGGAAGAGACGAAAATGAGCCAGAAGATGCAGGAATATTTGAAAAAAGCGGAGGTACTGATCGAGGCGTTGCCGTACATTCAGCGATTTAACCGAAAGATCATCGTTGTAAAATATGGTGGAAGTGCGATGATCGATGAGACATTGAAAAAGCGGGTGATTGAGGATGTGACTCTTCTAAAATTGGTCGGGTTCAAACCAATCATTGTCCACGGAGGAGGGAAAGAGATCAGCCGGTGGATGGAGAAGACTGGAAAGCAGCCTACGTTTGTCAACGGACTTCGCGTGACGGATGAGGAGACGATGGAAGTTGCAGAAATGGTGCTTGGAAAGGTGAATAAAGGGTTAGTTCAGCTTGTGGAATCGCTGGGAGTGCGGGCCATCGGTCTGAGTGGAAAAGATGGTGGATTACTTCGGGCGCAGAAGAAATTTTCAGACGGAAAAGACATCGGATTTGTGGGGGAAGTGACATCGGTGGATGCAAATGTACTTTTGGATCTTCTGGAGAAAGATTTCCTTCCAATCATTTGTCCGATCGGGCTAGGAGAGGATTATCAGACTTATAATATCAATGCGGATGATGCGGCGTGTGCAATCGCGCAGGCGGTACATGCGGAAAAATTAGCATTTTTATCTGATGTAGAAGGAATTTGTACAGATCCGGCAGATGCCTCCACGTTGATTTCAGAATTGACAATTCAAGAAGGAAAACAGCTGATTGAGAAGGGAACGATCACCGGGGGAATGATTCCGAAACTTTATAGCTGTATAGAGGCAATCCAGGCAGGGGTATCGAGAGTCCATATTCTTGATGGAAGAATCCCGCATTGTCTGTTGCTTGAAATTTTTACAAACAGAGGAATTGGAACTGCCATTTTTGAGGGAGAAAGGAGCAAATTTTACTATGGACCAGACAATCAGTAAGACGGAAAGCGCTATCTTACATACCTATAATCGATATGATCTTGTGTTGGAAAAAGGAGACGGCGCTTACCTGTATGATACGGATGGAAAAGCCTATTTGGATTTTGGCTCGGGGATTGGTGTCAGTTCTCTTGGATATGGAAACAAAACATTGCAGTCTGCATTGAAAAAACAGATTGATCAGTTGATCCATACATCCAATTTATATTATCACGAACCGCTTGCCCAAGCGGCAGAAAAACTGAAAACCATCTCAGGAATGGATCGTGTCTTCTTTGCAAACAGCGGGACAGAAGCAATTGAGGGCGCTTTGAAAACAGCAAGAAAATATGCGAAGCAAAAAGGAAACAGTGCCTGCGAGATTATTTCCATGGAACATTCCTTTCATGGCCGCAGTATGGGTGCACTGTCGGTGACGGGAACGGAAAGCTATCGGGAACCGTTTGAACCACTTGTAGGCGGTGTGAAATTTGCCATATTTAATGATCTGGAAAGTGTAAAAGAACAGGTGACAGAGAAGACAGGTGCAATCCTTCTAGAACCGGTACAGGGAGAAGGTGGCGTCTTTGTAGCAGAACAGTCATTTCTGCAAGGACTTCGCACACTCTGCGAGGAAAAAGGGATTCTGTTGATCTTTGACGAGATTCAGTGCGGCATGGGGCGAACCGGATCAATGTTTGCGTGGCAAGGATATGGGGTACAGCCGGATATCCTTGTGATGGCAAAGGCAATCGGAAACGGAGTTCCGGTCGGGGCTTTTGCAATGAAAGAGGAGGTAGCGCAAAACTCCTTAAAACCGGGTGATCACGGGACGACTTACGGCGGCAATCCACTTGCATGTCAGGCAGTCAGTACGGTGATCGATCTTTTTACAGAGCAGAAGTTAGCAGAACATGTGCGCAGATTGACTCCGTACCTTGAAGAAAAATTAGATACTTTACTTGCAAAATACGATCTGTTCACCGGGAGAAGAGGGAAGGGATTTATGCAGGGGTTGATCACTTCTTGTCCGGCCGGAAAGATTGTGGAGGCGGCGAAACAAGAGGGACTTTTGCTTGTGACGGCAGGAGCGCAGGTTGTAAGATTCCTTCCGCCGCTGATCATTACTGAAAAAGAAATTGATGAAATGACAGAAAAGTTAGAGAGAGCACTTGTTCGTGTTTGTTAAAAGAAAGCAGATGATGCTCATTTTTATAAGTCACATGATATAGAAAAATGAATTTTTGATTGGGATCGGGGCATAAAAATCCGGTCATTGGATACACTGGAAAGAAATAGATGTTACAAAAAAGTGACGAATCATTCTGGGAGGGAGTCCGATGACTGGATTTTTTATTGCGTTGCTCTCTGGGGCGCTGATGAGTGTGCAGGGAGTTTTTAACACACAGGTAACAAAAACAACGGGGATGTGGGTGTCCAATGGCTGGGTACAATTTTCTGCTTTTGCGGTTTGTCTTGTGGCATGGCTGATCGCAGGCAGGGATAGTGTGATGGCACTCGGAAAAGTAGAGCCAAAATATATGCTGCTGGGAGGTGCGATTGGAGCTGGAATTACGTGGACCGTGATTAAAAGTATGGAACAGCTGGGACCTGCAAAAGCGGCGCTTCTGATTGTGATCGCACAGTTGATCGTGGCATATGTTATTGAAGTACTGGGATTGTTTGGTGTGGAGAAATCACCGCTGGAATGGCGAAAAATAGGAGGGATGGCTCTGGCTTTGATCGGTATTGCGATTTTTCAGTGGAAGTAAAGAAGAAATCTAAGAAATAAAAAAAGCCGGGGAAGAATTGGTTGTAATTCTAAGGTAAATTCGATACAATATATGTGACTTTGCATATGAGGGGATTTATAGAGAATATCTATAAAGGAGAAAATATGTATAAGCAAAAGAAAAATGAAAAGAGCACTAAGAACAAGTGGAAGCGCAGCAGAAGTAGGATGTATGGAATCGGGATTCTGATAGTGACACTTTGTCTGACAGCCTGCGAAAAAGAGGAGCATCGGATGGAAGAGATCCAATTGGAAGAGGTCGAAAAAAGTGAATCGGACTCAGAAGAGCGGCAGAACCAATCTGCGTCGGAAGTGCCGGACGGTGAACGGCAGCCAAAAACGATCTGGGTATATGTATCGGGTGCAGTCTGTACACCAGGTGTATATGAGCTGCCGGAAGGATCCCGGCTTTTTGAGGCACTGGAGCGTGCCGGAGGAATGACGGAGGCGGCTGACCAAAGTTTTCTGAATCAGGCAGAACTTTTGACGGATGGGGTACAGATTCAGGTTCCGACAAAGGAGGAGGTTGCTTCGGGAATTGCGGCAGAAGCAAATACTTCCGGTGCACCCGGAGAAAGTGGAAAGACTTCTCAGGGAAAGGTGAATTTAAATACTGCGACAAAGGAAGAACTTATGACACTTCCCGGGATCGGTGAGGCAAAGGCAGATAGCATTCTTACCTATCGGGAATCTGCAGGCGGCTTTCAGTCCATTGAACAGATCAAAGAGATCGAGGGAATCAAGGACGGTGTGTTTGAAAAAATAAAAGAATGGATCACAGTCTGAATGCTCTGGTAAGGGAGAGTTTATGGGAAATAAGATATTGGTTGTCGATGATGAAAAATTAATTGTGAAGGGAATTCGGTTTAGTCTAGAGCAGGATGGAATGGAAGTCACTGCTGCATATGACGGGGAAGAGGCGTTGGCGCTTGCAAAAAGCGGTGAGTTTGACTTAATTCTTCTGGATGTCATGCTGCCGAAACTGACAGGATTTGAGGTCTGTCAGCAGGTCCGGGAATTTTCGGATGTGCCGATCATTATGCTGACGGCAAAAGGGGATGATATAGATAAGATCATGGGACTGGAGTATGGTGCGGATGATTATGTCACAAAGCCGTTTAATATTCTGGAGGTAAAAGCAAGGATCAAGGCAATCATCCGGCGTACGAAGAAAGACAGACCGGAAGAACAGAAGAATCTGATCGTAAAGGGAGAGATGAAGTTAGATTGCGAGAGCCGCCGTGTCTTTATTGGAGAGCGGGAAGTCAATCTGACTGCAAAAGAATTTGATATGCTGGAACTGCTTGCGCTGAATCAGAATAAAGTGTACAGCAGAGAGAAGCTTTTGAATCTTGTCTGGGGCTATGATTATCCGGGGGATGCAAGAACTGTCGATGTACATATCCGCCGCTTGCGGGAGAAAATTGAGAGCCATCCAAGTGATCCAAAGTATGTGCATACAAAGTGGGGAGTTGGTTATTATTTTAGGGGATAAGATATACTTCCGCGGTAAGTTCTTTAAAAGTCTCCGTTTTCGGATCATGTTGCTTTTGATCGTGATTGGAATTATCCCGTGTATCGTTGTCGGGCAGGGAATCATCAGCAATTATGAAAAGAGAGCGGTTTCCGTGCGGACGGCGGAAATTCAGAATCAGAGCACAATGCTAGGAAGTCGTCTTGGAAAAGCGGGCTATTTAAAGGGAGTACCGTCAGAAACATTGGATGCGGAGCTGGCACAGCTTGCTGATATTTACAGTGGCAGAATTCTTCTGATCGATGATGAGTTTCAGGTAGTCAAAGATACTTATGACATGGAGGAAGGGAAAACAATCATTTCAGAGGCGGTGATGGAGTGCTATGAGGGAAACAATACAAGTGAGTATGATTCGAAAAACCACTATATTGAGGTGACGCAGGCAATCCAGGATCCGAATAGCGGACAGACTGAAGGGATCATGCTTGTCAGTGTTTCCACCGATTCCGTTGTGGACAGTGTAGATGTTCTGCATTCCAAAGCGGTTGCTGTGGAGATTGCTGTCGGAGTTGTGATCATTACCATTTCCTTTTTTGTTTCCGCGCTTCTTGTGCGGCCGTTTGGAAGAATTACACAGGCAATCGGAGCCGTGACGGAAGGGTATGATACGGACAATCTTCACGAGAATGCCTATACCGAGACAATGCTGATTTCTGATGCATTTAATAAGATGCTTGGAAGACTTAAGATTCTTGATGATTCCAGGCAGGAATTTGTCTCAAATGTCTCCCATGAACTGAAGACACCATTGACTTCGATGAAAGTGTTAGCCGATTCCCTCCTGGCACAGGAAGGCGCACCTGCGGAATTGTATCAGGAATTTATGGAGGATATCGCGGCAGAAATCGAGCGGGAGAATAAGATTATCAATGACCTGCTGTCACTTGTCAAGTTGGACAAGACGTCGGCGGATTTAAATATCAAGTCAGAAAATATCAATGATCTTCTGGAATTGATCTTAAAACGTCTGCGGCCGATTGCGGTACAACATAATATCGAAGTTGTATTTGAAAGTTTCCGTCCGGTGATTGCGGAGGTGGACGAAGTGAAGCTGACGCTTGCGATTTCTAATCTGGTGGAAAATGCAATCAAATATAATCATGAAGAGGGATGGGTGCATGTCTCTCTGAACGCAGATTATAAATATTTCTATATCAAAGTTGCAGACTCTGGTATCGGGATTCCGGAAGATGCCGTCGAGCATATTTTTGAGCGTTTCTATCGGGTAGATAAATCACATTCCCGAGAGATTGGAGGAACCGGACTTGGGCTTGCGATTGCGAAAAATGCAATTTTAATGCATAGAGGAATTGTGAAAGTACACAGTAAAGAAGGGGAAGGAACGACGTTTACTGTTCGTGTTCCTTTGACCTATATTGCGTAACATTCCGGTGAGCAGAAATGAAAGGGAAGACAAAAAGAGAGAAGATGACAGGAAATTTGAAAAAGAAAATCGGAATTGGGCTACTTGTGGTACTGGGAATCATGTTGCTTGCTGCATGTGGGAAAGAAAAGAAGAGTGTTTCCGGTGATGGAATTTATTACATGAACAGTGAGGAGACAACTATTGAGAAAGAACCGTATCAGATCAAAGAGAAAGATGCAGAGAAAGCTGCACGGGCGATGTTAAAAGCACTTTCCAAAGCGCCGGAGGATGTGGAGATGAAACCGGTGATCTCAAAACGGGTAAAGGTACTTGGATTTGAGGTGCAAGAGGGAAAGATCACAGTTAATTTTGGCGGAGGATATTATGAGATGGGAGCGGTCCGGGAGGTACTTTGCCGGGCGGCGATCGTTCAATCGCTTGTTCAGATTGATGGCATCGAGTCGGTCGCATTTGAAGTAGAGGGCAATCCACTGACGGATAAGGAAGGACAGGTTGTTGGAAGCATGCGGGCAGAAGATTTTATTAAAAATACAGGTTCTGTGCTACACTCTTATGAAAAAACGAACCTTACACTGTATTTTGGAAATGAAGAAGGTACTGCGCTTGTGCCGGAGGTGTTAGAGGAGGTACGCTACAATACGAATCTGTCAACAGAAAAACTTGCCATGGAGCGTTTGCTCAAAGGGCCGACATCAGGGAAACTTCAGCCGGTACTGGATTCTAAAGTTCGTCTGATCGGAACTTCTGTCAAGGACGGAATCTGTTATGTCAACTTTGATGACACCTTTCTTCAGCAGGAATCGCGGATGGATCCGGCGTTGCAGATAGAGGCGCTTGTCCGTTCTTTGATGGAAAACGGAAAAGAAATCCGGGCAGTTCAGATCTTAGTCAACGGAAAAAGTGACCAAAGCTACAAAGGAATTTCTCTGGAACAACCGTTTGACGGCGAAGCTGTTAGGAAGAAGGAGGAGCAGAAGTGAGAAAGAAACCACTCTGTCTCCTGTGCATCTTCTTTTTGCTGTTCAGGCTGGCAGCTACTTTGATAATGGGGAAAACGATGGACAATCCTGCTTTTCCCTCTTCTACAACAATTCAGATAGAAGGCACTGTCCTTCAGAAATCAATCACATCAAAACAACAAATCTTGACAATTGGAAATCTTGAAAAACAATCCAGACAGAAAAAGAAGCAATATATTGAGAAAGAAAAAATAGTGATTTATGACGATTCGTTCCGTAAAGTAAAAATCGGCGATCGCATTTGTGTAAAAGGAGATGGAGAGACCTTTGAAGAAGCACGTAATCCTGGGAATTTTGATCAGAGAGAGTATTATCGGAAGAAACATACAACAGGATTTTTGTGGGCGAAAGAGATCTTGGTCACGGAGCGGGCAAAAGTCTCTTTAGGGGAGATGCTGTTTCGGATGCGGCAGAGGAGCAGGGAAGTGTTTGAATACTGCCTGGGAAAGAAAAACGGAGGAATTCTTGCGGCAATGGTGTTGGGCGAGAAAGCGGGGATGGATTCGGAAGTGAAAGAACTGTATCAGAAAAGCGGAATCAGCCATTTGCTTGCAATTTCCGGTTTGCACATATCTTTGATCGGCAATGCCTTCTACCAATGGCTCCGGAAAGGAGGATGTTCTTTTTGTATAGCGGGGATTACAAGTGCGGTTGTGCTTGGGGGATATACATGCATGACGGGGATGAGTGTATCTACACAACGAGCTTTTTTCATGTTCCTTCTTCGGATTGGTGCAGATGCAGCCGGAAGGGTCTATGACCTGCCAACGGCTCTGGCAGTGGCAGCGGCATGGATCGCAGCAGAAAATCCGGACGATTTGACAGACGCTGCATTCCTTTTGTCTTTTGGGGCGATTCTTGCAATTGTACTTCTCTGCCCAATATTTCAGGAAATTTTTGCGGGGAAAAAGAAATGGTCACAGACATTATCCGGAAGTCTGGCAATTACTGTAATGCTCCATCCGATCCTAAGTTTTTTCTATTATGAAATATCGCTGTATGCGATCTTTCTCAATCTGCTTGTCATCCCTCTGATGAGCTGGATCCTTGGCACAGCAATCATTGGGCTTTTTCTAGCCGTTTTGTGGATGCCGGGTGGCAGTCTTGTTTTAAAAAGCAGTGGATTTCTTCTGGAAGGTTATGAGTTACTCTGTCGGATGTTTCTGAGGCTTCCTAATGCTGTTGTTGTGACTGGGAAACCGGAAATCTGGAAGATTGTGATATATTATTGTCTGCTTTTTGCGTTTGTGATGTGGTGGAGAAGAAAGATAATAGAAAAGAAAATGGAAGAAAAGAAAGGGAAATGGAAAAAGGAAGTTCAGAACCGGGTATGGAACTGGAAACAAAAGGTAGGAAGTGTGTTGTGGATCACAGGGTTGGCATTGATTCTTATTATTGAAATTGGAAAAGAAGAACTGGAAGTGACATTTCTTGATGTAGGGCAGGGAGATGGGATTTTTCTTCAGACAGATACGGGATTGACTTGTATGATCGATGGAGGAAGTACCGATATCAAACAGGTGGGAAAATATCGGATTGAACCATTTCTAAAATCAAAAGGAGTCAGAAAGCTGGATTATGTTTTTGTTACACATGGAGATCAGGACCATTTGAATGGAATTGTAGAACTGATGGAACGGCAGGCATATGGAATCTCCATCGACACACTTGTGCTTCCGAGAAAGGACGTATGGGACGATACCCTTTGGCAGCTGGCATATCAGGCGGATATGAAAGGGGTGTCGGTTGTGGCGATGCATGAGGGAGAATCCGTGGAAGATGCTCGCATTTCCATCGAATGTATCCACCCGGCAGAAAATTCAGAAGCAGATCCGGGAAATGCCAGTTCCCTCGTGCTGAAAGTAACTTGTCAAAACGTAAAACTGCTCTTAACAGGGGATGTGGAGGGAAAGGGAGAAGAAGAACTGGTTGAGAGATTTTCTGAAGAAATCTTTCTTTTGAAAGTTGCACACCATGGATCGAAAAATTCAACGAGAGAGTTGTTTTTAGAACAGGTCAAACCAAAGTATGCAATTATCTCCGCAGGACGTAACAATTCCTACGGACATCCAAATCAGGAGACGATTCAACGTTTAAAACAATCTGGGGTAAAAATCTATAGCACACAGGACAATGGAGCGATTTGTTTTAGGATTGACGATGGAAAGGGGTATTTGTCAGGATGGAAATAGGAAGGTGGCGCAAAGAAAACTGGCATGCTATCCTCTTTACGTAGTGGGAACATCTGTGATATGATGAAAAAGGATTTTCAGGAAACGGAAAGGGCAGAAGTGATCGATGAAAAGTTTAAATGAAGATTTAAAGACAGGAGAATTTAAGCAGATCTATCTGCTGTATGGGGAAGAAGTATATCTAAAGAAACAATATAAAGACCGGTTGTCAAAAGCGATTGTCAATGAAGGAGATACGATGAATTACTCTTATTATGAAGGGAAAGGAATCCATCCGGAAGAGTTGATCGATCTGGCAGAGACGATGCCGTTTTTTAGTGAGCGTCGTCTGATCGTTGTGGAAAATTCGGGATTTTTCAAAAATGCCACCCCGGAGCTGGCAGATTATTTGAAAGAACTTCCGGAGACATCCTACTTTCTGTTTGTAGAAGAGGAAGTTGACAAGCGCGGAAAGCTTTATAAGGCAGTGAAAGCAAAAGGGCGTATCGTGGAACTGGGACGACAGGACGAACATACACTGGTTCGATGGATCCTTGGGATGGTGAAACGGGAAGGGAAGCAGATTTCCGAGCGAACCGTACAGTTTCTTCTCGCAAAGACCGGGGATGATATGGAGAATCTCCAGAGAGAATTGGAAAAGCTGTTTTGTTATACACTGGAGAAAGATGCAATCACAGTGGAAGATGTGGAGGAAATCTGCACGACACATATTTCCAATCAGATTTTTGAAATGGTTGCAGCAGTTGCCGAGAAGAAACAAAAAAGAGCACTAGAGCTTTATTACGATCTGCTTGCGTTGAAAGAACCACCGATGCGGATTTTGTTTCTTCTTGTCCGTCAGTTCCGCCTGCTTTTGGAGGTGAAAGAACTGGATCAGAGTGGATATGGAAGAAAAGAAATCGGAGAAAAAACAGGACTGCACACGTTTGTTGTCGGAAAATATCAAGGGCAGGCGAAGCTTTTTAAGAAAAAGGAACTGAGAGAGATTCTGGAGATGGCAGCAGACCTTGAGGAAAGTGTAAAGACGGGGCGGTTGACAGACGCACTTGCGACGGAACTTTTCATTGTAAAATACAGTATGGCATGATATAATAATGCGATGTTAAAAAGAAACAACGCCTCAGCTTTCGGGAAGGGAAGTGAAAACTTCTTTGTATAGATGATTTTGGCTGAGGGATAGAGATAGAGAGATGGAGGAATTTTAGTGGCAGGAATAGATCAGAGTAAGATACGAAATTTTTGTATTATTGCACATATCGATCACGGGAAGTCGACTTTGGCAGACCGGATCATAGAGAAGACCGGACTGCTGACAAGTCGTGAGATGCAGTCACAAGTGCTTGATAATATGGAGCTGGAGCGGGAACGTGGAATTACGATCAAGGCGCAGACAGTCCGCATTGTTTATCAGGCAAAAGATGGAGAAGAATATATTTTTAATTTAATTGACACTCCGGGACATGTTGACTTCAATTATGAAGTATCAAGGAGCCTTGCAGCATGTGATGGTGCGATCCTTGTTGTGGATGCGGCGCAGGGCGTTGAGGCACAGACACTGGCCAACGTGTATCTGGCGCTCGACCATGATCTGGACGTGATGCCAGTCATCAATAAAATAGATCTTCCAAGTGCAGAGCCGGAACGGGTAATCGAAGAAATCGAAGACGTCATTGGAATCGAGGCAGAAGATGCGCCGCGGATTTCTGCAAAGACAGGGCTAAATATTGATCAGGTATTAGAACAGATCGTCGAGAAGATACCGGCGCCGGGAGGAGATCCGAAATCACCACTTCAGGCGTTGATCTTTGACTCGGTGTATGACCCATACAAAGGAGTGATCGTCTTTTGCCGAATCAAGGAAGGGACTGTTCGAAAAGGAACTCCAATCCTGATGATGGCGACCGGGGCAAAAGCAGAGGTTGTAGAAGTTGGATATTTTGGCGCAGGACAGTTTATCCCATGTGAAGAACTGAGTGCAGGAATGGTAGGATATATCACTGCCAGCCTGAAAAATGTCAAAGATACAAGAGTCGGAGACACCATCACAGATGCATCCAGACCATGCGCGGAGGCATTGCCGGGATATAAGAAAGTCCAGCCGATGGTGTACTGTGGACTTTATCCGGCTGATGGCGCAAAATATCAGGATTTAAGAGATGCGTTGGAAAAACTTCAATTAAATGATGCGGCGCTGCAGTTTGAGGCGGAGACATCCGTTGCACTGGGATTTGGATTCCGCTGTGGATTTTTAGGGCTTCTCCATCTGGAGATCATTCAGGAACGTCTGGAGAGAGAGTACAACTTGGATCTCGTGACAACTGCACCGGGCGTTATTTATAAAGTACACAAATCAAATGGAGAAGTGATCGAGCTGACAAACCCATCCAATCTCCCGGATCCGGCAGAGATTGAATATATGGAAGAACCGATGGTAAAGGCAGAGATTATGGTTACATCAGAATTTATCGGGGCAATTATGGATCTCTGTCAGGAACGACGCGGGGAATATCAGGGGATGGAATATATCGAGGAAACGAGAGCGGTGCTGCGGTATCATCTTCCGTTAAATGAAATTATTTATGATTTCTTTGATGCGCTGAAATCTCGTTCGAGAGGTTATGCTTCCTTTGATTATGAGATGCTTGGCTATCAGCAGTCAGAGCTTGTGAAATTGGATATTTTGATCAACAAAGAAGAAGTGGATGCTCTTTCCTTTATCGTACATAGCGGAACAGCCTATGAACGTGGACGCAAGATGTGTGAGAAATTAAAAGAGGAGATTCCGAGACAGCTGTTTGAAATTCCGATCCAGGCAGCAATTGGAAGCAAGGTCATTGCCCGTGAGACTGTGAAGGCGATGAGAAAAGACGTTCTTGCAAAATGTTACGGTGGAGATATCTCTCGTAAGAGAAAGCTTCTGGAAAAACAGAAAGAAGGAAAGAAGAGAATGCGGCAGGTTGGAAATGTAGAAATTCCTCAGAAAGCATTCATGAGCGTGTTGAAACTGGACGACAAATAGAGGAAAGAGAGCTGTCGAAAACAAGAAAGTCGATAATAGTTTACATGGATTTTCCATTTTTTTTGAAAAAAATAAAAAAATATGAAAAAACATATTGACATTTGAGAAAAAATAGTAGTATAATAGCAGAGCGGGTTAGCGGTGAGCGAAACCCGCAGGAATATGGGATCATAGCTCAGCTGGGAGAGCATCTGCCTTACAAGCAGAGGGTCATAGGTTCGAGCCCTATTGGTCCCATTTCTATGAAAAGCCTTCATAGAGAATTATATATGGCGGGATAGCTCAGTTGGCTAGAGCACACGGTTCATACCCGTGGTGTCGCAGGTTCAAATCCTGTTCCCGCTACTATCAAAAGTATAGAGAAGTATCAAAGGAAACCGGGAGAATATTCTTCGGTTTTTTTTATTTTTCTTGATGTTTTTTTTGTTTTCAAGTACAATAAAAGAAATAAATACAAAAAGGCTGTTACAAAAGGAAACATTCCGGTTTGCAACAGCCTTTTCGACAGAGGAGTAAGAAAGATGAACGACAAAAGCAGAATGATTTTAAAAATGCTGGCAGGCGGATATATTCTTTATATCGGAATTTCCCTTCTGATCGGTGTTCTTCAGACAGAACCTAATGAAAAAGTATTGATGATCATCGTCAGCATTTTCTTTATGGCAGTAGGTGGAACCGTACTCTATCTTTCTGTGGGAGCATTGCTGAAAGAATATGGAGTGGATATTGAGTTCTGGAAACAGAAAAACAAAAAATCCGAGGAGAACGGGGAAATCGAACAGACGGACAGAAGAATGTCGGAGGGAAATTCAAATATCAATTTCCAGGATCTCTCAGAAAGTGCCAAAGAGGAACAGGATCAACAGGAAAACTTGGAATCGCAGGAGAAATCTGTCCAAGAAGAGGAGGCTGTGCAGGAAGCGGAATCTGAAGAAACATCACAGGACGAGATTGAGGAAGACGATTTAAACGAAGAGCCGCTTGATCCGGAAGAAGATTTGCTGGAGGAAACAGAAGAAGACGGTTCTGAAGAAGAAATGGATGAGGAGCAGGAAGAAGACGAGGATATCGTACAGATAGATGAAAAGGAAGAAAAAGAGGAAGTGACAGAAGAAGTGACAGAGGAGAAGGTGCAGGAACATCAAGAAGAGTCAGAAACTTCCAAAGAAATGTTCCCGAGAAGACAGGCCTCTATCAGCCCAATGCCACAGAGAAAATAATAAGAATAACAGAGAAAGAGGTGCCATTATGCGTGTAGGACTTGGTTACGATGTTCACAAATTGACAGAAGGAAGAGATTTGATTCTTGGTGGAGTGAAAATTCCGTATGAAAAGGGGCTCCTTGGTCATTCGGATGCGGACGTGCTGCTCCATGCGATCATGGACGCGCTTTTGGGAGCGGCAGCACTTGGAGATATCGGGAAGCATTTTCCGGACACAGATGAGAGATACAGAGGGATTTCCAGCATGGAATTGTTAAAACATGTCGGAAAACTTCTGGAGGAAAAATTGTATTTGATTGAGAATATTGACGCGACGATTATTGCACAGCGTCCGAAAATGCTTCCGTATATTGAACAGATGCGGGAAAATATCGCGGAGGTACTTGGACTTGAGAAAGAGCAGATCAATATCAAGGCAACGACGGAGGAGGGGCTTGGATTTACCGGAAGCGGAGAAGGGATCTCCTCTCAGGCAATCTGTGCAATCGAGAGTATGCGTACTATGAGCTATCAGGTATTTGCGGAAGAAAGTGCAGGCGGCTGCCAGGGGTGTGGAGGATGCCGGAAGACGTCTGAAGGAACGGAGCGATAAGATGGAAGTGAGAATGCTTCAAAGAGAAGAACACGGACGGACAAGAGAATTGTGGGAACGTGTATTTGCAGAGGATACAAAAGAATTTCTTGATTATTATTATACAGTGAAGACGTTGGACAATGAGATGTATGTGATTGAGCAGGAGCATCAGATCTGTTCGATGATCCAGCTGAATCCATATGAAATGCGGATCAACGATTCTGAATTTCTGACACACTATATTATCGCAGTGGCAACAGAGGAGCGATTCCGAAAGCGTGGGTTTATGGGTGCACTTTTGCAGGCGTCTCTAAAAAAAATGTATGACAGAAAAGAACCGTTTACTTTTTTAATGCCCGCAGCGGAGAGTATATATCACCCTTACGATTTTCGATATATTTACCGGCAGAGGGGCGGAAAAGTTTGTGGAAGCAAGGAGAGGTCGGTATTCCATGAGCTTCAAGGAAATATCTATGAGATGCGTGAGGCATCTGAGAAAGACTGCAGAAAGCTTGCAGAGTTTGCAGAAGAGATTCTGCGGGAATCATATCAGGTTGTGGCTGTCCGTACGGAGCAGTATTATCGGAGGATGCTTGCGGAACAGAAGAGTGAGCATGGTGGGATTGGTATGATCGAAAAAAACGGAAAGCTTGTCGGAAGTTTCTTTTTTGCAAAAGAGGAGACCTATGAAATCCGGGAACCGCTTCTGAAGAAAGGCGAGGAAGAGGCACTTCCTCAGGCAGTATTTTGGCTGACAAAAGGGAACGAGGCGATTTTTTGTGACGGCTGGAATCTAGATGTACACAATATTAAAAAAAGTGTGACCGAAGAGAGAGACAGACCGCTTATTATGGCAAGACTTCTTTATCTTCCGGGATTTTTTGAGAGTCTTCGTCCAAGGACAACATTTTCCTTTACAGTAGAAGTGACAGATCCGATTCTGGAAGAAAATAACAGAAGATTTTTGCTGGAAAGCGATGGGACAAAGATTGCAGTCAGCACAGCAGCAAAAGAAAATGACACAGATCGGCAGATTTCGATTGCAGCTCTGACACAGATTCTTTTTGGATGGGTACCTTATACGGAAGAAAAGTTGCCGGAAGTACTGCAGAAAGATTTGAATAAAATCGAACCTGCAGACGGTGTCTTTTTAAATGAAATTGTCTGAAGCTGCTGCTTGCGAAGAAAACGGTTGACAAAAACGATTTTATTGCATACACTGATGTATAGATATCATGAAAAAGGCTGAGAACGAAAAGAGTAATAGATTTGGAACTGACAGAGAGAGTGTGTCACCGGCTGAAAGCACACTTCAGGAAAGCGTCTGTGAAGTGCATTCGGGAGCTGATCCGGCGAAAGAAAGTAGCCAGATACGTTGGCATACGTTACATGCATGAAAGTGAAAATCTGAACAACGAGCAGATTTTCAGAAGAGTGGAACCGCGGATAAACTTCGTCTCTTTAGGGAGATGGAGTTTTTGTTTTATATGGGAAATCAGAAGGAGGCAGCAGGATGGGAATGGTTTCTTACATCAGGGAGGAGATTGCGGTGATCCGAGAAAGGGATCCTGCGATCAAGACAACTGCAGAAGTGTTTTTATACCCGAGTTTTAAAGCAATCCTTCATTACCGGGCAGCGCATAAGCTGTACCAGAACAGGCATTATTTTCTGGCCAGGTGGATTTCTCAGAGGGCAGTAAGAAAGACCGGAATAGAGATTCATCCGGGTGCAGTGATCGGAAAGGGACTTTTTATCGATCATGGAAGTGGAGTGATCATTGGCGAGACAGCAGTGATTGGCGATAATGTCACCCTTTATCAGGGAGTGACACTTGGAGGGACTGGAAAGGAAAAAGGGAAAAGGCATCCGACTTTGGAGGATAATGTGATGGTCAGTGCCGGAGCGAAGATTCTTGGTTCTTTTACGATCGGAGAAAATGCAAAGATCGGCGCCGGGTCTGTTGTGTTAAAAGAAGTGCCGCCGAATTGTACAGTTGTCGGAGTACCGGGCAGAATTGTCCGAATGGGCAGCGAAAAGATACCGCGGACAGACTTGGATCAGATCCATTTGCCGGATCCGGTTCTTACTGATATTCACGCATTACAAGAAGAAAATCTTCGTCTGAAAAATCAAGTGATGGAGTTAAAGCAAAGTCTGCAGCAATGCCGCTTGGAAAAAGAAGAGAAAAAGAGGCAGAAAAAAGACGAAAAAGAGCCAAAAGCAAAAAAGAAAAAGAGCAGGAGGAAGAAAGATGAAACTGTATAACACATTGACAAAGAAAAAAGAAAAATTTGTACCGTTAGAAGAGAAGAAAGTTCGTATGTATGTTTGCGGACCGACGGTATACAATTTTATTCATATTGGAAATGCAAGACCGATGATCGTATTTGACACAGTGAGAAGATATTTTGAATACAAAGGATATGAGGTAAACTTCGTATCAAACTTTACGGATGTTGATGACAAGATCATTAAGAAGGCGATCGAGGAACATGTATCTGCGGAGGAAATCTCTCAGAGATATATCGCAGAGTGCAAAAAGGACATGGAAGGCATGAATGTCAAGCCGGCGACGACTCATCCACTGGCAACACAGGAGATTGATGGAATGATCGAGATGATCGGACAGCTGATCGAAAAAGGATATGCCTACGAGAAAAACGGAACGGTATATTTCCGCACAAGAAAATTTGGGCCTTACGGAAAGCTGTCTCATAAAAATCTGGATGATTTACGATCCGGCGGAAGATCTCTTCTTGTAACAGGAGAAGACGAGAAGGAGGATCCGCTTGATTTCGTACTTTGGAAACCGAAGAAAGAGGGAGAACCTTTCTGGAAATCACCGTGGAGTGACGGCCGTCCGGGATGGCATATCGAGTGCTCAGTGATGTCCAAAAAGTATTTGGGTGATCAGATCGATATCCATGCGGGAGGAGAGGATCTTGTATTTCCTCATCATGAAAATGAGATCGCACAGAGCGAGGCGGCCAATGGGAAAGAGTTTGCAAAATACTGGATGCACAATGCATTTTTAAATATCGATAATCGAAAAATGTCAAAATCACTCGGGAATTTCCGTACGGTGCGTGAGATTGCAGAACAGTATGATCTGCAGGTGCTCCGTTTCTTTATGCTGAGTGCACATTACAGAAGTCCGCTAAACTTTAGCGCGGAACTGATGGCGGCTTCTAAAAACGGACTGGAGCGTATCATTACGGCGGCAGAGAATTTGAAATATCTTGCGGCAAACGCAAAGAATGGGGAGATGACCGATGCCGAGAAAGTACAAATCCAGGAAACTGAGAAGTTTGTCACTGCGTTTGAGGAGGCAATGGAAGATGACTTTAATACGGCAGATGCCATTGCGGCAATTTTTGAGCTTGTAAAATTTGCAAATACAACAGCAGATGAAACTTCTTCTCAGGCATATGACAGCGCGCTTCTGGAACGCATTGTACATTTGTCCGATGTTCTCGGAATCATTGTAGTGAAGGAAGAAGAACTTCTTGCAGAAGATATCGAAGCATTAATAGAAGAACGGCAGGCGGCGAGAAAAGCAAAGAATTTCCAGCGAGCAGATGAGATTCGTAACGAGTTGTTAGAAAAAGGAATTATTTTGGAAGATACAAGAGAAGGAGTAAAATGGAAAAGAGCATAGAACAAGATCTGTTTTCCTGTATGCAGGAGACATTTTCCTTAAAAGAAGTAGATATCCGGGAATACTCTCCACTGACACTGGCATATATTGGGGACAGTATTTATGATCTGATCATCAAAACGATCGTGATCAATGAAGGAAATAAACAAGTACAGAAACTGCACAAAGAGACGAGTGCTCTTGTGCAGGCATCTGCGCAGTCAAAGATGATGCGGACACTTCAGGGAGTGTTGACTCAGGAGGAGCTGGCTGTTTATAAGAGAGGAAGAAATTCCAAGTCAGTTTCCCCGGCAAAAAACCAATCTGTGACAGATTACCGGAGAGCTACAGGGTTTGAGGCACTTATGGGGTATCTGTATCTGGAGAAGAACTGGACGCGGATGGTTGAGTTGATTCGATTGGGATTAGAAAGTTTGAATACAGAGGAGAACAAAGATGAGTAAGGAAACAAAGATAGAAATCAAGTCACTGACGATCGAGGGGAGAAATGCAGTGCTGGAGGCATTCCGTTCGGGAAAACCGGTAGATAAGTTATTTGTCCTTGATGGATGTCAGGACGGACCGGTCCGCACGATTGTTCGTGAGGCAAAAAAGCACGATACGATCTTAAATTTCGTTTCGAAGGAAAGGTTGGATCAGCTGTCAGAAACCGGGAAGCATCAGGGAGTCATTGCGCATGCAGCGGCTTATGAATATTCTGAGATTGAAGATATGTTTGCGCTTGCAGAAAAGAGAGGGGAAGATCCGTTTTTCATTCTGCTTGATAATATCGAGGATCCGCACAATCTTGGAGCAATCATCCGTACAGCCAATCTTGCCGGTGCACATGGGGTGATCATTCCGAAGCGGAGAGCAGTAGGACTTACAGCGACGGTAGCGAAAACTTCGGCAGGGGCATTGAATTATACTCCTGTGGCAAAGGTTACAAATCTTGCAAAGACGATGGAAGAGTTAAAAGAGCGTGGACTTTGGTTTGTCTGTGCAGATATGGGCGGAGAGTCCATGTACCGGATGAATCTGACTGGTCCGATTGGTCTTGTGATTGGAAACGAGGGAGAGGGAGTCAGCCGCCTTGTGAAGGAGAAGTGCGATTTTGTTGCTTCCATTCCAATGAAAGGGGATATTGATTCCTTAAATGCATCGGTGGCAGCAGGAGTGCTGGCGTATGAGATCGTAAGGCAGCGTGGATAGATGGAAACGTATGAGAAAATGACAGATGAGCAGCTGATCGCGACTCTCCGGAAAGGAGAGTCTGAGATCATGGATTTCATTATGGAAAAATATAAATATCTCGTGCGAAAAAAGGCAAAGGCGATGTTTCTCCTCGGAGGAGAAAATGATGACCTGATCCAGGAGGGGATGATCGGACTTTTTAAAGCGGTCCGGGATTATGATCTTGCGCTGGAAACTTCGTTTGCAAGCTTTGCAGAACTATGCATCTCGAGACAGATGTACAGTGCGATTGAGGCATCAAAGAGAAAAAAACATATTCCTCTGAATTCTTATGTTTCTCTTTACGAGGAGGGAGATGCGTCTGAGGAAAACAAGCGTCCGCCGTTGATTGATACGATCCAGCCGGATAGGGAGAACAACCCGGAAGAATTGTTCCTGAATAAGGAATATTTCCGGCAGGCAGAAAGTATGCTCAAAGAACAGCTCAGTGATCTGGAAAACCGTGTCTTATACTTGCATCTGCTCGGCACGGAGTACCAGACGATCGCGAAATTGATCGGGAAAAGTCCCAAAGCAGTAGATAATGCATTGCAGAGGATTAAAAGCAAGGCACAAGGAATTTTAAACCATAAGAAAGAATGAAGCATGGTGCATGTGCCAGGAAACATACAAAAATAATTGAAAATCAAACACTCTCCTCTTGACAAGGAGAGTGTTTTTCGGTATAGTATCAATGTTGACAGTAAAATATGCTGCCTTGGCGCAGTCGGTAGCGCGTCGCCTTGGTAAGGCGGAGGTCGGGGGTTCAAGTCCCCTAGGCAGCTTCAGGAGAGAGTAAGAATTTTTGATTTAAAAGTTCTTATTCTTTTTTTATTACATAGACTTCATACTTGATTGATGGTAAACTGTGTATAGAGTACGTGGAGCGGGAACAATCAGAGAGGTCGGATAAAGAAACGAAATGGAGGGAAATAGGATGGCATCGTTTTTGGAAAATATTGATCCATTTAGAGGAACCGGCGAGCGGAACAAGGATGGACAGACACTGGAAGAATTTCTGGCGGGGTATCAGCCGTATAGATATGAGACGCCATCGTGTACGACGGATGCGGTAGTATTTTCATACAGAGGAATGGAAGAGCAGATTAGAGATGTCAATGCGCTTGAGGTACTTCTTGTAAAGAGAAGTAACCATCCAAGCATCGGATTCTGGGCACTTCCGGGAGGATTTATCAATCTCCGAGAAGATTTGGAAGAGACTGCAAGGAGAGAACTTCAAGAAGAGACAGGTGTCAGCGGACTCTGCATGGAGCAGATTGCAGTTTATGGTGCGATGGACCGGGATCCGCGCACGAGAGTGATCACAACTGCGTACATGGCGCTTGTAAACAGAGAAGAAATCTCCATCGAGGCCGGGGACGATGCGGCTGATGCTGCGTGGTGTAAGATCCGATTGTCTTGCGTGGAGGAACAGAGGAATGGAGACACAAGTCTGCAAGTCTATCAGCTTCAGTTATTTAATGAAGAGAAACAGATTGACACGACTGCAGTTGTAGAGAAAAATTGCAGGGGAGAGTTGGTCCAGGAAGTCTCCTATCGGGTGCGGGAGCCGGGGAAGATTGCGGTGGATCACAGTGCGATCCTTGTGCAGGCACTTTTAAAACTGCAGGGCAGAATGGAAGGAAGAATTTCGGCGGGCAGGTAAAATCTACCTTGTTATCAATTTTATTTTATGGTAAGATATTGAGCATGAATGAAAACGAGGAGGATGACAATGGAGAACGAAGTAGTTTCTAAAAATTTTATAGAACAGGAAATAGACAAAGATTTAAAAGAAGGAGTGTATGATACCGTCTGCACAAGATTCCCTCCGGAACCGAACGGATATTTACATATCGGACATGCAAAGTCCATTCTGTTAAATTATGGTCTTGCACAGAAATACAATGGAACATTCCATATGCGTTTTGATGATACAAACCCGACAAAGGAAAAAGTAGAATTCGTCGATTCCATCAAAGAAGACATTAAGTGGCTTGGCGCAGATTGGAAAGATAATCTGTTCTTTGCCTCTGATTATTTTGAAGCGATGTATGAATGTGCAGTCAAGCTGATCAAAAAAGGCAAGGCATATGTCTGTGATCTGACAGCAGAAGAGATCAAAGAATACCGTGGGACATTAAAAGAACCGGGAAAAAACAGTCCATACAGAGATCGCTCTGTGGAAGAAAATTTAGAATTGTTCGAGGCAATGCGTGACGGAAAATTTGAAGATGGGGAGCGAGTGCTCCGTGCCAAAATTGATATGGCATCACCGAATATCAACATGCGAGATCCGATTCTTTACCGTGTAGCACACATGACGCACCACAATACCGGAGATCAATGGTGTATCTATCCGATGTATGATTTCGCACATCCGATCGAGGATGCTATTGAGAAGATTACCCACTCCATCTGTACATTGGAATTTGAAGATCACAGACCGCTTTATGACTGGGTAGTCAGAGAATGTGAGTTTGATCATCCACCGAGACAGATTGAGTTTGCAAAACTGTATCTGACGAATGTTGTGACAGGAAAGCGTTATATCAAGAAGCTGGTCGAAGATGGAATTGTGGATGGATGGGATGATCCAAGATTAGTTTCCATCGCAGCGCTTAGAAGAAGAGGATTTACACCGGAATCGATTAAAATGTTCGTGGAGCTCTGTGGGGTGTCAAAGAGCAACAGCTCTGTGGATTATGCGATGTTAGAATACTGTATCCGCGAGGATCTGAAAATGAAGAAGCCTCGTATGATGGCAGTGATGGATCCGATCAAGCTGATCATCGACAACTATCCAGAAGGAGAAGTAGAATATTTGGATGTTGCCAACAATCTGGAAAATGAAGCGCTTGGATTCCGCAAGGTTCCGTTCTGCCGTGAACTTTATATTGAACGGGAAGATTTTATGGAAGAGCCTCCGAAGAAATATTTCCGTCTGTTCCCGGGCAATGAAGTACGCCTCATGCATGCATATTTTGTAAAATGTGAAAGCTTTGTAAAGGATGAAAATGGAAACGTGATCGAAGTACATTGTACTTATGATCCAGAGACAAAATGTGGAAGCGGATTTACCGGAAGAAAAGTAAAAGGAACGATCCACTGGGTACCGGCACCGTATGCGACAAAGGCAGAACTTCGTCTGTACGAAAATATTGTAGATGAAGAAAAGGGAGTATATAACAAAGAGGATGGCTCCTTGAACTTAAATCCAAATTCACTTACGATTTTAAAAGATTGCTATCTGGAACCAAGTTTCGATGGTGTACAGGCTTATGACAGCTTCCAGTTTGTGAGAAATGGTTATTTCTGCGTAGATGCAAAAGATTCCAGACCAGATGCGCTTGTATTTAATCGTATCGTATCGCTGAAGAGCTCTTTCAGACTGCCGAAATAGGAGATATAAATGAAGGAATTGACGATCAGTCTTGATCCACAGTCGGTTACTCCGCTGTATGAGCAGATTTATCAGTATGTCAAAGAAGATATTCAGAGTGGCCGGCTTGCATGTGGAGTAAAGCTGCCATCTTCACGGTCACTTGCGAGATATCTGGAGATTAGCAGAAGTACTGTAGAACTTGCATATGAGCAGTTACTCTCGGAGGGATATATTGAGACAAAGCCTCGAAAAGGCGTATTTGTCGCACAGATTGATGGAGTATATCAGTTCCGAAGGGAAGAGCAACCGGGAACAGAGCGCCAGGAAGAGCAGAGAGAAAAGTATCGCTATGATTTTTCACCGAGCGGAATCGATCTGAAAAGCTTTCCTTATGCGGTGTGGAGAAAACTTTCCCGCGAAGTCCTTCTGGATGATCGTGCAGAGACCTTTCGCCTTGGAGATTCGCAGGGTGAGTATGGGCTGCGCAGTGCGATCAGCAGTTATCTGCATCAGGCGCGAGGAGTCAGGTGCCGCCCGGAACAGATCATTGTCGGGGCGGGGAATGATTACCTTTTGATGCTTTTGATCAATATTCTTGGAAAAGACAAGAAAGTCGCCTTTGAGACACCGACATATAAACAGGCTTACCGTCTGTTTGCAAACTTGTCTCAGGAAGTGTGCACAGTGCCGATGGATCACAGTGGCATGCGGACAGATCTTCTGGAAAAGAGCGGCGCGCAGGTTGCATATGTAATGCCGTCACATCAGTTCCCTTTGGGGGTTGTGATGCCAATCCGGCGAAGATTGGAGCTGCTTAAGTGGGCAGACAGAGGAGAGCGTTATATTATCGAAGATGATTATGACAGTGAATTTCGCTACAAAGGGAAACCGATTCCGGCGCTGCAAGGGTACGACATTCATGAGCGGGTTATTTATCTTGGCACGTTCTCAAGGTCGATTGCACCGGCACTCCGTATGAGCTATATGGTTCTTCCAGAGAGTTTGCTTTGCGTTTATGAGAGGGAATATCGGTTTATCAATTCGACCGTGTCGAAAATTGATCAAAAAATCGTAGGGCGATTTCTGGCAGAAGGGTACTATGAAAGGCACTTGAATCGAATGCGTGCACTCTATAAAAGTCGTCACGATACGCTTTTAAATGCACTGAAACCACTTCTTTCCATTGGCTCTGTCAGCGGAGAATATGCGGGAGTTCACTTGCTTTTCACGTTTCACGATGGGAGAAGCGAAGAGGATGCCGTCAAAAAAGCGAAGCAGGGTGGAATACGGATTTATGGATTGTCGACATTTGAGACGCAGAAGATGCAGAGAAGTTGTACGATCCTCCTTGGATTCGCAAACTTACCGGAAGAAGAAATCCGGGCAGGGGCAGCGCTTCTGGCAGAAAAATTATTGGAATGACAAAAAGGGGGAGGCTTACTGTGGCAGCCTCCTTTTGTCAATTGGAAAAGGCAAATGATAAAAGAGAAGGGAAAAGAGAAAATCGGATGGAAGTAAAGAAGAAAACGAAGAAAGGGATTTTTCATATCGTATTTAGCAGGACTGCACTTGTATTTCTGCTTCTTATTTTTCAGGTGGTACTGCTGTTTGAGATGTTTACAAGTCTCGTGAAATATGCGCCGGTAATGTATCTTTTACTGCTGATACTCGGCAGTGCTGTCGTGATCTATATTATCAATCGAAAGGAAAATCCGGCATTTAAAATGTCCTGGATTTTGTTTGTAATGGCGATTCCGATCGTAGGAATGTTATTTTATCTGTTTACCCGTGTGCAGATTGGAACACGGTTTATCGGGAAAAGGCTCCAGGATCTCTCACTTGAGACAAAGCCATATATGGAGCAGGATGAGGAGATCATAGAAGATCTTAGAGTATCCAAACCAGCCAACGCAAATTTGGCACATTATATGTCACGGCAGGCAGGATATCCGATTAAGCGGAACACAAGTGTCAAATATTTCCCGCTGGGGGAAGATAAGTTTGAGCAGTTGAAAACGGAACTTCGACAGGCAAAGAAATTCATTTTCATGGAATACTTTATCGTAGAACAGGGAATTATGTGGGATAGCATCCTGGAAATCCTGGAAGAAAAGGTGAAAGAAGGGGTGGAAGTCCGATTTATGTATGATGGGATGTGCTGTATCGCGCTTCTGCCGTATCATTATCCAGAGACACTTCAGGAAAAAGGAATCAAATGCAAGATGTTTAGTCCGATCAAACCAATTCTTTCCACGCACCAGAATAACAGAGATCATCGGAAAATCTGCGTGATCGATGGACATACGGCATTTACAGGCGGAATCAATCTGGCAGATGAATATATTAATCAGAAAGAACGGTTTGGACATTGGAAAGATACAGCGGTCATGATCAAGGGAGATGCGGTACAGAATTTTACGATCATGTTTTTGCAGATGTGGAATGTCACAGAACATCAGAAAGAAGATTATGAAAAATATCTGACTCCGGTTCAGGAGGAACTGCACAGAGAACTGGGGTATGTACTGCCTTATGGAGATAGTCCGTTCGACAATGAAAACATTGGAGAGCAAGTTTACCTTCACATTTTAAATCATGCAAAGAAATATGTGCACATTATGACACCGTATCTGATCCTGGATAATGAGATGGTGACGAATCTGACGTATGCCGCAAAAAGTGGAATTGAAGTCATCATCATTATGCCGCACATTCCGGATAAGTGGTATGCATTTGCAGTAGCAAAGACATACTATGAAGAGCTGATCGAGGCAGGAGTACAGATTTATGAGTACACACCGGGATTTGTCCATGCAAAAGTTTTTGTTTCTGATGATGACACGGCGACGGTCGGCACCATCAATCTGGACTATCGGAGTCTGTATCTTCATTTTGAGTGTGGAACCTTTATTTACAACAATCCGGTTGTCTGGAATATTGAAAAAGATTTTCAGGAGACATTGAAAAAATGTCAGAAAGTAAGTGTGATGGATCTTCGGACAAGAGGAACAGTGATGACAGTAGCAGGAAGAGTGCTGCGTCTGATTGCTCCATTGATGTAGGAGATTGTGAACAGATTTTGTATGAAACTTTGTATAAAGGTTTTTAAAAAAGTTTTTGAAAAGTTTTCAAAAAAATATTTTACATCAAGAAAAAAGTATAGTATAATCGTTGGCGTAGTAAATAAGCAGAGCTTGTAAATGTTTATAAGAAGATAAAATAAGACATTTATCGATTAGGAGGATAAGACATGGTAAAAGCAGTAGTAGGAGCAAACTGGGGCGATGAAGGAAAAGGAAAGATTACAGATATGCTTGGAGAGAAAGCGGACATTATCGTTCGTTTTCAGGGCGGAGCAAACGCGGGACATACGATCATCAATGACTATGGAAAGTTTGCACTTCACACATTGCCGTCAGGAGTTTTTTATGATCACACGACAAGTATTATCGGAAATGGGGTTGCACTTAATATTCCTGTGCTCTTTGGGGAGATTCAGTCCATCATTGACAGAGGAGTTCCGGCGCCGAAGATCTTAGTATCTGACAGAGCACAGATTGTCATGTCTTATCACATCCTGTTTGACCAGTATGAGGAGGAACGATTGGGTGGAAAATCCTTTGGTTCTACAAAATCAGGAATTGCTCCGTTTTACTCAGACAAGTATGCAAAGATCGGATTTCAGGTTAGTGAGTTATTTGACGATGAATTGTTAAAAGAAAAAGTTGTTCGTGTCTGTGAACAGAAGAATGTTATTTTAGAGCATTTATATAAGAAACCGGCACTTCGTCCAGAAGATCTTTACGAAGAATTGCAGAGCTATAAAAAGATGGTTGCTCCATATGTATGCGATGTGTCCCTGTATCTGCACAATGCGATCAAGGAAGGAAAAGAAATTCTTCTGGAAGGACAGTTAGGTTCTCTGAAAGATCCAGATCATGGAATTTATCCAATGGTTACCTCTTCCTCAACACTTGCGGCATATGGTGCGATCGGAGCAGGAATCCCACCGTATGAGATCAAGCAGATCATCACTGTCTGCAAGGCATATTCAAGTGCTGTTGGAGCAGGAGCATTTGTCAGTGAGATTTTTGGCGAAGAGGCAGATGAGCTTCGAAGAAGAGGCGGAGATGGAGGAGAATTTGGTGCAACGACCGGACGTCCAAGACGTATGGGATGGTTTGACGTGGTTGCCTCCAAGTATGGATGCAGACTTCAGGGAACAACAGATGTTGCATTTACTGTCTTAGATGTACTTGGATATCTCGATGAGATTCCAGTATGTGTTGCCTACGACATTGACGGGGAGATTACAACGGACTTCCCGCCGACCTATTTGCTGGAGCGTGCAAAACCGGTTCTAGAGACACTTCCAGGATGGAAATGCGATATCCGGGGAATTAAACGCTATGAAGATCTTCCAGAAAACTGTCGTAGATATATCGAATTTATTGAGGAGAAGATCGGTTATCCGATTACGATGGTTTCTAACGGACCGGGAAGAGATGAGATCATCTACCGCTAAGAAGGCTGGCGTGGATGTTTATCGGAAAACAATGATACAAACTTAGAATAGAATTTTAGAAAAAACATGCCGGAAAAAGCTGATTTCCAATAGGAAATGGTAAAATATTCCGGCATGTTTTGTTGCTTTACAGGGAAGTCATTTTAGAGAAGTTGAATCTGGTGTTCGTCTGCCAAACGAAGGGTATCTTCGGTCCAAATGGAAGACTGCACTTCACCGATGTGGGCTTTTCTGAGGTAGAACATGCAGATCCGAGACTGACCGATTCCTCCACCGACTGTGTAGGGAAGCTCTCCGTTGAGAAGAGATTTTTGAAAATCCAGTTCGGCACGGTCTTCGCAGCCGGCGATTTTCAGCTGCCGCTTTAAAGCGGCTTCGTCAACACGGATCCCCATGGAGGAAAGTTCCAGCGCTACGTCAAGCACCGGGTAATACACGAGAATATCACCATTCAATTCCCAGTCATCATAATCAGGAGCACGTCCATCGTGCGGCTTCCCGGAGACAAGAGTCTTACCAATCTGCGAAAGGAAGACCGCTTTCTTCTCTCTTGCAATTTTGTATTCTCGTTCTTTTGGAGAAAGCTTGGGATATAGATCTTCTAGTTCCTGAGCAGTTATAAAAGTAATGTCTTCCGGGAGAAGCGGTTCGATGTAATTGTATCTGCGGGAAATAAATTCCTCAGTTTCTTTTAAGGCAGCATAGACTTTCCGAACTGTGTAGAGAAGTGTTTCTGTGTTCCGTTCTTCTTTGGAGATGATCTTCTCCCAGTCCCATTGGTCTACATACAGAGAATGCAGGTTGTCGGTGTCTTCGTCGCGGCGGATTGCACTCATATCAGTATAGAGTCCCTCGCCGGAGTGGAAATCATAGCGCTTCAAAGCATATCGTTTCCACTTGGCGAGAGAGTGTACGATCTCCACAGGAGCATCGTTCTGTTCCCGGATTCCAAAAGAAACCGGACGTTCGGTTCCGTTGAGATTATCATTCAGACCACTTTCTGGTTTTACAAAAAGAGGAGCAGAAACACGGGTGAGATGTAAGGATTTGGCAAGCGCGCGCTCAAAATGATCTTTGACTTCCTTGATCGCAACTTCCGTTTCCCGGATTGTGAGTGGAGAGTGATAGCCTTCAGGCAAAATAAATTGTTCCATGATACCATAACCTTTCTGTTAAAATTTTATGTTTGCTTTGTTGATGAGATTTAGTGTAGGGATACTCAGGAAAAATGTCAAGGAAAATGCAGAAAAACTTAGAAAATACATTAGAAAATCTTAATAATTAGATTAGAAAGGGTTTAGAGATCTGTCATAGGGATGTCACAATTTCGATTTATAATAAAGTTATCAAGTGAAAACTTGAGAAAAACAATGAAAAAAGACATATTTTCCGGGAGCGTGGAATAGAATAATAAAGTTGACAGAAAGAATACGAGAAAAGTAGTCAGAAACGAAAAAGAAGCAAAAAGGAGGTATGTAAAATGTTGACAAAGCGAAGACAGAATCCACAGGAAGTCATTTCAATCGAAGAATATTTGAGCAAACGTCAGCAGATCAGGGAACAGGAAGAAAGAGGAAAGCACAATCCGCAAAGCGTGATAGAAAAAGGCTCTGCACTGATGCTGGCAGAGCTTTATATATAAGATAGTAGATTTTTATTTTTCTTCTTGATCGTGATCATCATCTTTTTTGGAAAGACGATGAAAGAGCATTGCGGCATATAAAAATACAGGGAGTATGATTGTAGCTGCAATGGATGCCTTTAAGAGATCAAGAGACTGAGAACGATCAATGAAAGCGAAGAGCAGTGTGCTCGCATAGAGCGTACAGAGCAAGATCACACCTGCCAATGCAAAGATCCGTTTGAATTTTTTCATAGTAGGACACTCCGTTTCTAAACAAGATATTTGCTCTATTATATAGGAAAACACACGAAAAAGCAAATGAAGAAAAGAAATAAGCATAAGAAGGTATTTTCTGTGAATTTGACAAGTAAGAGGAAAAGTAGGCAAATATCGAAAAATGTTTGAAAAGAGAAAAGAAATAGTATATAATAGGACGTACGAAATCACATACAAAGGAGTATTGGTAGAAATGAGTTTATTAGAACAATGGAGAGCTACTGCGTATTCGCAGGAGATGGATAAGACACAGTTACAGAAGTTTTGGACGACATATTTTCAGATTGAGAGAGGAATCTATGAGCAGCTTCTCTCTAATCCAGATGAGGAAGTCAGAGGAACTGTAAAGGAACTTGCAGAGAAATATCAGGTAGAAGTATTTACTATGGTAGGATTCTTAGATGGAATCAATGAAAGTCTGAAAGTAGAAAACCCGATCGAGACAATGGAAGAAGATACGATCGTGAACTTAAACTTTGATAAAGAAAAATTATATAAGAACATGGTCGATGCAAAAGCAGACTGGTTATATGAACTTCCACAGTGGGACGAGATCTTCACAAAAGAGAAACAAAAGGAGCTTTACAGAGAGCAAAAAGCATCCGGTACTATTCGCAGAGAGAAGAAGATCGGAAGAAATGATCCATGTCCATGCGGAAGTGGTAAGAAGTATAAAAAGTGCTGTGGAAAATAACAGCTTGGGTAAAGAGGTGAGAAGATGCATACAGGATTTATCGTCATAGGAATTTTAGCGATTGTCTATTATCTTTTTATCTGCTATTATACAAGAAAATGGAATTCTACATTTGCTGCGTTCTGGATAGTGTTTGCGGTGTTCAATTTCCTATTGGCAGCAATTGTACATTTTAGCCCAAGATGGCTTCAGTACATATTGCTTACATTGAATTTTATCGCCTATTTTGTATTCTTTGCAGTACAGGTGATCATCTGCTCTGCAATGCTTACACTGCCGCCTAAGAAGCTGGACGTGATCATTGTGCTGGGCGCACAGGTGAGAGGAAAGAAGATTACCAATTCTTTGAAGAGACGGCTGGATAGAGGAGTAGCATATTTGAAAGAGAATCCGGAGACACGAGTGGTCGTATCTGGTGGTCAGGGGAAGGGAGAAGATGTGACAGAAGCGTTTGCGATGGCACAGTATCTTGTTTCACACGGTATTGCTGAGGAACAGATCTCTCTGGAGGAAAAGTCAAGAAATACTTATGAAAACTTGAAATACAGTGCGCTGCTTGTAGACAGTATGGATGATCGGATCGGAATTGTATCCAACAATTTTCATATTTATCGGTCGTTGTTGCTTGGGAGACAGATTGGCTATACAAGATTGTATGGAATTGCAGCAGGATGTAATCCAATTTTATTTTTAAACTATATGGTGAGAGAATTTTTCGCAGTGATGCGAATGTATCTTACAAAAGAATAGAGAGAATACGTAGATGAGACGAGTAGGATGTGGAAGATTACAGAGAGAGAAGTCTTGTGCTGGAAACTTCTTATTACAGAAGCATCTGAAAACTACCTCGGAGTGGCTGAAAACAGCCCGGTGATTCCGTTATCATCAAGAAAGTGGTTCTGGCAAAAGCCAGTTCAATCAGGGTGGAACCGCGAGTAAATACTCGTCCCTTGCAGTATCAAGATCTGTGCTGCAAGGGATTTTTCTGTTTGGCAGAAGAACGGAAAACACGATCAATAGGAGAAACAAAAACAATAAAAATAGAAAAGGAGAAAAAACAATGAAAATTACATTAAAAGATGGTTCTGTCAAAGAATACAGTGAAGCAAAGTCTGTATATGAGATTGCAGCAGATATCAGTGAAGGGCTTGCAAGAATGGCGACAGCAGGAGAAGTGAACGGGGAAGTGATCGATCTTCGCACAAAGATCGACCAGGATTGTGAACTGACAATTCATACATTCCAAAGTCAGGAGGGAGCACATGCGTTCCGCCACACAACATCTCATATTCTTGCACAGGCAGTAAAAAGACTGTTTCCGGATACAAAACTTGCAATCGGACCGGCAATTGATGACGGTTTCTACTATGATTTTGACAGAGAAGTTCCGTTTACAACAGAAGATCTGGAAACAATCGAAAAAGAGATGAAGAAAATTGTCAAAGAAGATCTGAAAATTGAGCAGTTTACACTTCCGAGAGAAGAGGCGATTGCATTGATGAAAGAAAAAGAAGAGCCGTATAAGGTGGAGCTGATTGAAGATCTGCCGGAAGATGCAGTGATTTCTTTCTACAAGCAGGGAGAATTTACAGATCTCTGTGCAGGACCACACTTACTCAGCACAAAATCTGTCAAGGCATTTAAGCTGACAAGTCTCGCTGGTGCTTATTGGAGAGGAAGCGAGAAAAATAAGATGCTCACAAGAATTTACGGAACATCTTTTACAAAAAAAGCAGATCTTGATGAGTATCTTGCAAAAATTGAGGAAGCAAAGAAGCGCGACCACAGAAAATTAGGAAAAGAACTGGGACTGTTTACAATCTTGGAGGAAGGACCGGGATTCCCTATTTTCCTTCCGAAGGGAATGATCTTAAAAAATACACTGATCGATTACTGGAGAGAAGTGCATACACGTGCAGGTTATGTAGAGATTTCTACACCGATTATGTTAAATAAACAACTTTGGGAGACATCTGGACATTGGGCACATTACAAAGAAAATATGTATACAACAGTGATCGATGAGGAAGATTTTGCAATCAAACCAATGAACTGTCCAGGAGGAATCCTTGTTTATAAGACAGAACCACACTCTTACAGAGATCTTCCACTCCGTATGGGAGAACTTGGAACAGTACACCGCCATGAAAAATCAGGTGCACTCCACGGTTTGATGAGAGTTAGAAGCTTCACACAGGATGATGCACATATCTTCATGACAAGAGAGCAGATCAAAGATGAGATCAAAGGGGTTGCAAGACTGATTGATGAAGTATATAGTCTGTTCGGATTTAAATACCATGTAGAATTATCTACAAAACCAGAAGACAGCATGGGAAGCCAGGAAGACTGGGATATCGCAACAGATGCGCTTCGCTCTGCACTGGATGAGCTGCAGCTTCCATATGTGATCAATGAAGGAGATGGGGCATTCTACGGACCGAAGATTGATTTCCATCTGGAAGATACACTTGGAAGAACATGGCAGTGTGGAACAATCCAGTTAGACTTCCAGCTTCCGCTTCGTTTTGAGATGGAATATATTGCAGCAGATGGTGAGAAACACAGACCGATCATGGTACACCGTGTGGTATTTGGATCTATCGAACGTTTCATTGGTATTCTGATCGAGCATTTTGCTGGAGCATTCCCGACATGGCTTGCACCGGAACAGGTAAAAGTACTTCCGATCTCCGAAAAATATCATGAGTATGCAAATGAAGTTGCAGCAAAACTCAAAGAAGCAAAGATCCGTTGCTCTGTAGATGAACGTTCAGAAAAAATCGGATATAAGATCCGTGATGCGCGTCTGAATAAGATTCCGTACATGCTCGTTGTCGGAGCAAAAGAGCAAGAAGAAGGAGTGGTATCTGTCAGAAGCCGTTTCCTTGGAGATGAAGGACAGAGAAGCCTGGATACATTTATTGCGGAGATCACAGAGGAGATTAAGAACAGAACAATTCGGAAAGTAGAATTGGAAGAAGGAAAATAAATCTGCGAGAGGACACAAAGTCTGTAAAAAAATCAGAAAAGAAGTATAGGAATGTTTTTGGCGGAAACACTATGTTTGTGAACAGTAATCAAACAAGGAGGTAGCAACATGCCAGAATTAAAATGTACCGTACAGACTTGTGTACACAATCAGCAATTTTTATGTAATCTGGATAAGATTGAAGTAGGCGGAAACAAAGCAAAGCGCTCAGAGGAGACTTGCTGCGACAGCTTTCAGGAAAGAAAAGGAGACAGTTATTCCAATGTGACGGGGACTGCTTCTCCGACAAGCACGATCGACTGTAAGGCGACAGACTGTCAGTATAATGAATCCTGCAAATGTCATGCCGGAAAGATCAGTGTGGAAGGAAGCAATGCATGCCACTGTCAGGAGACAGAATGTGCTACGTTCTGTGCTGTCTGCGAATAGAGTGAAAAATCAGGAAGAAAAGGCATCGTCAGATACAAGAGATCTGGCGGTGCCTTTTCGTAGTGTGAGCGTATTGACGCGTGGTATGGCAGAGGGTATAATGATTTCATATGAAAAAAGGAAAGGAGCGGGAAAATGGAAGAACAGGAAAAAAAGCAGGATTCTCGGGAAGAGAGAACAGATAACAGTCCTTATCATAAGCAACCACGGCTGACAAAGAGAACCACTTCTAAATTGCAGCAACATTTAAACAGGGGGATGACAGCATTCCTCGTCGTTGCAGCCAGCATTGTGTTTTATTTTGCATTTTTAAGATTTGGTCATATTTCCGGCGTTCTTGGAAAAATCTTTCAGATTTTGAAACCAATCATCTATGGGTTTGTTTTGGCATATTTGTTGAATCCACTTATGAAGATGGTAGAAAATTTTATTGTGAAGCTGTTAAAGGGAAAGATAAAAAAAGAGGAGAGATTGAAAAAGTTTGCGAGAGGTGTGGGGATTTTTACCGCACTGCTTTTTGCCGGGGCATTGATTGTTGCGTTATGCAATATGATTTTGCCGGAGTTATATCGAAGTATTCGAAATATGGTTTACACTGTGCCGGAACAGCTCAATGAATGGATGGAACGGTTAAGTGAGATGGAATTTGACGATTCTACCCTTGCGCTGATCACAAAAAATGTGCTCACAGAAACAACCGCGTTTTTTGAAAACTGGATTCGGAGTGATCTCCTAAGACAGATCAATATATGGATTTCCGGTCTGACTGAAGGAGTCATCAGCGTTGTCAATGAACTGATGAATATCGTGATCGGAATCATTGTTTCTGTGTATGTATTGTTTAGCAAAGAAACATTTGCAGGGCAGTCACGGAAAGTAGTATATGCAGTGCTCAAACCAGAAAAGGCAAATCTGGTATTACATATTACGAGAAAATCAAATGAGATCTTCGGTGGATTTATCATTGGAAAGATCATTGATTCTGCAATTATCGGGGTGCTGTGTTTCATAGGATTAAGCATTCTTGATATGCCGTATACTCTTTTGGTCAGTGTGATCGTCGGTGTGACAAATGTGATTCCGTTTTTTGGACCGTACATCGGTGCGATTCCAAGTGCGATACTGCTTTTGTTGACAGATCCGATCAAAGGACTTTACTTTTTGGTGTTCATTATCTTCTTGCAGCAGTTGGATGGAAATATCATCGGGCCGAAGATTCTTGGAGATTCTACCGGACTGTCTGCGTTCTGGGTAGTCTTTTCGATTTTACTTGGAGGAGGACTGTTCGGATTTGCCGGTATGATTATGGGAGTGCCAACATTTGCAGTGATCTATTATCTGTTCCAAATGTTTATCAACCAGAATTTGGAGAAAAAGCATTTGCCGACAGACTCTGCTGTCTACGATGATACCAGCTATGTAGATGCAGAATCCGGAGAGTTTATCCATGGAAACAACGATGAGCAGAATATCGGAGAAGTGCAGGTGCGAGGAAAAGAAGATTGTGAAAAAGAGGAGGAAAAGTAAAGATGCCGATTCGGGTACAAAATGAACTTCCTGCAAAGGAAATATTGGAGCGGGAAAATATATTTGTTATGGATGAATATCGAGCGGTACATCAGGACATTCGTCCGATCCAAATTGGACTTTTGAATCTGATGCCGCTGAAGCAAGACACAGAACTTCAGATCCTTCGCTCTATGTCCAATACACCTCTTCAGGTTGATGTGACATTTGTCAACGTTTCCAGCCATGAATCAAAAAATACCGCCACCAGTCATCTAAATCAGTTCTACGTTCCATTTGAAGAAATCAAGGAGAAAAAATTTGACGGCTTTATCATTACGGGTGCGCCGGTAGAACAGATTGAATTTGAGGAAGTGGATTACTGGGATGAACTAAAAGGGATTATGGAGTGGACGAAAACACATGTGACCTCCACGTTTCATATTTGTTGGGGAGCGCAGGCAGGACTTTATTATCATTATGGATTGGAGAAGGTGCAGCTGGAGCAAAAACTATTCGGGATTTTTGAACATCGCGTGAAAAATCGAAAAATTCCGCTTGTGAGAGGGTTCGATGATTATTTTATGGCTCCGCATTCCCGACATACGACTATCCCAAAAGATCAAATTGAATCGGATGAGCGTCTTACGATTTTGGCAGAGTCTGAGGAGGCGGGAGTTTTCCTTGTGATGGCAGAGGATGGCCGACAGATTTTTGTGATGGGACATCCCGAATATGATCGGATGACGCTCCACACAGAGTATATGAGAGATAAAGAAAAGGGACTTCCGATAGCGCTTCCTAAAAATTATTATCCGGAAGATGACTGTGAGAGAAGACCGGTGTTATCCTGGCGCTCACATGCCAATGATCTGTATACAAACTGGCTGAATTACTATGTGTACCAGATTACACCGTATGATCTGATAGGGACACCATTTTAATGCGGAATGAGAAAAAAGAAGGGAGAGATCTTATGTTAGAAACAGGTATTCAGGCACCAGAATTTACACTTCCAGATCAAAATGGAAAGATGCATAGTTTAAAAGATTATAGAGGGAAAAAGGTTATTTTGTATTTTTACCCAAGAGATAATACACCTGGCTGCACAAAACAGGCATGTGGCTATAGTGAACGATATCCGCAGTTTGAAGAAAAAGGCGCAGTTGTGCTTGGAATCAGCAAGGACAGCATTGCATCGCATAAGCGATTTGAAGAAAAACAAGGGTTAACATTTACGATTTTGTCAGATACCGAATTAGAAGTTATAAAAGCTTATGACGTGTGGAAAGAAAAAAAGAATTATGGAAAAGTTTCCATGGGAGTGGTCAGAACAACGTATCTTATTGATGAAGAAGGCGTAATCATTCGGGCAAATGATAAGGTGAAAGCAGCAGAAGATCCGGAGAAAATGCTGGAAATTTTGCAAGAGTAGTTGCGTAAAGGGTCTATGCAATGCATGTCAAATAATATTATGAAAAAGAGAACTGGAAGGGAGAGTCTGAGGGGACTCCTTCTAAGTTCTCTTTTTGTTTTGGATTAAAAACTTTTGATTGTTTCTTCGTTGAGCCGTTTGACAATTTCCACGGCGAGTTTTACCGCATTTTCGTAATCTTCGAGTGTGCAGATTCCATGATGACTGTGGATATAACGGACAGGAATGCCAATCACGATGGTTGGGACACCGTGGCGGGAAGCATGGATGTATTTTCCATTTGTACCTCCGCCACTGCGGACAGATTCCTGCACTGGAATACCGAGTTCTTCCCCAAGATCCAGAGCAAACCGCTGGAAACGAGGATTTGTGATCATCGAACAATCAAAGTGGCGAAGCATTGGACCTTTTCGGAGTGCTGCCTGGATCAGATAGTCAGGAGAAAAGGTATCATCTGCCGGACATCCCTCAAATACAATGCACACGTCGGCATCGATGTTATCGACAGCAGCCATAGAGCCTCTTTCTCCCACCTCCTCTTGCACGGTCAGAGTTGCCTCTACATCTACATCCAGCATTTCCGTACTTAACTGGTTCAGTGTTTCAATCAGAGCGGCGCATCCAATCCGGCAGTCAAACGCTTTTCCTATAAATAAATCGTGCGTTTCATCATAGGTGCATGTCACGTCCGGGACAACCGGAGCAGCCATACGGATCTGAAAGTTTTCTTTCAAATCCTGCGCGCTTACAGCACCGACATCGATAGCGAGATCTGAAAGTATCCGCCCTTGATTTTTTTCTGCAGCGCTGACAAAATGAGGAGGTTTGCTTGTAATGATCCCGGGAATATACTCTCCTTTGGCAGTCTGCACGCGTACTTTATTTGATGGGAGACTGGAAATATCACTTCCTCCGATTGTGAGGAAATTCATAGTACCATTGGGTTTGATCGCCTGCACGATATACCCGACTTCATCGCTGTGTGCATCGATCCAGACCTTACAAGATTGCTTACGGTTATTTTTCAGGCTCATGTAAGTATTTCTTAAGGAGTCGATCGTTACATTGCAGTATGCCTCGGTCTCTTTTTGACCAAGTTCTGCAACTTCATCCTCAAAGCCGGATACGCCGTTTGCATTGCTAAGTGCCTGGATGAGACATATGTTTTCTTCTTTTGTTCTCATAGTGAACCCCTCTTTCTCTATTAAATATCAAAATGTTTATTCTTGATTAAAAATGCAAAAGAAGCAAGCGCGCAGGCGCCGATTGCTCCGCGATAATCATCGAATTGAGTGATTTCAATTTCTATATTCCGTTTGGTCGGGATAAAATTTAATTGTTCCTGAATCAGAGCGGTCAGCTGATTTTGGAAGGAATCGTGCCGGAACAGCCTGCTGTTTAAGTATATTTTATCGATGTCTTGAATGATCAGAGTGTTTGCGACGGATACACTTAAAAGGCGGATACCGAGGTCAATCTGCGTGTTAAAATAAGGATCGCCGAGTTCATAGGCTTTGATCACTGTATCGATGTCGATTGCCTCCGCGTTATCTACAAGGCTTCTGAAAATGCTGGAAGAAGACTGGTGAAACAGAAATCTCGCATTTTTGATCAGCCATGATTCGGAAATATAAGTCTGAAGGCATCCGCGTTTGCCACATTCACAGAGAGGACCATTGATATCTACAACCGTGTGACCGACTTCACCAATATAATAGTTGTTTTTGATCCCCAACTGCTCTGCATTGAAAAAAGAGCAAAACAGACCATGACCGATATGATAGAACAAAAACTTGTCCGGAGAATTTTTAGCTTGAAACAGATATTCTCCGAGAGACATACATTCTACATTGTTGTTGACGATGAATGGGAATGGAAAATATACTGAAATTTCTTTTAAATTAAACGCTTTCCAAAGAGGATTGTTGGAGATGATCGTCTGTGAGTCATAATCGAAATGTCCTGGAATGGCAATCCCCGCTCCGAATATTTTCGAAGGATCCACTTTTTTGAGCAACAGATTCAACTGTAGAACAATTTCTGAATTGATATTATTGACATCGTAGGACGAAAAAGTTTCGTGAGCTTCTGTGATCACCTTTCCAGAGAGATCTGTTATCACGAAAAAAATTCCTCTCATATTTAGTTCAATCCCGATCAGATATCCTGCAGAAGCATTTAAAGTAAGAAGCTTCCGCTTTCTGCCGGAGCCGGGTGCGTTACTGATCTCGTCACCGATTTCGACGATTAAATTCTGGCTTTTAAGGTCTCCGGTAATCTCTGTCATCAACGCGGGAGTCAGACCGGTTGCGTTAGCGATTTCGATTCGTGAGGTTTTCTGTTTTCGGTAAATAAATTCCAAAACAGAAGAGACATGCTGACTGTAAACATCTGATTTCTTTTTATACATAAATAAAATACAATCCTTTCTTTATCGAAAATAAATAAGTAAGATAAAATGACTGTCATATCGATGTGATTTGTTTCTATTTTATCATGCAAAGGAAGTTTTTGCCATAAGAAATCACTGTAATCTAAAAAAGAGCGGATAAAAATGCTAATTTCGCGGTAAATTAGACAAAAAAAGAATTTTATTTATAAAAAATAAAATAAAACTTTACAAATGCTGTCGAATGGTATAATATATATTTATAAAAAATAAATAAAAACGGAGGTTGCTATGAATCGGATTTTAGCATTTTTAGAGGGAAAACTCGCTCCGCTCGGAGAGCGGATTGGAAAACAGAGACATTTAAAAGCTCTGAGAGAGGGAATTATGATGGCAATGCCATTGGTATTATTGGGATCATTCTTTGTTTTGATAAAAGATTTCCCGATACAGGCATGGACTGCATGGCTGCATTCTCATTGGAATCTGGATGTTCTTTTAAACACAATGGCAAATAACTCATTCGGCTTGATGGCGCTTGTAACAGCATTTGGAATCGCGTATCGTCTGTCAGAATCGTATGGAACTGACGGTCCGTCAGCAGGTGTAATTTCGTTGGGAGCATTTCTTCTGATGACACCGCCACTGGCAGCAGAAGACGGAGCAGTTGGAATTCCTTATGGAATGTTAGGTGGAAAAGGAATTTTTGCAGCAATTGTTGTAGCTATGATCTCAGCGGAAATTTATCGCTGGTTTATCCAAAAGAATATTGCGATTAAAATGCCGGCAGGTGTTCCGGATGTAGTAAGTAAATCATTTTCTGCATTGATTCCGGGAATCGTAATTTTAACATTTTTTGCAGTTGTATTAAAAGTAATTGAAGCGACAGGACTTGGAAGTTTAAATGCAATTCTTTCTATTGTAGTAGGAAAACCATTAGGATTGATTGCAAGTACATTGCCGGGAACATTCGTTGCAGTATTATTAAATTCTCTGTTCTGGTTCTGTGGTGTCAATGGTGGACAGGTAGTCGGAGCAGTTATGAATCCTCTTTGGATCCAGTATGCAGATGCAAACCGTATCGCTCAGGCAGCAGGAGAAGTTCTTCCAAATATCGTAACAGCGCCGTTTATGGACCTGTTTGTGTATATTGGAGGGGGCGGTGCGACAATCGGTCTGGCACTTTGCCTGATGTTTTTCAGCAAGAGCAAAGAATACAAAACACTTGGAAAAGTATCTGGTATTCCAGCGTTATTTAATATTAACACAGCAATTTTATTTACCTTCCCAACAGTATTAAACCCAATCATGTTGATTCCGTTTGTACTGACACCAGTTGTCAATGCAGTAATTACATATGTAGCGATGCTGACAAACCTTGTTCCTTATACAACAGGTGTAACACTTCCTTGGACAACACCACCGATCATCGGAGGATTTTTAGCGACAGGAAGCTGGAGAGGTGCGGTATTACAGATCGTGCTTGTGATTGTGTCCTTTGTTATCTATTACCCGTTCTTCAAAGCGGCAGATAAGAGAAACTTATTGAAAGAAAAAGAAGGTGCAAACTAATGAGTATAAAAATTTGGTATCAGACAGAAGAGCAGGAATTTCTGCATGCAGAGATGCAGCATTATTTTGAGGCAGTATTACAAATGCAGGCAGAAAAAGCATCCGAGCAAGATGCAGATCTGAAAGTGATCGTGGAAAAAGAAGATACAGATATGGATCATATCTGTATCGAACTCCACGGAGGAAAGGGGAAGATTCAGGCAGATTCTCAAGTGGGAGTACTGATTGCCGTGTATCGTCTTTTCCATGAATTTGGCGTGAGATATCTTCGTCCGGGCAGAAAGAATGAATTCTTCCAAGTTCTTTCCGAAAACGACTGGGCAGAAAAGGAAATCTCTATTGAGGAGACAGCAAGTTTCCGACACAGAGGAGTCTGCATTGAAGGAGCAGATTCTTATGAGAATTTGAGAGATTTTATCGACTGGCTTCCGAAGATTGGAATGAATACGTTCTTTATCCAGTTTGAAAATCCATACTCATTCTTTAAGAGATGGTATGAACATGAATTTAATCCATATGCAGAAAAAGAACCGTTCAATACAGAAATTGCTCAGGAGATGAGCGATCGGATCGATCAGGAGATGAAGGTCAGAGGAATTGTGCATCATCGTGTAGGTCATGGATGGACTGGGGAAGTGCTCGGATATTCTTCAAAGTATGGATGGGAATCAGGTCTTACCCTTCCGGAAGAGAAAAAACATCTTGTGGCAGAATTAAATGGAAAAAGAGAGCTGTTTGATACAGCGCCGATCTTGACAAGTCTTGACTTTGCAAATCCGGAAGTCGGAAACAAGATGGTAGAACTGATCGTCAATTATGCAAAAGAAAGAAGAGATGTAGATTATCTGCATGTATGGCTTTCCGATGCGAGAAATAATATCTGTGAATGTGAGCACTGTCAAAAGGATCTTCCATCAGATCAGTATGTCCGCATTTTAAATCAGCTGGATGAAGCGCTGACGAAAGAAGGTCTGGATACAAAGATTTGTTTCTTGTTGTACCATGAACTGTTGTTTGCGCCAGAGAAAGAAAAACTCAAAAATCCAGAGAGATTTACAATGATGTTTGCGCCGATCACGCGTACATTTGAAATGAGTTATGAAGATGTCAATTACGAAACAGATGTTCCGGAACCGAAGGCATATGTAAGAAATCAGATTGTGCTTCCGAATTCACTGGAAGAGAATCTTTCTTATCTTTTTGCATGGAAGAAGATGTTTGACGGAGACAGCTTTGTATATGATTATCCGCTTGGAAGAGCACATTATGGAGACCTTGGTTACATGAAGATCAGTCATGTGATCTACCGCGATATTCATTTCCTGAAAAACTTGCAGTTAAACGGATATATCAGCTGTCAGGAACTTCGGGCAGGATTTCCGCATAACTTCCCGAACTATGTTATGGGACAGATGCTCTGGAACAATACACGCGATTACGAAGAGCTCAAGGAAGAATACTTCAGCAGCATGTACGGAGAAAATTGGAAAGAAGTGATCACTTATCTGGAAAATCTTTCTGCATATTCTTCCTGCGATTATTTCAACGCAATTGGTGAGAGATTAAATCCAGTTCTGTCAGCAAGATATGAAGTGTGTGTAAATCTCGCAGAGGAGATGCTTCCGGTGATCGAGGCAAATACAGCCAAAAGAGATGGTCTTCAAAAGCAGGAGTGGAAACAGTTAGGATACCACAGAGAATATGCGATGAAGATGGCAGAGGCACTCCGTTTGATCAGTGCAGGAAAACATACAGAAGCACAGCGTATGTGGAGAGATGTACTTGACTTCATTCGCAGAAATGAAATGGCATTCCAACAAAACCTGGATGTGTACCGTGTCATCGAGGTAGCCAAGAATTATGCAGGATTCAAGTTGTAAAAGGACAAAAGTCCTTTTGTGATAAGGTGAGCGAATATGAAAAGAGACCATAAAAAAATTATTGTAACATTTTTGCTGCCACTACTTTTTCTGTATGCAGTATTTCAGTTATATCCATTGCTCCTAAATCTGTTTTATTCCATGTTGAATTGGAATGGAATTACAAAAACGGCAAATTTTGTAGGGCTGGACAATTATGTAGAAGTCCTGGGAGATGGTTTGTTTTGGAACGCAGTGAAAAACAGTGTATTGTATGCAGTGGCAGGAACTTTTTTTCAGGTAACAGTATCGTTCTTCCTTGCTTATCTTGTAGAGTATAATACATTTAAAAAGAAAAAAATGGTCCGCCTAGTATTTATCATGCCAATCGTAGCAACTTCTGCTACGATTGGTATTCTGATGAAAAGTATTTTCAGCTATGATGGATTTGTCAATACGGTCATCAGCGGTGTTGGTCTTGAGAAGATTGAATGGCTGACAGAACCTAAGTGGGCATTTTTAATGATTATCCTTGTATCTGTATGGAAAGAGACAGGGACATTATTTATTTACTGGATGGCAGGATTTCAGATGGTATCTCCGGCAGTAATTGAAGCATCTAAGGTAGATGGAGCCAGTGAACCGGCGTTTGTCCGCTACATTTTGATCCCGACAATGAAGCCGGTCATCTTTACGGTTACTTCCGTGGCATTTTTAAATGCCTTGAAAATGTTTGATATCATACAGACATTGACGAGTGGAGGCCCTTATTTTTCGACAGATATGATATCGACTTATATTTACAGGACAGCATTTTCCAGTTCGTTTGGAGCGCCGAGACTTAGTTATGCAAGTGCGGCAGTCGTGATGTGTCTTGTATTTTTGATTTTGTGCAGTGGATTGATACGATTCTTTCAAAAGAAGTGGAAAGAAGGAAAAGAGGCATGTTAAAGAAAATTTTATTATTTGTAAGCACAGCAATCTGGCTTGCACCATTCGTGCTGATGTTGTTGATCGCATTCAGCAGTAAAAATACGAATTCCTTTTTGGAGTTGTTTGCAGACAATCGTGCTACCTTTCAAAATTTTCAAAATGCATGGGAGCAGGCGGAATTTTCCCGATATTTTTTGAACACTGTGATTGTGACGGTTGTTTCGGTTGTTGTGATTCTTGCAGTTACAGCGCTTGCGGGATATATTATGGGCTGTTTTGAGTTCCGGGCAAAAAAGATTATTTATACGGTGATGATGATTTCTATGGGAATCCCGACAATCTTTTTTACAATCCCGGTGTATCAGATTTTGCGGATGCTCCATTGCGAGAGTTCTTTGATTGGGCTGATTTTGGCAGAAGTCGGTGGTGGACATGTGATTTTTATTTTGTTGTTTTCAAAATTCTTTCAGTCGATCCCAAAAGCACTGGAAGAATCTGCAGTGCTGGAAGGGGCAAGTGAATTTGATGTGTTTTTCCGAATCATGTTTCCGCTTGCGGGACCGGTGATCGGAACCGTAGTGATCACGCAATCAATCTGGACATGGAACTCTTTCCTGTATCCACTTATTTTGTCTGTGAATCAGCCGAAAATCCGTACACTTTCTGTCGGTCTGTATTCTTTTCAGGGAGAAAATATTGTGGAGTGGGGAAGTATTGCAGCGGGAGCTTGTATTACCATCCTTCCGATGCTATTGTTGTTTGTAACATTCCAAAAATATTTTATCCAGGGAATTTCAGGGGCAGTCAAAGAATAGCGGAAAGAAAGGGATGCCATATGAGAAGAAGAATTGCAGTGCTGTTGGCAGGAGCATTGATAGGTATGACTGGCTGTGGTGGAGTAAAAGTCGTAAGCCCGGAAGCGGGGAACAGCAGTCAGAAAGCAGAGTTTGAAAAAATTAAGACACCGGAAGATGAAAAAGTCGTATTGAATATCGTCGACTGGAGTGACAGTACGAAAGATGCCAGAGAAAAATTGAATGAGCAGTTTATGAAGGATCATCCAAATGTTACTGTAAATTATACGACGCTGACACAGGCGCAGTTTAATGAAACGATGCTGTCTGGAATTCGGGCAGGAGATGCTCCGGACTTATTTCCATTACCGTCTACGGTTACGTTTTCCACGGCAGTCAGTGAGGGATGGTTTCTTCCGATGAATCTATATTTGGAAGAAGATTTCTTTGCGCAGATCCAGCCGGAATTTCTATGTGAAAATGTTACAATGAAAGGGGAAGATGTCTATCTTCTTCCAGAAGCGGTAGACATTCCGAGTGCACTTTTATTTTATAACCGGGCTCTCTTGGAAGAAGTGGGGGCAGAGATTGATCCGGAGAAAGTAACCTGGGAGGAGTTTCGACAAGTCTGCGAGCAGGTTACGGAAAATGGAGATGGCAAGTATTACGGCATGGTTGCAAGCGGTGCACAGAAAAACCGTATGGATATTGAGCTTCGTGCATTTTCAGAAGTAGGAGGAGCAAAATTAGGACCGGCAGGACAAGTATTTTTACAGGAAGAGCAGACAACATTTGCAGATCCTGAAGTGGTTCAAGCGTTTGACCTCTATCAAGAGTTGTATGAAAAAGGATGTTTTCATCCGGATACAGCATCATTGACAGCGCCGGAGGCAAGAAAGCTGTTTGGAGAAGGCAAGGCAGCATTTCTTGTGCAGGGAGCATGGTGCATTCCAGTTTGGGAAAAGGATAATCCGGATTTGGATTTCGGAGTAATGAAAGTTCCGGTGAATGAAAAACTTCCGGATGGGAAACTACTGCGTCCGTTTACAAAGGGATGGATGGGAATTTCAGCGAACAGCAAACACCCGGATATTGCGGCAGAATATTTAAAATATCTCTATTCTTATGAATATCAGAAAAAACTGATGGCGCAGGGAGGATTTGTGTCTGTGCGAGGGGATCTCGGAGAAAAAGATATTGAGAATGAACATATGAGACGTTATTATCAATATGCGATGGAACAGAGCATTGCTGTTCCGAATCCGGTGGCAGAAAACGGCAATATCGAGCTGGTTTACAGTATGATCCAGCCGGTTGTTCCGGATTTTGGTGACATTGCCTCTTCTATTTTTTCTGGAAAAGAGATTTACAAAAAAGAATTGAAAAACTACGCGAGTCAGATGCAGGAGAACCTAGAACGATCCGTAGAAACCGTGAAGAAGCAGAAGGATATCTCTTTGTCAGATTTTAATTATAAGGACGGAAGGTAGAGAAGTTCCTTTTGGAATTGCTTTACACAGAAAAATAAAAATGTTTTGAAAAGATGTAAAAAGTATTGACAAATTTATATTTCTGTAATAAATTAATAAAAAATAACTTTTTAAACCGTTGAGAAAGAGGAGTAGGTTATCAAACGACATCCCAGAGAGTGGCAGGAGGTGCGATTGCCATATGAAGGTGATGATTGAATGGACTTTCGAGGGCGGCCTGAAATCAGTAGGAGAGTATGGTACGTCGGGAACCGAACCCGTTATCAATCAGGAGTGTATGTTAGTACATGAGAAAGAGGACAGTACGTGTCAATTTGAGTGGTACCGCGATAATAATACCTATTATTACCGTCTCAAGCAAGAGCTTGAGGCGGTTTTTTTCGTGTTGGCAAGGATCGTGAGCATTTTTCCAGGAAGGCGCTCGTTGTGCTCGCACAAAAGAGAGCGTTCCTGGAAAAATATTCGCGGGCTGCCCGCGACTGAGAGGCGAAGCCTCGAAGTGCTCACAATCCGAATTGTCTAATCTTTGCTAACATCATAGTTATCTGCCTGGCAAGTGGATATCAGCATAATTAAAAAAGGAAAAGGAGCAGAGAAAGATGATGAGAAGAATGAGTAAAAAGGTAGGAAAATTAACAGGAAGTCTGGCAGCTGTGCTAGCGATTGTAGCAATCACAGGCTGTGGAAGCAAGCAGGAAGCAAAGAAAGAGCAAGGAGAGCAAATCTATCGTATCGGTATCTCACAGTTTGCGGAGCATGCCTCTCTTGATAACTGCAGGGAAGGGTTTTTGGAAGGATTAAAAGAAGAAGGGTTGGAAGAAGGGAAAAATCTAAAAATCGAAGTGAAAAATGCAGCGGCGGATATGGGCACTGCAAGTCAGATTGCGGATCGGTTTGTGGCAGATCAGATGGATCTGATCTGTGCAATCGCAACCCCAAGTGCACAGACTGCATTTAATGCGGCGATGGATACAGAGATTCCAGTCATCTATACGGCGGTGACAGATCCAGAAACGGCAGAGTTGGCAGGAAAAGATAAAAAGCCGGCAGGGGAAGTGACCGGGACAAGTGACAGACTTCCGATCAAGGATCAGCTTGAAATGATTCGTCAGATTCTTCCAGAAGCGAAAAAAATCGGGATTCTCTATACGACAAGCGAAGTAAACTCTTTGTCCGCAATTCGAGTATATGAAAACTATGCAGAAGATTATGGATTTGAGATTGTGACAGCAGGTGTCAGCAATACATCGGAAATTGCGATGGCAGCAGAAGCATTAGTAGGAAAGGTAGATTGTCTGACTAATCTGACAGATAACACGGTAGTAAATTCCCTTCCGACGATTCTTGAACGAGCAAAAGAAGCAGAGATTCCAGTATTTGGAAGCGAAATTGAGCAGGTCAAGCTTGGATGTCTGGCGGCAGAAGGACTTGACTATGTGGAACTTGGAAAGCAGACTGGGAAAATGGCAGCAAAGATACTGACAGGAGAGGCAAAGGCATCGGAATTGGAATATGAAGAGATTTCAGGAGGAAATCTTTATTTGAATACTGCAGTGGCAGAACAACTGGGGATCTCTTTTGGAGAGGAACTTTTGGAAAACGCTGAGATATGCGAATAAAGGATATGAGGAAAGGAAGGCAGGAAAATGAGCTTGATCATAACAACAATGGAGCAGGGTTTCATCTATGGAATACTTGCTCTTGGTGTCTATATTACTTATAAAATACTGGATTTTCCAGACTTAACTGTAGATGGAAGTTTTCCGCTCGGCGGAGCGGTAGGAGCTGCGCTGATCACAAAGGGAATATCCCCATTTCTGGCACTGCTTCTGGCATTTCTGGCAGGAGCGCTGGCAGGAATGCTCACTGGATTGATTCATGTGAAAGGAAAGGTCAGAGATCTTCTGGCCGGGATCATTATGATGACAGCTCTGTGGACGGTAAACTTACGGATTGCCGGGACGGCAAATGTCCCACTGTTTTCTCAGAAAACCATTTTTAAAAATAATCTGATCGATAGGATGTTTCCGGGAACACTTAAAAACTATGCCACACTGGCACTGATCTTTGTTATTGCGGTTGGGGCAAAATTATTGTTGGATCTTTATTTGGGAACAAAGTCAGGATTTCTTCTGCGGGCGGCAGGTGACAACGACAAGTTAGTCACTTCTCTTGCAAAAGATGCAGGAAATGTGAAAATCATCGGACTTGCGATTGCCAATGGTCTTGTGGCACTTGCGGGATGTGTATTCTGTCAGGAGGAGAGGGTTTTTGAAATTTCCATGGGAACTGGGGCGATGGTCATCGGGCTTGCCAGTGTGATCATCGGAACGAGCCTGTTTCGTAAGCTTTCCTTTCTGAAAACAACTACCACTGTCTTTTTCGGAGCGGTGATTTACAAGTTGTGTGTCGGTATTGCAATTAAAAACTTTGAACCAAGAGACATGAAATTGATCACAGCAGTGCTGTTTCTTGTGATTTTGTTGATCAGTACGGAGAGAAAAAGGAAGGTGAAAGGAAATGCTTGAATTAAATCATATTTATAAATACTATAATCCTGGGACGGTTCATGAAATGTGTTTATTTGAAGATTTTGGAATGAAAATAGATCGGGGGGATTTTGTTTCTGTGATTGGAAGTAATGGGTCAGGGAAAACCTCTCTTCTAAATCTGATCTGTGGCAGTATCCTGCCGGAAGCAGGGCAAATCTGCATGAACGGGAAAGACATCACAAAGGAAAAGGAGTATAGAAGAAATCAGAAGATTGGAAGAGTGTATCAGAATCCTGCATTTGGTACTTGCCCGGGGATGACGATTCTTGAAAACATGGCGATAGCGGATCACAAAGGAAAACGTTATGGATTTGCAAGAGGAATCAACAAAAAACAGATTTTCTATTATCGGGAACTATTATCTTCCTTAAGACTTGGTCTGGAAGAAAAGTTGGAGACAAAAGTGGGAGCATTGTCCGGCGGACAAAGACAGGCAATGGCTCTTCTGATGGCTACGATGACACCGGTGGATCTTCTGATTCTCGATGAACATACAGCGGCGCTGGATCCAAAGACGGCAGAGCGGATCATGGAGCTGACAGATGAAATTGTGAAAAAGAAACAATTGACAGCGATCATGGTGACACACAATCTTCGCTATGCTGTAGAGTATGGGAATCGGCTCTTGATGATGCATCAGGGAGAGATCATAATGGATCGGTCAGGCAAAGAAAAGCAGCAGACAAGTGTGGAAGAAATTTTAAAGTTGTTTAATGAAATCAGCATTGAGTGCGGCAACTAAAATAGAAGAGAGAACATAAGGATGGAACAGCAATGTCCATCCTTATTTTTCACAAAATTTAGAAGAACGGAAACGAAGATTTTTGTATAATATTTTCGCGCAGTTCTTGTTGACGGTGCTTGCAGGAAGTGGTAATATTGTTCGTGCAGACACATTATCTAGTTTGCTAAAAGATAATAAAACACTAAATATAGATGAAATACTGGGGAAAGGAAGCAAGTGTAGTATGGTGAAAGTAATCAAGAAAGACGGGACTTCAGAAGAGTTTAATGTACAGAAAGTAGTAGTCGCAGTCAATAAATCAGCTTATCGTGCATTGATCCAATTTACAGATGCAGAGCTTGAATTTATCTGTAAATTTGTGGAAGAGAAAGTAAGAGATATGGGAGTGGAAGAAGTCCGGATTGCCGAGATGCACAACATCGTAGAAGGTGCATTGGAGAAAGTGAATCCGCTTGTGGCAAAGAGCTATCGTGATTACCGCAACTATAAGCAGGACTTTGTGCAAATGCTTGACGAGGTGTACAAAAAGAGTCAGTCAATTATGTACATCGGTGATAAGGAGAACAGTAATACAGACAGTGCGCTCGTATCTACAAAGCGCAGTCTGATTTTCAATGAACTGAATAAGGAACTTTACAAGAAGTTTTTCCTGACAACAGAAGAGATTCAGGCATGCAGAGATGGATACATCTATATCCACGACATGTCCGCGAGACGCGATACAATGAACTGCTGTCTGTTTGATGTAAAGAACGTGCTGAGCGGGGGATTTGAGATGGGAAATCTCTGGTACAATGAGCCGAAGACACTGGATACAGCATTCGATGTGATCGGAGATATTGTTCTAAGTGCAGCAAGCCAGCAGTACGGTGGATTTACTGTGCCAAGTGTAGATGATATCTTAGAGCCGTTTGCAGAGAAATCATTCCATAACCATGTGGAGAAATATCTGGGACTTGGAATCGAGCGGGAGAAGGCAGAAGAGGTCGCATGGAAAGATCTGGAAAAAGAGATGGAGCAGGGATTCCAGGGGTGGGAATACAAATTTAACTCCGTATCTTCCAGCAGAGGAGATTATCCGTTTATTACAGTGACAGCAGGAACCGGAAGAAGCCGTTTTGCAAAGCTTGTCACGATCACGATGCTGAAAGTCAGAATGAACGGACAGGGAAAAGAAGGTCATAAAAAGCCGGTATTGTTCCCGAAAATCGTATTCCTCTATGATGAGAACCTGCATGGACCGGGAAAAGAACTGGAAGATGTATTTGAAGCAGGAATCGAATGTTCAAGAAAGACAATGTATCCGGACTGGCTGAGTCTGACTGGAAAAGGCTACATCGCAAGTATGTATAAGCAGTATGGTAAAATCATCAGCCCGATGGGATGCCGTGCATTTTTATCCCCATGGTACGAAAAGGGTGGTATGTATCCAAAAGATGAGACAGATACGCCGGTATTTGTCGGAAGATTTAACATTGGTGCAGTAAGTCTTCACTTGCCAATGATCTATGCAAAGGCAAAACAAGAGAACAAAGATTTCTATGAAGTACTTGATTACTACTTAAATCTGATCCGGAAGCTCCATATTCGTACATATGAGTATCTCGGGGAGATGAAAGCATCGACAAATCCGCTTGCATACTGTGAAGGTGGATTTTACGGTGGAAATCTTGGTCTGCACGACAAGATCAAGCCTCTCTTAAAATCAGCGACTGCTTCCTTTGGAATCACAGCATTCAATGAGCTTCAGCAGCTTCATAATAAAAAATCACTTGTGGAAGACGGCGCATTTGCACTGGAAGTATTAGAGTACATCAACAAGCGTGTCAACGAATTTAAAGAAGAAGATGGACATCTGTATGCAATCTATGCGACACCGGCAGAAAATCTCTGCGGGCTTCAGGTAAAGCAGTTCCGCAAGAAATACGGAATCGTAGAAAACGTATCTGACCGTGAATATGTCAGCAATGGATTCCACTGTCATGTGACAGAAGACATCACACCGATTGAAAAGCAGGATCTGGAGTATCGTTTCTGGGAACTCAGCAACGGAGGAAAAATCCAGTATGTGAAATATCCGATCAACTACAATAAAGAAGCAATCAAAGCCCTTGTGCGCCGCGCGATGGATATGGGGCTTTATGAAGGGGTCAATCTGTCTCTGGCGTACTGCGACGATTGCGGACACGAAGAACTTGCGATGGATGTCTGCCCGGTATGCGGAAGCAAAAATCTGACGAAGATCGACCGGATGAATGGATACCTTTCTTATTCAAGAGTCAAAGGAGATACACGTCTGAACGATGCAAAGATGGCGGAAATCGCAGAAAGGAAGAGTATGTAAGATGCGATATCATAACATAACAAAAGACGATATGCTAAACGGGGATGGACTTCGTGTCGTATTGTGGGTGGCAGGCTGCTCTCACTGCTGCAAAGAATGCCACAACCCGATCACATGGGATCCGAACGGGGGATTGGATTTTGATCAGGCAGCAAAAGAAGAGATTTTTGAGGAACTTTCCAAAGATTATATCAGTGGAATCACATTTAGCGGAGGAGATCCGCTTCATGTCAGAAATGCTTATGATGTCAAAGAACTGGCAAAAGAAATCCGAGAGAAATTTCCACAAAAGACAATCTGGCTTTACACAGGTTCTCTCTGGGAGGAAATTAAAAACACGGAGATTGTGAAATATCTCGATGTGCTTGTAGATGGCGAATTCGAGTGTGATAAAAAAGATGTAAGTCTTCACTGGAAGGGAAGCGCAAATCAGAGAGTCATCGATGTACAGGAGTCTCTTCGCCAAGAGAAAGTGATCTTGCACGATTCCTAAAATTTCATTTTTGTCGGCGAAAATGTAAGCTTGTCCGGCAGAAAGACTGGGAAAGAAAACGATAGATTAGCCGGGACTTCTTATGATTTTCAGCATGGAGGAACCGGCTATCTGTTTCGGAATACAGAAACATAAAGAAGAAACAACAAGAGAGAAAATAGAAACGGGAGAAAACAAATGAAACGAATTGCAAAATTTCAGAAAGTAAGTTACGAGCAGTTTACAGAAGGATGGATCGATACTTTTGGTGCTACCAATGCAGAAGAAATCAAGACGATTTACGATCATATCAAACTTCCAAAGCGTGCTACTTCAGGATCGGCAGGATATGATTTCTATGCACCGGTGACATTGACAATGAAACCAGGGGAAACTGTGAAAGTTCCTACAGGAATCCGTGTGGAGATGGAAGAAAATTGGGTTCTAAAATGTTATCCGAGAAGCGGTCTTGGATTCAAATATCGTCTGCAATTAAATAATACGGTTGGAATTATTGACAGCGATTACTTTTACTCTGATAATGAGGGACATATTTTTGCAAAGATCACAAATGATACAAACGAAAATAAAACCGTTGAGATTCCAGAAGGAACAGGATTTATGCAGGGAATCTTTGTGGAATATGGAATCACAGTTGACGATGATGTGACAAGTGTGAGAAACGGTGGTTTCGGAAGTACGACACAGTCATAGAAAATGCGAAAACTGTAAAAAAGTATGATAAAGTACTTGCAATCCATAGATTTGCTATGCTATACTTAAACGGTCGTAAAAAACACGCATATGGCAATCTCTGCCGGTGCCAATATTCTTCAATGGATTCTGAATAGGACTTTCATCTGTATTTCATTTGAGAGAAAGATGACAGCCAGATAAGATCAGGACCGCATTATATATAGAAGAAACGGTTGCAGAGTACAGGAAATATGCGGAAGAGTAAAAACCAATGGAGGAAAAATCATGAGCGTTATTTCAATGAAACAGTTATTAGAAGCAGGTGTTCACTTTGGACATCAGACAAGAAGATGGAACCCTAAAATGGCAGAGTACATCTACACAGAGAGAAACGGAATCTACATCATCGACTTACAGAAATCAGTTGGAAAAGTAGATGAAGCTTACAAAGCAATCTCTGACATCGCAGCAGAAGGAGGAACAATCCTTTTCGTTGGAACAAAGAAACAGGCACAGGATGCAATCAAATCTGAAGCAGAACGTTGCGGAATGTTCTATGTAAACGAGAGATGGTTAGGTGGAATGCTCACAAACTTCAAGACAATCCAGAGCAGAATCGCACGCTTAAAAGATATCGAAAGAATGGCAGAAGACGGAACATTCGACGTATTACCTAAGAAAGAAGTTATCGCAATCAAAAAAGAGTGGGAGAAACTTGAAAAGAACTTAGGCGGAATCAAAGATATGAAGAAAGCTCCAGATGCAATCTTTATCGTAGACCCTAAGAAAGAAAGAATCTGTGTTCAGGAAGCACACACACTTGGAATTCCGTTGATCGGTATCGCAGATACAAACTGTGATCCAGAAGAATTAGACTATGTAATTCCAGGAAACGATGATGCAATCAGAGCAGTTAAGTTAATCGTTGCTAAAATGGCAGACGCTGTAATCGAAGCAAACCAGGGTGTTACAGGAGAAGAAGAAATTTTTGAAGAAGTAACAGAAGAAGCAGCTGAAGAAGTAACAGAAGAAGCTTAAGATTGGAACTAAATGCTTCAGCCTGAATACAGGTTGAAGCATTTTTTTAAAGAAACTATTATCAATGGAGGAAATGATCATGGCAATCACAGCTAGTATGGTAAAAGAATTAAGAGAGATGACAGGTGCAGGAATGATGGACTGCAAAAAAGCTCTTAATGAAACAAACGGAAACATGGACGAAGCAGTAGAATACTTAAGAAAGAACGGACAGGCAAAAGCTGACAAGAAAGCAGGAAGAATTGCAGCAGAAGGTCTTGTAAAAGCTGTTGTAAAAGATGACAAAGTAGCAGCAATCGTAGAAGTAAACTCTGAAACAGACTTCGTTGCTAAGAATGCTGACTTCCAGGCATATGTAGAAGAAGTTGCAAATCAGGCAGTAGCAACAGAAGCAGCTGATATGGATGCTTTCTTAAGCGAAGCATGGTTAGCAGACAACACAAAGACTGTAAAAGATGCTTTGACAGAGAAAATCGCTGTTATCGGAGAAAACTTAAGCATCAGAAGATTTGAAAAAGTAGTTACAGACGGATGTGTAGTACCTTACATCCACGGTGGCGGAAGAATCGGTGTTTTAGTAGAAGCTGAGACAGACGTAATCAACGACGAGATCAAAGCTTGCTTAAAGAACGTAGCAATGCAGGTAGCAGCTATGTCTCCAAAATACGTTTCACGCGATGAAGTATCTGCAGAATACTTAGAGCACGAAAAAGAAATCTTATTAGCTCAGGCTAAGACAGAAAACCCAGAGAAGCCAGACAACATCATCGAAAAGATGATCATCGGACGTCTCAACAAAGAATTAAAAGAAATCTGCTTATTAGATCAGGCATACGTACAGGATGGTGACTTATCTGTTGCTAAATATGTAGAAAAAGTAGCAAAAGAAAATGGTGCTAACGTAACAGTTAAGAAATTCGTTCGTTTCGAAACTGGAGAAGGATTAGAGAAGAAAAACGAAGACTTTGCTGCTGAAGTGGCTGCACAGATGGGAAACTAAATATTTCTTATAAGTAAATCGAATTACACATAGAAATTACAGGGGGCGGTGATGAATCGTCCCTTTTCCTTTAGAAAGACAGATTGGTTTACTATCGCCAATCTGTCTTTTAATATATATAAAGTAGGTAGAGTCCAATAAAAAGTACTATAATGGCATATGTTTAAAAGGTTAATGAGGAAATGGAAGTCTAAGCAAATATAATGTCGAGGGAAATGAAAAGACAGGTTGAGGAACGACGTAAGATATTAGAGTAAAAATTTGAAGAAAAGTATGAATGAATTCCTGATATTTTGGGTTATACATGCTTTCGGACAAGTGAGAAGGGGAGTTTTACGGTTACGGGATTGACATGGGCAAAAGCGATTGTGGTAGAGTATGCATGATCAGAAACTGAGGTGAAAAAGAACCTATTTGAGGATGGATACTTGTTCTACTTGAATGAACTAGATGAAGAGCAGATGTTACAAGTTATGATACAAGAAATAGAAGCGTAGATATATCTCTGATTGAAAAAGTTGGCGACACTATTCTATAGTATTTTAGGAAATATGCGCCCGGTTTATGAGATGATTAGAAGATATATACGAATTTTGGACGTTACAAGATAAAAGGTGAACATTATGAATCAAGAAAAAATTGTTCAATTAAAACAAGGTTTAACAACAGCCTTTATTAATCAAAATACTTCTTCAAACTTGGCTTATAAGCCACAGTTTGTATCAAATAATTATAGAGAAGGAAGAAAAGTTATTTCATCCATCGAGGATGAACTTTTGTCATGCGAAGAATTTGCAATTAGCGTTGCATTTATTACTATGGGAGGAATTACACCGCTTCTTCAGACTTTGAGAGAACTAGAACAACGCGGGATATCCGGCAAAATTCTAACAACGGATTACTTGATGTTTAGCGATCCCAAAGCACTTCGTATCCTCGCAAATTTTAAAAACATTCAATTAAAAATGTTTATTACCGAGAATTCTAAAGAAGGATTTCATACGAAAGGGTATATTTTTAAAAAGGAAGAAATGTATCGAATTATTGTTGGAAGTTCTAATATGACATTAAGTGCACTTACAACAAATCGTGAGTGGAATACCAAAATTGTTTCGACAGAACAGGGAGAATATACGCAAAACATTGTTGCTGAATTTGAAAATTTATGGAATGCGCAACAATCACTACCATTCGAACAATTTATAGAAGCTTACACTAATATCTACATAAAAAATAAAATTATTCAAAAGCAGAAAGAATTGGCGAAGCAAGCAGAAATTACATCTTTAGAAGTATATCGTTTACAACCAAACTCTATGCAGATTGGTTTTATAAATAATCTTCGAAAAATTTATGAAACTGGAGAGGACAAGGCATTATTAATTTCTGCGACGGGTACTGGAAAAACTTACGCTTCTGCATTTGCAGCAAGAGAATTGGAATTTAAACGTGTGTTATTTTTAGTTCATCGTAATCAGATTGTCAAACAGGCATTGAAGTCTTATCGGAAAGTATTCGGTGGCCAGGTTTCTATGGGGATGGTGACTGGAAAATATCAAGATTACGATGCTGATTTTGTGTTTGCCACGATACAGACATTAAGTAAAACGGATATTCTTAGTCAGTATAACAAGGAGCATTGGGATTTGATTATTATTGATGAAGCTCATCATAGTTCTGCAGACAGTTACAAGAAAATTATGGATTATTTCAAGCCAAAGCTGTGGTTGGGGATGACAGCAACACCGGATAAACGCGATGATCATCTAGGAGATAGAAATATCTATGAAATTTTTAATCATCAGATTGCATACGAGATTCGTTTGCAAAATGCAATGGAGGAAAATTTGTTATGCCCATTTCATTACTTTGGACTCACTGATCTGGAGATTATCGCCGATGTCGGCAAATCATCGGAAGAAAAAGTTGAAAATTTTAGATATTTGACATCAGATGAGCGTGTGTTAAATGTAATGAAACAGGCAGAATTTTTTGGATATAGCGGAGAAAGAGTGAAAGGATTGATTTTTTGTAGCCGGATTGATGAAGCCCGTGAGCTATCTGTTAAGTTTAATGAAAAGGGCTGGAGAACTCTTGTGTTAAGTGGTGGTGATTCAGAAGCGGTGAGAGCAGCAGCGATTGAACGGCTTGCTGGTGAAGAGAAAGAAGATGCATTGGATTATATTATTTCTGTGGATATTTTTTCAGAAGGTGTAGATGTTCCAGAGATCAATCAAGTAATTATGCTTCGCCCAACAGAGTCGCCAATTATATTTATTCAGCAGTTAGGGCGTGGACTTCGCAAAGCAGAAGGCAAAGAATACGTAGTTGTAATTGATTTTATTGGAAATTATCGGAATAATTTTATGATTCCGATTGCACTTTCTGGAGATAGAAGTTACAACAAAGACAATATCCGTCGCTATGTAACAGAAGGGGGACGCGTAATTCCGGGAGCAAGTACGATTCACTTTGATGAAATTTCTCGAAAGAAAATTTTTCAGGCAATCGATAATGCAAATTTCAGTGATATTAAATTAATTCGTGAGAATTATGCAAATCTAAAAAATAAGTTGGGGCATATACCCGCACTTGCCGATTTTGATAAATATGGAGAGATGGATGTACTTAGAATCTTTGATAATAATAGCCTGGGATCTTATTATAAGTTTCTTGTAAAATATGAAAAAGAGTATACAATTCGTCTGTCGAAAGAGGAAGAAAACGTAGTTGAGTTTGTTTCCAAAAAAATGGCGAGTGGAAAAAGAATTTATGAATTGGAAATGTTGAAGCGATTGCTCAAGTATCAACATGGAATAGTGGACTTATTAAAGAAATCATTGCGTGAAAAATATAATTGTTCTATGGATGATAATTGTGTAGAGAATGTTGTGAATATAATGACAAATGAATTTCCTACCAGTACAGCTAAGAAGAGGTATGCTCAGTGTGTATTTTTGGAAAAAGAGGGTTCGGATTATGGTGTGTCTAAATTATTTGGAGAAATGTTGAAGAATAAGGATTTCTATAACATTTTAGAAGAATTAATTGACTTTGGTATTTCGCGTTATGAGGAAAATTTCAGTATGAGATATCAAGACACGGACTTAGTTCTGTATCAGAAGTATACATATGAAGACGCTTGTCGTTTGTTAAATTGGGAAAGAAATGAAGTGCCATTGAATATTGGTGGATATAAATATGATAAGAAAACAAAAACCTTTCCTGTATTTATTAACTATGACAAGCAAGAAGATATTAGCGATACAACCAAATATGAGGATCACTTTATTAGCAATAATCGCTTGATTGCAATTTCGAAAAGTGGTAGAAGTATAGAATCGGAAGATGTGCAGAATTTCTTAAATGCGAAAGAACGAGGAATAGATGTGCAGCTTTTTGTGAGAAAGAATAAAGATGATAAAATTTCAAAAGAATTTTATTATCTTGGTAGAATGGCTTCAACTGGAGGAGTAAAAGAATTTATCATGCCCAATACAGATAAAACAGCAGTGGAAATTGAATGGGTATTAGATACTCCGGTGAGAGAAGATATTTATGAATATATTGTAAATGGATAATAGAAACGGTGGGAGATCAAATGAAAACAATTAGAGTAGTGGCAGCGATTATCATTGATGAGGGGAAAATATTTGCAACTCAGAGAGGATATGGGGAATTCAAAGGTGGTTGGGAATTTCCGGGAGGAAAGATTGAGCCTAATGAAACACCGGAAGCAGCAATTGTAAGAGAGATAAAAGAAGAATTGGACACAGAAGTTCAGGTAATTGAATTGCTGGATACAGTCGAATATGATTATCCGAAATTTCATTTATCAATGGATTGCTTTGTCTGTCAGGTTCGATCAGGAGACTTAGTATTAAAGGAGCACAAGGCAGCTGTATGGCTGACCAAAGACGCTTTGTATAGTGTAGATTGGTTGCCGGCAGATCGTGTCTTGATTGAGAAAATAGAGAAAGTAATATAGTCTTTTAAGAAATGATGAGAGCGCTTGTAGAAATACGGGTGCTTTTATTATGCGGAAAATGAGAGAGGAATTTGATCAAGCATTGACAATAAGGGGAAGGTATGATATTATAAAAAGCAATTAATTCAATATAGTAAAGTGGTCAATTACTAACGCGATAACGCAAGAAAAAGGAGGATGAAAAGAATGAAAAGGAATTTAGCAATATTTTTGATGGGAATGACAATCGCAACAATGGTGCTCGGGGGATGCAAAGATAAAGAAAATATTTCCAAAAAGGATGGCAAGGAATCTGAGAGTGTGGAGGATAAGAAGACATTTACAGTGGGATTTGATGCAGAATATCCACCATATGGATATATGGATGAAAATGGAGAATATACAGGATTTGATTTGGAACTGGCAGAAGCAGTCTGTGAACTGGAAGGTTGGGAGCTGGTGAAAAAACCGATCAACTGGGATTCGAAAGATATGGAATTAAATTCCGGCGCAATTGATTGTATTTGGAATGGATTTACTATGAATGGAAGAGAAGAGGAGTATACATTTTCTACTCCGTATGTAGATAACAGTCAAGTAATCGTTGTGGCAGAGAAATCCGGCATGAAAACATTGGAAGATTTGCAGGGAAAGAGCGTTGGCGTGCAGGCAGCAAGTGCTGCACTGGATCTTTTACAGAGTGAAGAAGAAGGTGGCCAGAAGGCACTGGCAGATACCTTTAGCGCTTTGAATGAGTTTGCGGATTATAATACGGCCTTTACAGAACTTCAGGCAGGTGCGCTCGATGCTCTTGCAATAGATGTAGGAGTTGCTAATTATCAGATCAAATCCAGAGGAGAAGGATACCAGATTTTGGAAGAAACTTTGAATACAGAGCAGTATGCAATTGGATTTAAAAAAGGAAATCAGGAATTATGCGATGTAGTCAATGCCGACCTGAAAAAATTGACAGAAGACGGAACGATTGCAAAGCTCGCGGAAAAATATGAGATTGCCGATATGGTAACTCTAAAATAAAAAAGATCCCTTTGAAAGAGGACTTCTTTTCAAGGAGATTCTGATAGGAGGAAGAAACATGAGTTTTGGGGTAATGTTGAGGCAAATGACAGCAGGGTTTGGACAGACTTGTCTGATTTTTGTCATGACACTGATTTTTTCGCTGCCTTTAGGGCTGTTGGTCTATTTTGGAAGAGTCAGTAGAATCAAACTAATCAGCTGGATTGTGAAAATTTATATCTCGGTGATGCGGGGAACACCCTTGATGCTGCAACTTCTAGTATGGTATTTTGCACCATATTACTTGTGGCAGATGAATATTGGAGGATACAAGCTGATAGCAATTCTTCTTGGATGTTCTTTGAATTATGCAGCCTATTTTGCGGAAATCTATCGTTCTGGCATAGAGTCTATTCCAAAAGGGCAGTATGAAGCTGCTGCACTCCTTGGATATTCCAGACAGCAGACATTTTTGAGAATCGTACTGCCACAGATGGTAAAAAATGTGCTCCCATCTGTGACAAATGAAGTAATCACACTGGTAAAAGATACATCTCTGGTATATTCATTATCTTACATTGAAATGTTTGCGGTAGCAAAACAGATTGCAGCAGCACAGACAACGGTTGTTCCATTTTTTATCGCTGGTGTATTTTACTATATTTTCAATTATGCAGTTGCATGGGGAATGGAATTGTTTGAAAAAAAGTTGAACTATTATCGTTAGGAGGTTTCCAGAATGAGTCTTTTAGAAATGAAACAGATTAAAAAAGAATTTGAAGGTACAACGGTAATTAAGGATCTTTCGCTCTCCGTAGAGGAGGGGGAGGTTTTGGCAATCATAGGGCCATCTGGATCCGGGAAGTCTACGTTGCTTCGCTGCGCAACAATGCTGGAAACTATCGATGACGGGGAAATACTATATCAGGGAAAGAAGGCAGTATGGATAGAGAATGGAAATCCAACCTTTCCGAAGAAGCAGGAGTTGAAAGAAATCCAGTCCTGTTTCGGTCTGGTATTCCAAAATTTTAATCTGTTTCCGCACTTTTCTGTCATAAAAAACATTGCAGATGCACCAATCCATGTACAGAAGAGAAACAGGGAAGAAGTTTACGAGGAGGCAAAAAAGCTCTTGGCAAAAATGGGACTTTCGGATAAGGCAGAGGCATATCCTTATCAGCTTTCCGGCGGGCAGCAGCAGAGAGTGTCGATTGCGCGAGCACTGGCCATGAAACCGAAGATGTTGTTCTTTGATGAACCTACATCTGCATTGGATCCGGAGCTGACCGGAGAAATCTTAAAAGTAATCAAAGATCTGGCGGCAGAGCATATGACGATGGTGATCGTGACACATGAAATGGATTTTGCACGGAAGGTAGCGGATAAGATCATTTTTATGGAGAATGGTGTCATCGCGGTGGAAGGAAATCCGGAAGAAGTCTTTGCATCTGATCATGGAAGAATGAGGGAGTTTTTGGGAAAATTATCCATGTGATTCTTTGTAAGCAACTTGCTTAATAGTAGGCAATGCCGTATACTTTATGTAAAGAAAAGTGCAGGAGAGAATCCTCGTGGGGAAAAGAGAATTGCATTTGCAGACGAGATTTTTTGCGAAAGCAGATTATGAAATATTTATATTGTAATTACAAAATGGAAAACAATAATATTTGGAAGTAGAGGAAAGGAAAAGGATTATATCACCGTCATCATTAGATACAAATCTAAGCCAGATTCTTGGTGAAGTGAATTCGAGGAAAACGCAATTACCAGAATTACTTAGAAGCGTTTTATAATACAAAACGAATCCATAGTCACTGTGATTATATGTCACCAAATGATTATGAAAAGTTGTATCGGAAGCTTCAGCAAGACGAATTGCAGCTTGCAGGTTAAGATGAGGAAAATCTCATTTTAACTTGTACTAAATCTTGACATAGGAGCAGTCAGTGGAAGATAAGAGTTTAAATAAGTATGGCAGAATGCGCAGAGCGTTTCTGCAGAAACAGAATCCGACACCGGATAAGGAAACAGACGATATGGCTTGGGTAAGACATATGGATCTGCTGAGAGAAATGTCAGAGGACGTAGTGGTTAGGGAAGTGGTTTGTACATAATGTGAATTGCAACCAGCTCGAAAACGGGCTGGTTTCTTTATCGGCAAAATTGCCGGTAAAACTTAAAAATAGGGGTTTACTTTAAAATGTGAGCAAAAAGATGCCTTGTAAAACGGATTTTTGATTTACGAAGGGATTTTTTGAAATTTAAAAGGAAATAAACCACATGAGTATATATAAAATGTGATTTCTATCAGGCTGTTATATGTTTTTGTAATGGCACATAGTTAATTAATACCGGAAACGGCAAAAATAAAAGAGATGAATACGAATATATATTTGATAGTTTGCCGATAATGTGATATACTATACCATAATAAAGTGCAAATTTTGAGTTGAATTATAACGGAGGAGAGCAGATGCGATATCTTTCAGTTACTGAAATAGCAAAAAAATGGAATGTGTCAGAGCGTAGCGTCAGAAATTACTGTGCTCAAGGCCGAGTGAATGGTGCATTTCTTAACGGAAAGACTTGGAATATTCCTGAAAATGCAGAAAAACCGGAGCGTTCCAACAAAAAGAAAGAACAGCCAATTACATTGCTGGATATTTTACAGGAACAGAAAGAAAGTAAGTATTCCGGCGGCATTTACCATAAGACACAGATTGATTTAACATACAATTCTAACCATATTGAAGGAAGCCGTCTGACTCACGATCAGACAAGATATATTTTTGAAACCAATACTATCGGTGTGGAAAAAGAAGTGTTGAACGTAGATGATGTTATCGAAACAACAAACCATTTTTGCTGCATTGATATGATTATTGATAATGCCAAAGGTGCACTTACCGAAAAGTTTATCAAGGAATTGCACCGCACACTTAAAACAGGTACAAGCGATTCCCGTAAAGATTGGTTTATGGTTGGTGACTACAAAAAACTGCCAAACGAAGTCGGTGGTATGTATACCGCACTTCCGGAAGAAGTTGCCGATAAGATGAAAGCTCTGCTGACAGAGTACAATGGAAAAGAAGAAAAGACTTTTGAGGATATTCTGGACTTCCATGTAAAGTTTGAACGTATTCATCCGTTCCAGGACGGTAACGGTCGAGTAGGCAGACTGATTATGTTTAAGGAATGTCTGAAATATAATATTGTTCCGTTCATTATCGAGGATAATCTGAAAATGTTCTATTATCGAGGATTGAAAGAATGGAATAATGAAAAAGGCTATCTGACAGATACCTGTCTGACAGCACAGGATAAATATAAAGCGTATTTGGATTATTTTAGGATTGTGTATTGAAAGTTAGTATAAGCCTTAATGTGAAATTTTTATAAAATGGTTTGCAGTGCCGCTTAATATATAATATGTTTGGAATTGGAAGGATGGGGAATAATATGACACAGGAAACAATCAATCAAATTCTTAAATTTAGAGATGACAGAGATTGGAAACAATTTCATAACCCAAAAGATTTGGCAATCTCCATTTCTTTGGAAGCATCAGAATTGTTGGAAGTATTTCAGTGGAGTGGAGCTGAAACTTCTTCAAACAATAAAATAGAAGAGATAAAAGAAGAACTTGCAGATGTTGTAAATTATTGTGTCTTGATGGCGGATGCATGTGGATTGGATTTGGATGAAATTGTGCAAACGAAAATAGAAAAAAACAACGAGAAATATCCAGTGGAAAAGTCCAAAGGAAAGAGTGACAAATATGATAAATTGTAATGATGCGAGGTACGGTTTATGGTGGTTATGGATGAAATTAAAGAGTTTGAATTTAACGAACATGGATTGCAAAAGTTAAAAGAATTATCAAAGGGGACAAATTGGCCTGTAGTCTATCTTATTCACGATAATAACAATCTCTATATAGGTGAAACTACAAGTGCGGCTGCTCGAATGAGTCAGCATTTGAAAAATGAAGAAAAGAAGGATTTAAAGGTTATAGAGGTTGTTTTTAATGGGCGTTTTAATAAATCGGTTATTTTAGATTATGAGCAGCGTTTGATAAAGTATTGTTCAGTGGACGGAAGATTCAAAAATATATTGAATAAAAACAAAGGTCAGCAAGCTATACATGATTACTATCAGAGAAAATTTTATCGAAATCAGTTCACTGTTCTATGGCAGGAAATGCTCGATAAGAAGCTTGCAAATTCTTCTGTTGAAATTATTGAAAATAAAAATATATTTAAGTTTTCCCCTTATAATGCACTGAATGGGGAACAGAATGAAGTAAGTATAAAAGTAATCAATGAAATTATAGATAGCTTTGTAAATGATAAAAAGGGCGTTAGTCTTGTTCATGGGTGTGCTGGTACAGGGAAAACGGTTTTGGCAATTAGTATTATTAATTCATTGGTAAATGCCATTAATATAGATGATAGTTTGTTAGATATTAAGGCAGAAGCATTTGAAGATGATATTGATCAAAGTAAACGTAATACTTTGTTAAGATTGAAAAAATTTATTCAAACACAAAGAGGTGGAAAAGAGTTCAAGATAGGATTTGTCTTTCCTATGCCAGGAATTAGAGGAACAGTTAAAAATGTATTCAAAGAGTGTGGTAATGGGCTTGTAAGTGAAATGGTTATAGGACCAACAGATGTAATTAAAGAAGACTATGATATTCTTTTTGTCGATGAATCACATAGATTGTCGAAACGTAAAAATCTTACAGGATATAAATCTTTTGATGATGTTAGTAGATTGCTAGATTTAGAACCAACTAAAACTAATCAGCTTGAATGGGTTTTAAAATCAGCGAAGCATATTGTTCTTTTTTATGATAAATCTCAAAGTGTAAAGTCATCTGATATTTCACATGATGAATATGAAAATACTTTGAAAAAGTATAATTACGTAACGAATGAACATATTCTTGAGACACAAATGAGATGTGAAGGTGGAGACACCTACCTTCAGTATATTAAGGATATAATGACCTGCAGGAGAAAAGAATGCGAAAATATGGAAAATTACGATTTTCTGATTTTTGATGACGTTAATTTACTTGTGGAAACTGTACGTAAAAAAGATGATGAAATGGGATTGTGCAAAACAGTTGCTGGATTTTCATGGGAGTGGAAGACAAAACAAAAGAATAAACCTAAGGATGATATGTCTTGTTATGACTTACTCGTTCAAAATGGTGAATATGATATTCGGATTGAAAATCACAAATATATTTGGAATTTGACCAATGAATCATGGCTTACCAGACAGGATTCGCATTGTACGATTGGATGCATTCACACGACTCAGGGATATGACATGAATTATGTGGGCGTTATATTTGGCAAAGAGATTGACTATAATTTTGATAGTAATTCGATAGTAATAGATTTGAAGCAGTATAAGGATTCAAAAGTAAAAGCTGGAACAGATGCGGAAACTTTAAAAAAACTAATTATTAATACATATACTACGATTCTAGCTCGTGGTATAAAGGGATGTTATGTTTATGCATATAATAAAAATATGCAGAAGTATTTGAAAAAATTCATAATTCCAGCGAATGAAGTTACATTAGAAGAGAGGTAATTTGTTCATAAATTATCCGCGTGTTGTTCATTATTGGAAAGAAATCAGGAGAAAAAATATGATACGAGTGCTTTTCGTTTGCCACGGCACTCTTTGAAGAACTCCTTAAAAAGTCAGTAAAATCAATACTTGGAAGGTATTTGTGTGGAAGAAATAACCCGAAAATAACCCATAGATTTTTGTGTGAGTGTTACAAGATAAATAATTATAATTTAGGGATGTGACATGATGAGAATGAAAGCTGTAAGAATTCTAATAGTGGAATCTTACAGCTTTTTTTATAAATAAATTTGAAAGTAAAATCTTTACAATTTGGTATAGCGTGTTTTAAATGTAAAAAAGCAGATAGTTCTTTACATATAGATGTAACAAAAGAGGCGTTTTTGTGAAGGTTGTTTATGAGGTGAGGTAAGAGTCTTTAGTGGGGGTAAAATCTTTACATGTAATATCCTGTGTTCAAAAGGTAGGATTTAAGCGAAAAAAGCATCGTGACCATGAGGAAATATAAAAGTAAAAAGTATTCTATGATAAAGTATAAAGGCTTAGAGGAGAATGTCTCTTCTAAGTTTTTTTAATAAGAAAGCAGTTTGGGCGTTTGCTTTTGAAGTTATAATAAGTGTAGTAAAACTTACACCAGATACCGTACTAAGATGATATTTGTTAAAGAGAAACTATTGATGGATAGAATGTCGGATATTCAGTTACGATTTTTCAATATAGGGTGAGAAAGTTTTTTTGATGAAGTGTAATAATATGTGGTTATATGCTTTGTAGAAAAATCCGTAGGAATTAAAATTTTTTGTTTTGTGGAAAGATTATAATTATGATATACTGAAAGAAAACGATAAATTTGAATTTTCATTTCTGTTAATCCAGCCGAAAGGCTTGATTATAAATATTATATTTTAAGGAGATTGCTGTTTGAGAAAAAACAACACCTTGGAGATTGTAGCGTAACCGGGAGGTTATGAATAACAATCGAATCGTAACCTCCTAGCATTGCAGTCAACAATCATCAGGAGGAAAAATTAATGAATAAAAATGACTATATTATACGTTTAGAAAGAGAAGAAGAATACAGAGAAGTTGAAAATTTAGTAAGAGAAGCCTTTTGGAATGTGTATCGTCCGGGCTGCTTAGAACATTATGTGCTGAATCAATTAAGAAACGATGAGGCATTTGTACCTGAACTCGACTTTGTGATGGAGAGGGACGGACAGTTGATTGGGCAAAATATGTTCATACGTGCAAACATCAAAGCAGATGATGGACGAGATATTCCTATTATGACAATGGGACCAATCTGCATTACACCAGAATTGAAAAGACAGGGATTTGGAAAAAAATTGTTGGATTATTCTTTGAATAAAGCAGCGGAACTTGGTTGTGGAGCGTTGTGCTTTGAAGGTAATATCAACTTTTATGGAAAAAGTGGATTTACATTCGCAAGCGAGTTTGGTATTCGTTATCATGATTTACCTGAAGATGCAGATGCATCATTCTTCCTTTGTAAGGAACTGATTCCGGGATATTTAAGTGGAGTGACGGGTGAGTATACACCACCGCAAGGATATTTTGTGGATGAAGACGAAGCAGAAGAATTTGATAAAGGATTTTCTTATAAAGAGAAACTAAAACTTCCGGGACATCTTTTCTAATTAAACGAGTAAGAAGCAGTGTTTTCATGCGTGACACGAATCGTGTCACGTATGTGACACTGCGTTTCTTTATGCTTAGGGAGTCTTTTGCTACTTTGAAATTAGCCGATAGGCAAAACGAAAAGAGAAAGGACTACGAATAATGAAAGAAAAGGGAAAAAGATTTTTAGGTATAGGAAGTATACTCGTTGTAGGATTTGTTATCTGGACAGTATTGATACAAAGGGTAGATGTGCAGACTTTGGGAGTAAATGGGACTGATATAGGTTTTGCAACAATTAACTGCTGGTTTCATCAATTAACTGGTGTGCATATGGAAATTTATACTATCACAGACTGGTTAGGACTTGTTCCGATTTTTATTTGTATGATATTTGGTGGGATTGGTTGTGTTCAATTGATGAAAGGAAGAAGTTTGTTTAAAGTGGACTATGATATTATTCTTTTAGGGATATATTACGTTTTAGTAGTTTTTGGGTATCTGATTTTTGAAATGATACCAATCAATTACAGACCAATACTCATTGAAGGATTTATGGAGGCGTCTTATCCATCCTCAACTACACTTCTTGTACTTTGTGTAATGCCGACACTTATCGAACAAATAAATCGCAGGTCGAAAAATGAAATTGTTAAAAAGGTTATAAAAGCTTTGGTCATTTGTTTTTCTGCTTTTATGGTATTTGGCAGACTGATTTCCGGTGTGCATTGGTTGACGGATATTGTAGGTTCTATTATGCTCAGTATAGGATTGTTTTGTATTTATAAAGCGGCTGTCTTGTTGTGTTATAAAAGAGAAAATTAAGGAGGTTCTGCGATGGAATTTCATGAGAAACTTCAGGAATTAAGAAAAAGCAGAGGACTTACTCAGGAAGAGTTGGCAGAAGAATTATATGTGTCGAGAACTGCTATATCAAAGTGGGAGTCGGGAGTTTCCCAAACAAAAGGATATTGAGAAATAACCTGTGTTTACCTGCTTGCAAATAGAAGAATGTCGCTACTAAGTAAGCTAAGAGATACTACATAAACGTGTTGGTATCTCTTTTTCTATGTAGTGAAACAGCAGGCTATTTCATTTCTGCTTGATTGTCCTAAAACTTATTAGTCTGTGGGTTGTCAAGGGCTTGTTGCGTAAGCAATGCTTTAGCACCCTTTACAAATCATAGACGGATAAGTAGCTTTTCAAAAGCAGAAAAGAAATGACAATATTGAAGGGGTATGATATAATGTACATAAAGATAAATTGGAAGATGCGGAAGTGGTCGATTGTGGAAAAGACTAAAAAGAAAAATTGGATAATAGCAATCATTGTTGCTATCTTTTATTTAGCAGTAAGTATTCTCTTTGATTTATGGGATTATTCTTGGATTATATGGATTGCCTATGCACTTTATAGATTTATCGTCAAATAGACAATTCCAGTTTATATAGAGAGCAATAAATTTGAAGTTGTGGAGGTACATAACGATGATGAAAAAAATGATTGCATATTGTGGACTAGATTGTGAAAAATGCGACGCATATATTGCAACAATCAATGACGATCAAAAATTGCGAGAAAAAACTGCAAAACTATGGGCTGAATTAAATAATGCTCCTATTCTTCCAGAGCAAATTAACTGTCAAGGTTGTCGTGTGGACGGACTTAAAACCGTATTTTGTGATAGTATCTGTGGTATTCGCCAGTGTGCAATGAAAAAAGGTGTTACTAGTTGTGCCAACTGTTCAAATTTAGAAAATTGTCCTACTGTTAGGGCAATCCATGAGAATAATCCGTCTGCTTTGAAAAACTTGAAAGGATAAATTTGAAGTTGTCAAGTTTTTTCAAACAGCCTCATTGCATAGGAATGCCAAACAGATTATCCTTAAAGTAGGAGGTGGCAGAAATGGCAAACGAAGATAAAAAAGATTTTAATGCTATGTTGCACGATAATAAGGATATGCCAAAATTTCAAATCATTAAAGATCAGAAAAGCATTGAAAAATATGGTGGAAGTAAAATGTATTTTGCACCGCCAATCGACTATGACAAAGTAATGAAAAAAATTCCG